>Ga0105045_10002185_pt1 | contig 16416 bp, 18 predicted proteins | sample MAT02_FD_78089 | JGI IMG/M metagenome (GOLD analysis project Ga0105045, IMG submission 78089) | Freshwater microbial communities from Lake Fryxell liftoff mats and glacier meltwater in Antarctica - MAT-02 (megahit assembly) | ecosystem: Environmental > Aquatic > Freshwater > Ice > Liftoff... | reverse complement strand
AGGGAGCGTCGCGCCTGAGGCCACGCCCCATCAAGGACCGCACCATGTCGGAGCTCATCAACATCACTGGTCGCGGGTGCCCGGACGGCGAAGGCAGCGTCCAGTTCCACGACGCGCAGGCCATGGCGATCACGGGGGCCAAGGTCTTCGCGATCTACGGCAAGGGCGGCATCGGCAAGAGCACGACGTCGTCGAACCTGTCGGTGGCGTTCACCAAGCTCGGTAAGCGCGTGCTGCAGATCGGCTGCGATCCCAAGCACGACTCGACCTTCACGCTCACCAAGCAGCTCCAGCCCACGGTGATCGACGTGCTGCAGTCGGTGGATTTCCACCCCGAAGAACTGCGCCCCGAGGACTTCGTGGTCGAGGGCTACGGCGGGGTGCTGTGCATCGAGGCCGGCGGACCACCCGCGGGCACGGGCTGCGGCGGCTACGTCGTCGGTCAGACCGTCAAGCTCATCAAGGAGCACCACCTGCTCGAGGAGACCGACGTGGTCATCTTCGACGTCCTCGGCGACGTGGTGTGCGGCGGCTTCGCGGCGCCGCTGCAGCACGCCCAGCGCGCGCTGATCGTGGCGGCCAACGACTTCGACTCGATCTTCGCGATGAACCGCATCGTCGCCGCCATCGAGGCCAAGGCCAAGAACTACGCGGTGCGCGTCGGCGGTGTGATCGCCAATCGCAGCCGCGAGACCGACCAGATCGATCGCTTCAACAAGGCGGTCGGCCTGTCGCGGCTCGCTCACATCGGCGACCTCGACGTGGTCCGTCGCAGCCGCCTCAAGAAGGCCACGCTGTTCGAGATGGACTCGTGCCCGGAGGTCGACGCGGTGCAGACCGAGTTCTTGCGCCTCGCCGCCAAGCTGTGGGCCGGCGTCGAGCCGCTCGCAGCCATGCCGATGAAGGACCGGGAGATCTTCGATTTCCTGGGGTTCGAGTGATGGTCGCCATCGACTACGAAGCGCGTCGCGGCCAGCTCGAGGAGTACTTCGATCGCACCGCGTCGAAGGCTTGGGCCGCGCTGACGTCGAACGAGCCGGTCGGCCGCATCCGCGCCACCGTCCGCGCCGGCCGCGAGCGCATGCAGCAGACGCTGCTCGGCTATCTGCCCGAGGATCTCTCGGGCCTGCGCGTGCTCGATGGCGGCTGCGGCACCGGCACCTTCTCCGTGGCGCTGGCCCAGCGCGGCGCCCACGTGATCGCGGTGGACATCTCCAAGACGCTGGTGGATCTCGCCCGCGAACGCACCGCCCGGGACGCGGGCCCCGGCACCATGGAGTTCCACGTCGGCGACATGCTCGATGCGAGCCTCGGCACCTTCGACTGGGTCGTCGCGCTCGACTCGCTCATCCACTACCCCGCCGATCAGCTGCAGTCGCTGCTCGTGCAGCTGTGCGCGCGCACGCGGGTGGGCGTCGCGTTCACGTTCGTGCCGCGCACGCCGTTACTCTCGCTGCTGAACGCGGTCGGCAAGACCTTCCCGCGCGGCAACCGATCCCCCGACATCCGGCCGATCACCGAGCGCTCGCTGCGAGCCCGCCTCGCGGCGGACCCCGCGATGGCACAGTACACCAGCGCCCGCAGCGACAGGGTCGAGAGCGGCTTCTACACCTCCCAAGCGATGGAGCTGCTGCGGCGATGAAGGGTCGGCTGACGGTCAAGTTCTGGCGGGCGCTCGCGCCCAAGCTGCTGCCGTTCGCGGACGCGGGCTCGACCGAGCTTCCCCTGGGCAGGTTGCTGCGCCTGTCGCTGTTCCAGATCTCCGTCGGGATGGGCCTGGTGCTGCTCAACGGCACGCTCAATCGCGTCATGATCGTCGAGCTGGGAATCGGCGCGTCGCTGGTCTCGGCGATGATCGCGATCCCGATCCTGTTCGCACCGTTGCGCGCGCTCATCGGCCATCGATCCGACAATCATCGCTCGGCGATGGGCTGGCGACGGCTCCCCTATGCGTTGATGGGCTCGCTGGTCCAGTTCGGGGGCCTCGCGATGCTACCGTTCGCGCTCCTGGTGCTCTCGGGCCGCGGCGTCTCCCCTCCCGGGATCTTCGGCCACGTCGCCACCGGGATCGCGCTGCTGATGGTCGGCGTGGGCCTGCACACCACCCAGACCGCCGGCGTCGCCCTGGCCACCGATCTCGCCCCAGCCGCCAGCCGTCCCCGCGTCGTCGCGCTCCTGTACGTGATGCTGCTGGTCGGCATGGTGATCGCCTCGCTGGCGTTCGGCGCGCTGCTGCGATCGTTCGGCTACGTCGAGCTGGTGCAGGTCATCCAGGGCTCTGCGGTCGTGACCATGGTGCTCAACATGATCGCGTTCTGGCGGCAGGAGCCGCGGCGTTGTGATCCCGAGACCGACGATGCGCCGGCTCCTCCGCCGTTTCTCGCCACGTTCCGGGCGTTCGCGGCCCGTCGCTCCGCCGGTCGGTTGCTGGTGGCGGTGGCCCTGGGCGGCGCCGGATTCGGTGCCCAGGACATCTTGCTCGAGCCGTACGGCGGAGAGATGCTCCACCTGTCGGTGGCCGGCACCACGGTGCTCACCGCACTGATGGCTGGCGGCACGCTCGGCGGCCTGTTCGTCGCGGCGCGGTGGCTCTCCCAGGGCCGCGATGCGTACCAGCTCGCGGCGCTCGGCGTGCTCGTCGGGATCATCGGATTCTCGTCGGTGATCTTCTCCGCGGCCTTCGAGTCGTTGCCGCTGTTCTGGTTCGGTATTGCGGTGATCGGCTTCGGCACTGGGTGGTTCGCCGTGGGCACGCTGAGCGCCGCGATGGCGCTCGCCGAGCCGGGAGGCAGCGGCATCGCCGTCGGGGCCTGGGGTGCGGTCCAGGCCACGGTCGCGGGGGCGGGCATCGCCCTGGGCGGCGGACTTCGCGATGCATTCTCGGCCCTCGCCCTGCGCGGCGACCTCGGCCCTGGCCTCGACCAGGCCTCGGCTGGCTACCTCTTCGTATATCACCTCGAGATCGCGTTGCTGTTCGGCACGCTGATCGCCATCGGACCCCTCGTTCGCTTTGCGAATCGTCGCGGCGCGCCGACCCGCTTCGGTCTCGCCGAGCTCCCGACCTGACGACCCCAATTGCCTCGGTGAAGCCATGTCCAACGAAATCACGCCCTACATCGACACTGCACAGGTCGCCCTGTACATGTTCTTCATATTCTTCGCCGGGCTCATCGTGTGGCTCAGGAGCGAGGATCGGCGCGAGGGTTATCCACTCGAGAGCGAGACGCGCGCGGTGGTGTTCCCCCAGAATGGATTGCAGATCCCGCGGCCCAAGGAGTTCCTCTTGCCCCACGGCGAGGGTGTTCGCGCGGCGCCGAACTTCGAGCGCGACCGCCGTGAGATCCGCGCCGAGCGGGTGTCCCCGGCGCCCGGCTCTCCGCTCGAGCCCACCGGCGACGCGTTGCTCAGTGAGGTGGGTCCGGCGTCATACGTGGAACGCAGCCATCACCCCGAGCTCTCGCAACTCGACGGCACGCCGGTCGTCATTCCGATGCGCGTCGCCGCGGGCTTCAGCGTCAACGCCGGTCCCGATCCCCGGGGCTGGCGCGTGCTGGGTGCCGACGGCGCCGTCGCCGGCGTCATCTCCGACATCTGGGTCGATCGCGCCGATCTGATGGTGCGATACCTCGAGGTGCAGCTGCCGGCGGTCGCGACCGCGGCTGGCCCCGCCGAGGGCGAAGGCGAGGTGGCAGCAGTCGCCGCACCCGCGCTGCGGCTCATCCCGATCGTGATGCTCGGACTGGATGCGAGAGCCAAGGCGGTGCGCGTGCACGCGCTTAGGGCCGATCAGTTCGCCCACGTGCCCACGCTCGCGAATCCCGAGCAGATCACCGTGGACGAGGAAGAGCGCGTGTCCGCATTCTATGCCGGTGGCTGGTTCTACGCCGAGCCGCGCCGAAGGGAGTCGATGGTATGAGCGCCGCAGAACACGAGTTCGAGCCGATCGTCGGGCTGCCCAAGGATCTTCCAGCCGGCGAGGAGATCGTCTGGCAGGGCAGTCCCGAATGGAGGTCGCTGCTCCGCCACGCCTACAAGGCTCGCTGGCTCGCCGCCTACTTCGGGGTGTTCCTGGCTGCCCGGCTGGTGTCGACGATGATGAGCGGGCAGTGGCTCGACGGCGCGGTGCACCTCGCGGCGATGGTCGGGGTCTTCGCTGCGTGTCTGGGCCTGTGCGCGCTCATGGCGTGGCTGCAGGCGCGCTCGACCATGTACACCATCACCACCCATCGCGTGGTGATGCGCATCGGCGTGGCGCTGCCGATCACTTGGAACCTGCCGTTCGCCCGGGTCGCCGCCGCCGACTTGGTGGTGCGACCCGAGGGTGACGGCGACATCGTGCTCCGCCTGGTCGCGCCCGACCGGGTGGCCGCGTTCCACCTGTGGCCGCACGCGCGGCCTTCGGGCTTCCTCCGCGCCTCGCCGGCGCTGCGGGCCATCGCAGAGCCGGGCATGGTCGCGGCTCGCCTCGAGGCGGCCGTGGTCCAGTGGGCCGCCCAGCTCGAGGGCAATTCGCTGGTCTTCGGCGCCCACATCGGCGCGCCGGCCCCGGGTCAACGCAATCTCGGCGATCTCGCCACCAGCGTCGCCTCCTGAAGGACACCGCCATGGGCTCTCATCACGAACAGAACATCCCGCGCGTCGCCCTGCTCGGCGCCGGTGCCCTGCTGGTCGCCACCCTCGGACTCGCCGCATGGTCGCGCCCATCCAGCGCCGAGGCCGATGCGAAGACGAACCCGCCGGCCGACACGATCGCATCGTCGGTGGATCTGCGGTTCGAGGATCGACCCGACGGTTCGGTCGCCGTGCTCGCAGCCGCGGATTCGCGGCAGGTCGGCCTCGTGCCCCCCGCGGAGGGCGGATTCGTCCGCGGTGTGATGCGCGGCCTCTTCCGCACCCGCAAGCTCGAGTCCATCCCCCCCGACGCCCACTTCCGCCTCGTCCGCCTCGCCGACGGCGCGCTCCTCATCATCGATCCCCGCAGCGGCGTCAGTGTCGATCTGCGCTCGTTCGGCGCCACCAACTACGGCGCCTTCGCCCGCCTCCTCGTCACCGAGGTGGCAGGGTGAGCTCCGCGGCCGTCCGCGCGTCGCGCGTGTTCGATGTGGGTTGCACGGTGCGCGCATCGAACACGATGCACGAGCTGTCGGCCCACGTGGAGCTCGATGGCGACCTCGAGGTCGGCCCCGGCGATCGGGTGCATGTGCACGGCGGCCCGATCAGTCCCGAGTTCGGCGAGTCGCTGGTCGAGCGCCGGCAGGCCACGGTGACCCGCGCCGGATGGTTCTCTCGCATGTGGTCGCGCTGCACCGGCGATCTCGCCTGTATGCACCTGCTCGAAGTCAGCTTCACGGACCGGAGATCGACATGACCACCACCACGATGCCCCAGGCCCACGTCGAGCGCCCGAGCGATGGCCTCGCCGCGAACGCTGCCACCCAGCGCGCGCAGGAGTCCACGACGCTGAGCCCCCGCTTCTACACGACCGACGTCGCGGCGATGAACCGCCTCGGGGCCGATGGCGTGCGTCGCGAGTGGGACGCGTTGATGGCGGAGTTCGATGCCGACACCAACCGCGGCCACTTCGTGCGCGGCGAGGGCTGGGATCCCGGCATCGACAGCCTGCCGGCGCCGCTGCGGGAGGAGTTCCTCGATTTCCTGGTCAGCTCCATGACCTCGGAATTCTCGGGCTGCATCCTCTATGCCGAGCTGCGCAAGAAGGGCGTCAACCCCGACCTCAAGCGCCTGTTCAAGTACATGTCGCGCGACGAGGCGCGGCACGCCGGCTTCATCAACGAGTGCCTCAAGGAATTCGGCATCCGCGTCGACATGGGTTTCTTGGTCAAGGCCAAGAAATACACGTACTTCAGCCCCAAGTTCATCCTGTACGCGACGTATCTCTCCGAGAAGATCGGCTACGCCCGCTACATCCGGATCTTTCGCCATCTGCAGCAGAACCCCGAGCACCGGTTCCATCCGATTTTCAGCAAGTTCGAGCGGTGGTGCAACGACGAGTTCCGCCACGGCGAAGCGCTCGCGCTCATCATGCGCGGCAATCCCTCGCTGCTCTCGGGCGCGATCAATCGCGTGTGGATTCGATTCTTCCAGCTCGCGGTGTACGCGACGATGTTCGTCCGCGATCACGCCCGGCCCGAGTTCCACCGCGCGTTGGCGATCGATCCCGAGGTCTACGGCATGGAGGTGTTCCGCATCACCTCCGAGATCGCCAAGCAGGTGTTCCCGGTGCGGATCGACCTCGACCACCCGGCGTTCATCGGCTGCCTCCGACGCCTGCGGGATCTCAGCGTGCGCATCGACGAGGTCCAGCGCGGGCGCGGGCTGTGGGGCAAGCTGCGGGCGCTGCCGCTCAAGCTCATGGCGGGCGCGACCTTCGTCCGCCTGATGTTCGTGCCTGCGGCGAAGGCCGAGCCCTTGCCCGCGGAACTGCGGGTCCAGCCGACTTGGTGAGGTCCCGATGAACGATTCCGTGTTCGCGATCCTGGCGGTTGTCGCCGCGTGGTGGCTCAGCACCGGAGTCGTGCTGCGCGTGGTGTGGCTGCCCCGCCGCATGCACCGCGCCAGCCTGGCGATCTTCACGGTCATCGCCGTGCTCGGCGGATATGGGCTGCTCCGTGCCGCATCGATGCCGACGGTGGGCGGCGCCTACCTGGGCCTCGCGTCGTCCCTCGCGTTGTGGGCGTGGCACGAACTGTCGTTCCTCGTGGGCGTCGTCTGTGGTCCCCGGCGCGAGCCCTGCCGCGAGCGCGCGACCGGCTGGGTGCGCTTTCGCGACGCGACGGCGACCGTCATCCACCACGAGATCGCCCTCGCCGCGACCATGGTCGCGATCGCGGCCGCGACCTGGGGAGCACCCAACCAGGTCGCCACCGGCACCTTCTTGGTGCTGTGGGTGATGCGATTGTCGGCGAAGTTCAACGTGTTCTCGGGGGTCCGCAACCTCTCCGAGGAGTTCGTGCCGCCGCATCTGCGCTACCTCAGCAGCTACTTTCGCCGGACGCGTTACAACCCGCTCATGCTGCTCTCGCTCGGGGGCGGAGCGGTTGCGCTCGCGATGCTCGTGGGGATGGCGAGCGCCGCCGATGCCAGCCGCTTCACCGTGGTGGGCAGCACGTTGGTGTCGGCAATGCTGGCGCTCGGACTGCTCGAGCACGTGTTCCTCGCGGTGCCGCTGCCCGACGCCATGCTGTGGCGATGGTTGATCCGCGGCGAGCGTGAGACGACCGAGCCGACGCTCCTCGGCGCCGATCCGGCCGTTGCGCTGTGCTCGAAAGAACTGTAACCGACGGCGCCTGTCAAAGACCTGTCACGACGGCGAATGCGACCGTCAATTCTTCTTGACACTTCGATGTGTCAACCATCAAGATGAGGTCTCGTGGCTTCGGCACAGCACATCGAATCGTCCCTCGCGTGTGCCGTCGCCGAGCTCGAGCGCGACGCCCCGCCGAAACTCGCGGCCGCCATCCACCACGCGCTGTTCCCGGGTGGTGCCCGCATCCGGCCGCGGCTGTGCATGGCGGTCGCCCACGCCGCCGAGAACGACGCGCCGGCCTTGGTCGAGGCCACCGCGTGCGCGCTGGAGTTTCTCCACTGCGCGTCGCTGGTCCACGACGACCTTCCCTGCTTCGATGACGCCAACTTGCGCCGCGGCCGGCCGTCGGTGCATCACGTCTACGGCGCACCGCTCGCGGTGCTCGTCGGCGATGCGCTGATCGTCGGTGCCTTCGAGTGCCTGGCGAAGGCATCGATCGCTGCGCCCGCCCGCCTGCCGCAGCTGGTGATGCTCCTGGCCCGTGCGGCGGGCACGCCGTCGGGTCTGGTTGCCGGTCAGGCGTGGGAGAGCGAGCCGGCGGTGCCCGTCGATCGCTACCACCGTGCCAAGACCGGCTCGATGTTCGTCGCCGCCGCGATGGCGGGTGCCGTCGCGGCGGGTCGCGATCCGGCGCCGTGGCGCGCGATGGGTGAGCTGCTCGGCGAGGCCTACCAGGTCGCGGACGACCTGCTCGATGCGCACGCCTCCGAACACGCCGCGGGCAAGCCGACGCGACAAGACCGAAAGCTCGGGCGACCGAGCGCGGTGGCCGAACATGGCACCGACGGCGCGATCATTCGGCTCCGCCTGCTCGTCTCGCGCGCGGCAGCATCGGTGCCGCAGTGCGCGGGCGCCGAGTCCCTCCGCCTGTTGGTGGTCGAGATGGCCGAGCGCTTGGTGCCGGCGGGCCTGCGACGAACCGCTGCATGAGCGCCGTGCGGCGGTTGCAGCGATGGTTCGGCGTCGTCGTCGACAGGTGGCTCGAGATCCGCAATCGGATGTTGTGCAGCCCCGCGTTCCAGCGCTGGGCCGAGGGCTCGCTGTGGGCGCGCTTCATCGCCCGTAGCCGGGCCTCGGCGCTGTTCGATCTCAGCGCGGGGTTCGTCTACACCCAGGTCCTCTACGCCGCCGCTCGGCTGCGGCTGCTCGAGACGCTGCAGGCCGCGCCGCGCACGGTGGCTGAGCTCGCGCCGGTCTTGGAGTTGTCCGCCGACGCGACCTCGCGACTGCTCGATGCCGCGGCGTCGATCGGCCTCGTGCAACGCCGTGGCGATCACTACTGGCTCGGAATCCACGGCTGCTCGTACGTCGGCAATCCGGCGATCGCGAAGTTGGTGGAGCACAATGCGATCTTCTATCGCGACCTCGTCGACCCGGTGGCGCTGCTGCGCGGCGAGGTCCACGACGCCGAGGTCAATCGCTTCTGGACCTACGCGCAGCCGGGCGAGCCGCGGGCTTCGGCCCGGGGCGCTGCCGCCTATTCCGCGCTCATGGCGGCTTCGATCCCGCTGCTGGTCGAGGACATCCTGGAATCCTACGGGGTCGGGTCTCACCGCCGTCTGCTCGACGTCGGCGGCGGCGAGGGTGCGTTCCTCGAGGCCGCGGCCGCCCACGCGCCTGAACTCGAGCTGATGCTCTTCGATCTCCCAGCCGTGGTGCCGCGGGCCTCCGAGAGGCTCGCACGCGCCGGGCTCTCGTCGCGGGTGCAGATCGTGCCCGGCGACTGGCGCCGCGATCGACTCCCCGGCGGCGCCGATCTCGTCTCGCTCGTCCGTGTGCTGCACGATCACGACGACGAGCAGGCGCTCGATCTGCTGCGTGCCGTGCGGCAGGTGATCCAGCCCGGCGGCGTGCTGCTCGTCGCCGAGCCGATGCGATGCACCGCTGGCGCCGAGCGGATCGGCGATGCGTACTTCGGACTCTACTTGCTCGCGATGGGGCAGGGCCGGATGCGCTCCCCCGCGGAGCTGGGGGCCTTGCTCGCGCGGGCAGGCTTCGACGCCGGACGTGTCTGGAGCACCCGGCGCCCCATGATTTCACGGCTGATTTCGGCCCGTGCGGTGTGAGTGTCATTCGTGGTTGACACAAGTGAGTGTCCAGGTAGATTGACACCCATGTCGACCAGCCTCGCCGTCGTGATGCCCCGCCCCGAGCACGTCGAGCTTCGACGTCTCGAGCTGACGGCCTCCGACGATCCGAGCTCGGTGCTCGTGCAAGTGGAGTGGACCGGCATCAGCACCGGCACCGAGTGTCTGCTCTTCCGTGGTCGCATGCCGCCGATCCCGGGCATGGGCTACCCGCTGGTGCCCGGCTACGAGACCGTGGGTCGCATCATCGAGGCCGGCCCCGATGCCAACGTCGCGGTCGGTCAGCGGGTGTTCGTGCCGGGTTCGAATTGTTTCGTCGACGTGCGCGGCCTGTTCGGCGGCGCCGCTTCGCACCTGCGCGTGCCCTCGGCTCGGGTCACGCCGCTCGCCGACGAGCTCGGCGAGCGCGGCATCCTGTTCGCGCTCGCGGCCACCGCCCAACACGCCCTCGCCGCTGGTGACGGGCGTCCCGCCGAGCTCATCATCGGCCATGGGGTGCTGGGCCGCCTGCTCGCGCGGCTCGCCGTCGCGGCCGGCGGTACGCCGACGGTCTGGGAGAAGAACCCCCGCCGTGCCCATGGCGCTGTCGGCTACTCGGTCCTCACGCCCGAGGACGATCCACGGCGCGACTACCGGAGCATCTACGACGCCAGCGGCGACGCGTCGCTCGTCGAACCGTTGATCGGCCGGCTCGCACGTGGCGGCGAGATCGTCCTCGCCGGCTTCTACGACCGCATCGGCTTCGATTTCCCGATGGCCTTCCTGAAGGAGGCCCGCTTCCGGGTCGCCGCCGAGTGGAGCCCCCCCGATCTGGCGTTCGTGGCCGACATGGCTGGCTCCGGCCGACTCGACCTCGAGGGTCTCATCACGCACCGCCTGAGTTTCGATCGGGTCGACGACGCCTATGCGACGGCGTTCGGTGATCCCGATTGTCTGAAGATGCTCGTGGACTGGAGAGAGTGCACATGACGACAATGACATCAGACATCCAAGTGGAGACGCCCCAGCCCCAGCCCCCGGTGCCGACGGCGGTCACGAAATCGACCCAGATCATCGCGATCTACGGCAAGGGCGGCATCGGCAAGAGCTTCACGCTCGCCAACCTCTCGTACATGATGGCGGCCCAGGGCAAGAAGGTCCTGCTGATCGGCTGCGATCCGAAGAGCGACACCACCTCGCTGCTGTTCGGCGGTCGGGCATGCCCGACCATCATCGAGACGTCCTCGCGCATGAAGCTGGCCGGCGACCACGTCCGCGTGAGCGACGTATGCTTCAAGCGCGACGGCGTGTTCGCGATGGAGCTCGGCGGCCCCGAGGTCGGCCGCGGTTGCGGCGGACGCGGCATCATCCACGGCTTCGAGACCCTCGAGAAGCTCGGCTTCAACGACTGGGGCTTCGACTACGTACTGCTCGACTTCCTCGGCGACGTCGTCTGCGGCGGCTTCGGCCTGCCGATCGCCCGCGACATGTGCCAAAAGGTGATCGTCGTCGCCTCCAACGATCTGCAGTCGCTGTACGTCGCCAACAACGTGTGTTCGGCGGCGCAGTACTTCCGCAAGCTCGGTGGCCACGTCGGTGTCGCCGGCATGGTCATCAACAAGGACGACCACACCGGTGAGGCCCGCTCGTTCGCCGAGAAGGTCGGCATCCCGATCCTCGCCGCCATCCCGGCCGACGACGACATCCGCCGCAAGAGCGCGAAGTACGAGATCATCGGTCGGCCCGAGAGTCCGTGGGGTCCGCTGTTCGCGGAACTCGCCGAGAACGTCGCGACCGCGCCACCGCTCGAGCCACGCCCCCTCGATCAGGACGGCCTGCTGAGTCTGTTCGCCAGCGATGTGGTGGGACGCGACGTCGTGCTCGAACCGGCGACGCTCGCGGATTTCGGGGCCCAGGCCGCGCGCAAGCGCAGCCTCGAGGTCGTCTACGACAAGGCTGCGCAGGTCTAGCCGATGGACGAATCCAGCGACAAGCCTATCGTGGACGGTGGCCCGACCACGGACGCGACCCCGAGCTGCTCGGGCGGCAAGGTGAAGCTGCGGATGGCAGCGGCTGCGGCCGGCCAAGGCGAGATCCTCGCGCGGTACGCCGCCGACTATCCCGTTGGCCCCCACGACCAGCCGCAGAGCATGTGCCCGGCGTTCGGGGCCCTGCGCGTCGGGCTGCGCATGCGCAGGACCGCGACCTTGCTGTGCGGGTCGGCGTGCTGCGTGTACGGCCTGACGTTCACCTCCCACTTCTATGGCGCGCGTCGAACCGTCGGCTACGTGCCGTTCGACTCCGAAACCCTCGTCACCGGCAAGCTCTTCGAGGATCTCCGCGACGCGGTCTACGAGGTCGCCAAGCCCGGCGAGTATGACGCGGTCGTCGTCATCAATCTCTGCGTGCCCTCGGCCTCCGGTGTGCCGCTGCGGCTGCTGCCGGCCGCCATCGACGGCGTGCGCATCATCGGCATCGACGTGCCGGGCTTCGGCGTGCCCACCCATGCCGAGGCCAAGGACATCCTCGCCGGCGCGATGCTCGCTCACGCCCGCAAAGAGATCGAGCAGGGGCCCGTTCCCGAGCCGCGTCAGGGCCGGTCGTCGAAGCCCACCGTGACGCTGCTCGGCGAGATGTTCCCCGTCGACCCGGTCACCATCGGACGCATGCTCGAGCCCCTCGGCCTGGCCGCGGGTCCGGTCGTGCCCACCCGCGAGTGGCGTGAGCTGTACGCCGCGCTCGACTGTGCGGTGGTCGCTGCGATCCACCCGTTCTATACCGCGTCGGTCCGCGAATTCGAGGCCGCGGGCCGCAGCGTGATCGGCTCGGCGCCGGTCGGACGCGACGGTACCGCCGCGTGGCTCGACGCGGTCGGGGCGGCCTGCGGCGTCGATGCGGCGAAGGTCGCAATCTCCAAGAACGCTGCCATCGCGGCGATCGATGCCGCCCTCGCCGCGGCGCCGATCAAAGGCCGCATCAACGTCTCGGGCTACGAGGGATCCGAGCTCCTCGTCGCCCGTCTGCTCGTCGAGAGCGGCGCCGACGTGCGCTACGTCGGGAGCGCGTGCCCGTCGACGCAGTGGTCCGAGATCGATCGCCAGTGGCTCGACGCCCGTGGGGTGCACGTCCAGTTCCGTGCGTCGCTCGAGCAGGACCTCGCCGCGCTCCGCGAGTTCGAGCCCGATCTCGCCATCGGCACCACGCCGGTGGTGCAGGTGGCGAAGGAGCAGGGCACACCCGCGCTGTACTTCACCAATCTCATCTCGGCGCGTCCGCTGATGGGCAGCGCCGGAGCGGGCTCGCTCGCCCAGGTCGTCAACACCGCGATGGCCGGTCGCGAGCGCCTGGCCACGATGCGAGCGTTCTTCACCGGCGTCGGCCATGGCCCCACCGCTGGCGTGTGGCAGGACCTGCCGAACACCCATCCCGAGTACCAACGCGAGCGCCCCAAGGCGCCGCCCAAGGACGGAGCCGTCGGATGCTAGTGCTCGATCACGACCGCGCCGGTGGCTACTGGGGCGCGGTGTATGTGTTCACTGCGGTGAAGGGCCTGCAGGTCATCATCGACGGCCCGGTCGGCTGCGAGAACCTGCCGGTCACCTCGGTGCTGCACTACACCGACGGATTGCCGCCGCACGAGCTGCCGATCGTGGTGACCGGGCTCTCCGAGGACGAGCTCGGCAAGACCGGCACCGAGCAGGCGATGAAGCGAGCCCACGCCACGCTCGATCCGAACCTGCCCAGCGTGGTGGTGACCGGCTCGATCGCCGAGATGATCGGCGGCGGCGTCACCCCGCAAGGCACCGGCATCCAGCGCTTCTTGCCGCGGACCATCGACGAGGATCAGTGGCAGAGCGCCGACCGGGCGATGCTGTGGCTGTTCCAGCAGTTCGGACCGAAGAAGCGCAGCCGTGCAAAGAAGCCCCGCGCGGTGGACTCGGGCAAGAAGCCCCGCGTCAACATCATCGGCCCGAGCTACGGCTACTTCAACACGTGGTCCGATCTGGCCGAGATGCGGCGGCTCATCGAGGGCATCGGTGCCGAGATCAACCTGACGTTCCCCCTGGGCAGCCACCTCGTCGACGTCCCGCGTCTGGTCGACGCCGAGGTGAACGTGGTGATGTACCGCGAGTATGGACGGCTGCTGTGCGAAGAGCTCGATCTGCCCTACCTGCAGGCGCCGATCGGGCTCGAAAGCACGACCCGCTTCCTGCGTACGCTCGGCGAGCTGCTCGGGCTCGATCCGGAGCCCTTCATCGAGCGAGAGAAACATACCACACTCAAGCCGATGTGGGATCTGTGGCGCTCGGTGACCCAGGATTTCTTCGGCACGGCGAGTTTTGGTATCGTCGCCAACGAGACCTATGCGCGGGGGCTGCGGGAGTTCCTCGAGGTCGAGCTCGGCATGCCCTGCAACTTCGCGGTGTCGCGCAAGCCGGGCGAGAAGACCGACAATGCGGCGGTGCGGACGGCCGTGACCACCAAGACCCCGTTGATTCTCTTCGGCTCGTACAACGAGCGCATGTACAATGCAGAGGCGCCGCGCCCCGGGTTCTACATCCCTGCATCGTTCCCGGGCACTGCCATTCGTCGTCACACCGGCTCGCCCTTCATGGGCTACAGCGGCGCGACGTACCTCCTGCAAGAGGTGTGCAATGCGCTGTTCGATGCGCTGTTCATGATCCTCCCCCTCGGGACGCAGCTCGACGCAGTCGATCCGACGCCGGCCCGCCTCCACGAGGAACTCCCGTGGGACGAAGACGCGGAGCGCGCGCTCGAGTCCGCGCTGTCCACCGTACCGATCTTGACCCGCATCTCTGCGGCCAAGAGCCTTCGCGACGCCGCCGAGAGCGCGGCGCGGAGGGCAGGCGACTCCCGGGTGTCGTTACAACACGTCACCCGGATCGAGCTCCGAGGGGGCCCCGCCCCCACATCAGACACTCAGGCGGGTCGGAGCCGCACCAACTGAAAAAAGGAAGCATCGGAGGTCACACGCAATGGCGAACGACGAACTATACTCCCCTTCTGGGCTGACCGACAAACAGGCCCAAGAGGTCAACAAATTCTTCATCACGGGGTTCACGGTTCTCACCTTGATCTCCACCGTGGCGCACATCCTGGTCTGGATGTGGCGGCCGTGGATACCGGGCAAGAACGGATACACGACGATGCTCGACATCTCCCAGACCATCACCCAGACGTTCTTGACGTAGGAGCACAACATGCATCGCATCTGGCTACTCTTCGATCCGCGGCTGGCCCTCGTCGGTCTCGCGGTGTTCCTCTTCGGGCTGGCGATCGTGAACCACCTCGTGCTCTTCAGCAGCGCGCGATACAACATCTTCGAAGGCGCCAAGGTGGGCCCCCCGAAGGTCGAGAACTCCGCGCTTCCGTAGGACCGCCTGGTCCACGGATGAGGCGAAACGCACGGGTGCCTCTTCCGCGTCCTCGGTGGCCGCGGAGGGGGTGCCTTGCTAACATCGACACGTCCAGAGGAACCAAAATATGAAGAAGATGTTTTTCCCCACACTCCTGCTCGCGCTGATCGGCGCGTGCGACGACGCCAAGGCCCCTGCCGGAAACCCCGAGGCGGTCGCCGCTGCAGAGCAAGTCTGGACCGCCAAGTGTGTGACGTGTCATGGCAAGGGCGGAGCGGGCGACGGTGAGGCCGGCAAGGTCCTCAAGCCGCCACCGCGCAACTTCGCGAACAGCAGCTGGCAGGGCAGCGTCGATGACGCCCACCTGCGGAAGATCATCATCGAGGGCGGCGCCGCCGTCGGTCTGAGCGCCAACATGTCGGCGAACCCCGAGCTCGCCGACAAGCCCGAGGTCGTCGAGGCGCTGGTGCAGAAGATCCGCGGCTTCAAGTCGTAGGCGGCGCGTTGCCGCAGCGTGGTCGAGGTGCCCCGACGAAGGTCGCGGCACCTGCGACCTTCCATCCCCTCGATCCGCTCCGAGTCGCGTCCGCGCGGCTCGAGGCCCCCTCTCACCCGGCAGCGCTGCCGTCCACCGAGATCCGCGTCCCTCCGAGAACTCGCACGAGTCGAAGTCGACCATGCAGATCCCACGAAGAGTTTGGCCGACGCGCGCGGGGGCTGGCGACCACTGGGCCGTCGGGTCCGGTTGCGACGGCACGCACGACCGTGCGGGCGAGCGCTGCGGAGCGCCGACCCCGGCCTTGGGCGAACCTTGGACGAAGGCTGGAGAATGGGCCGCTTGCGCGTCGCGACCGGCCGCGGAACGTCGTTTCATGTCGATCTGTTGCGTTCTCGGCACGGTCGCTGATCCAGCGGTCTGCCCCGAGCAGCTGCGCACGTCGAGCACTCGCAGGTTTGGTTTAGCCGAAGCACTGCCGTGCGCCACCCGGTTCTTGTCGGGTGCTTCCCCTTGGACGCGGTCCTCGGGCGCGAGCGCGAGCCTCCGATCGACCTCGACACCGCGTCGAGGCGTCCCGCGAACGGTATCGCCCCCAAACCCGAGCGGGTATCCTGCCTGCTGAAGGGTTCGCACAAGCATGGACAAGCGCGCGCAAGATCTCGAGCAGAGCAGCGGCACGGAACCAGCCTTCGTCGGCGTGGGCGGTGCGTCGCAACCCCGGAGAGAGACCACGGCCGAGCTGCCCAAGGCGCTGGAGCCACTGCTCGCAGGGATGGTGACGAACCACATCATCCCGCGACTCATCCTCGCGCACAGTCTCGAGGTCGCCGAGTTCGACCTCCCGACCGTGACGCAGGCGCCACCGACTCCACGCGAGGTCGAGGAGTTCGCGGAGCTCGCCGTGGCGATGGAGACCATGCAAGCGCTCGAGCAGGTCGAGTCGCGCCTCCGTGCGGGGGCTGCGTACGAGGGGGTGCTCCTCGATCTCGTGGGCGGTGCCGCGCACATGCTCGGCGAGCAGTGGACGTCCGACCATCGCACCTTCGCCGAGGTCACGATCGGCCTCGCGACGTTGCACCGCGTCGTCGCGATGTTACGCCATCGGCTCAAGCCGCCGGTGTCTGCGCGAGGAGTCGTGATCCTGCT
>Ga0105045_10002184_pt1 | contig 16426 bp, 13 predicted proteins | sample MAT02_FD_78089 | JGI IMG/M metagenome (GOLD analysis project Ga0105045, IMG submission 78089) | Freshwater microbial communities from Lake Fryxell liftoff mats and glacier meltwater in Antarctica - MAT-02 (megahit assembly) | ecosystem: Environmental > Aquatic > Freshwater > Ice > Liftoff... | reverse complement strand
TATTCAAGCTTAAAGCGAATGGGGTATGATTTGTTTTGTTCCCCTCGCCCCTTGGGGTTAAGGGTGAGGGGGCCTATTCCAGAAATCCCCCCTAACCCCAGGGGTGAGAGGAGTAAGTCAAGTCATCCAATCACCACGCGGTCGCCCGGCTGGGGCACGGCCACATCGGGGAAGCCCGCATCCCGCAAAGTCTCGGCCAACGCCAACGCTTGTTCGCTTTCGCCGTGGATCAACCGCACTTTGCCGACCTTCCCCACGATGGGGGCGAGGTACGCGAGGAAATCTTCCTTATCGGCATGGCCGCTGAAGCCTTCCAAATGTACCACTTCGATCCATTTGTTCCATTCCTTGCCTTGGAAGAACACGGTGGGCTTGGGCTCCATCAAACGTCGGCCGGTGGTACCGAAGGCTTGGTAGCTCACGAGGATCACGGTCGCACGCGGGTCGTCCACCGATTGCTTCAGGTGGCTCACGATGCGCCCGGCATCGCACATACCGCTGGAAGCGATCACGATGAACGGCCCCGGTTTCATCGTGAGTTCCGTACTGGCTTCGAAGGATCGCACATATCCCACGCCGTCGCCGCCGACCACGCCGTGGCCTTCCTTTACGATGGCCGCGGCGGCCGGTTCGAGGGCGTTCGGGTGCGACCGGTAGACTTCGGAAACATCCGAAGCGAGCGGGCTATCGACGTAAATCGGTACATTCGGAATCAAGCCGTCGCGCAGCCCCTGTTGGAGGAAATGCACGATCAATTGCGTACGGCCTAGGCTGAACGCGGGGATCAGCACCTTCCCCTTGCGGGCGATGGTGGTGCGGATGGTGGCGTAGAGTTTGTCGATGGTCGATTGCAAATCGACGTGTAGTCGATTGCCGTAGGTCGATTCGCATACCAGTACGTCGGCCGGTGGCAACGGGCTGGCGGCCTTCAACAGGGGCAATCCGCGGCGGCCCAAGTCGCCGCTGAAGGTCATGTGCCGGGGGCGATCCGGGCCGGGGGCGATGAGGTGAACCGCGGCGGAACCGAGGATGTGCCCGGCTTCGCTGAAGCGGAGCATCACCCCCCGGCCGATGTCGATTTCTTTTTCGTACGGAACGCTTACGAGTAGATCGAGCGCCCGATCCACGTCGTTGAAGGTGTAAAGCGGTTGCACCCACGGCTCGGCGTAATTGCGGGCGATGTTGATGTGGGCCGCGTCTTCTTCTTGAATCTTCGCCGAGTCGTTGAGCATCACTTTCAGCAGGTCTCTGGTGGGCGGCGTCACGTACACGGGACCGTTGTAGCCTTGGCGGATCAACGTCGGCAGGTTGCCGCAGTGATCGATGTGGGCGTGGCTGATAATGACGGCATCGAGCTGTTGCGGGTGGAAGGGGAAATGGCTGTTCCGTTGGCGGGCTTCTTCCCGGCGGCCTTGGAACATCCCGCAATCGAGGAGGATCTGCTGATTCTGGGCTTCGTACAAATGCATCGAGCCACTCACGCTGGCGGCGGCCCCCCAAAATGTGATGCTCGGCTCGTGCGCGGGTTCTTCGTTGGGTGCGGTGTTCGTATTCATCGGTTCATTATAGGTTAGAGTGCGGCGAAGCAACCGGGAATCGATACGAAGGGGTGCGGGATGCCGAATGTTGCCGACGTTGTGAAAGTACTGGAAGCCTTCGCCCCCAAGACGCTCGCCGCCGAGTGGGATAACGTCGGATTGCTGCTCGGCGAATCGTCGGCGAACGTCGAACGGATCATGACCTGCCTTACGGTAACCCCGAGGGTCGTGGCAGAGGCAGTCGCAGAAATGGTCGATTTGATCGTTTCCCACCACCCCGTATTGTTCCGCGGGGCCAAGCAACTCACCGATGGCACCCCCGAAGGCCGGCTGTTGCTCCCGCTGTTGAAATCGGGGATCGCCGTGTATTCCCCGCACACCGCCTTCGATAACTGCAAGGGTGGAATCAACGATATTCTTGCGGAAATCTTCGGGTTGACGAACGTGCGACCGTTGCGGAACAAAGATGCGGTTGCGGAATGCAAAGTCGTTGTGTTCGTGCCGGAGGCCGATCTCGAAAAGGTTTGCGATGCGATGTTCCAAGCCGGGGCGGGCCGCATCGGCAACTACGAACGATGCAGTTTTCGTACCCCCGGCACCGGCACCTTCCTGGGCAACGAGGCTTCCAACCCTGTCGTCGGCGAAAAGGGAATACTGGAAACGGTCGCCGAGATTCGTTTGGAAGTGGTCGTGCCCAACGCCCGGCTGCAATCGGTGATCGCCGCGATACGCTCGGCCCACAGCTACGAGGAACCGGCGTTCGATATTTATCCGCTGAAAGCCAAGGCGGGGAGCGGGGAAGGGCGGATCGGTGCGTTGGAGAAACCGGTAACTCTCAAAGAGTTTTCAGAAAGTGTGAAGGCGGGTTGCAAGGCAACGGCGGTCGGTATCGTCGGAGATGCTTGCAAAAATGTTCAAACCGTGGCCATTGCGTGCGGCGCAGCCGGGGAATATTTGAAGGATGCGATCCGCGAGAACGCCGATGCGTTCGTCACGGGGGAAATGCGTTTTCACGATGCGCTCGCCGCCGAGGAAGCTGGGATCGCGGTGCTGTTGCCGGGGCATTACGCCAGCGAGCGCCCCGGGATCGAACGATTGGCCGAGCGATTGACGAACCATTTTCCCGATGTCACCGTGTGGGCTAGCCGGGATGAAACCGATCCGATTGCGTAATTATAATCGTTCCATCGCTTCAATTTTGGCACGTAGCACATCGGGCAATTCCGCCTTCGCTCCCTTGTTGTAATCGAAGCCGACGATCACGGCTTGCCCTTCCGCGACCAATTCTTCGCCCCAACGTTCGCTGTAAATCTTGTGTTCGAAGGTCATGCGATCTTTGCCGAGTTCGAGGACGCGGGCACCCGTCCAGATATTATCCGGGAACGAAAGCGGCCGGCGGTAGCGGGCCTGCGTACTAGCCACGATGGGGCCGTAGCCGAGGGAAGTGTGCATCTCGAACCAGCCGAGTCGGGTCATATATTCGACGCGGGCTTCTTGAAACCATCGGAAGTAGACGATGTTACTGACGTGTTGGAAGGCGTCCATATCGCTCCAACCGATGGAATCGGCACGAACGACGGGAAACGCAGAAAGATTAGGATGGCTCATTCCTACATTCTAATGCGCGATTCCACCGGCCCTACGGATTGCGGAATCGGGAAGATTCCGCCAACTCTCGTTCCGGATTGGCAAACGCTTTCACTTGCGGGTACGTTATACTCAGGATGCACACTCCACGAATGGGGCACAACCATGGCACGTCGTTATTTCGCGGGAATGGTGGCCGGGTTGATGGCCGGTGCCGGGTTCGCACAGATTCCCAAGCCGCAGCCCGATCCGTTTTCCGCGGCCTCGGCCAAACAAGCGATTGTCGATCAGCAGGCGGAATCGGATGTGCGTGAACAGGTGGAACTGCTCACGAAGTTGGCTCGCACGCACCACGCGAAAGCGGTAGCCGATTTGAAAGCGTTAGATCGCAAATTGGCCCTCCGCAACGACATTTCCCCGAAGGTTCGTGTCGCCCTCAGCAATTCGATCGAATCACGGATCGCCGCGATCGATAAATCGGCCGTGACGGTGGTTCCCCCGCCGCAAAATCCGATCCAAGTGGATCGCAAAGAGGCGAATCGGAAGGCGTGGGATGCCGCGGTGGCCGAGGCGAAAGACGTTCAAGAAGCGGTGGGTGCGATTGCGAAGGATTACGAAGCGGGGCGGGTGCGGGAAGCACAACGCCGCGAGGTGGATTTGGCGGCGAAGTACCCCAACAACCCGGCGGTGTTCGCCATGAACAATCAGGGCGGGAACCGCGGCGCGATCGCCGAAGCGAAAGCGCTATCGGACGAACAGGCCAAACGGTTCGTGGTCGTGATGAACAGCGTGCAACGCTCGGCGATTCCGATTGCAGGGGACATCGAATTCCCCAAGGATTGGAAAGAGCGGATGGCCCGCCGCAAGAAGGCGGAACCGGAGTTGATCGGGCCGGAAGAAAAAGCAATTTTGCGATCGCTGGAAACGAAAGTGGAGAGGTCGTTGAAGGGCGTGCCGTTCGATGAAGCGATCCAGGGGCTTTCCACGCTCATCAATCAGAACATCTACTTAGATAAGCAATCCATCGAAGATTTGGGCGTCGATTTGCGGAGGCCGGTGGAAGTGCCCGCAAACATCGATGCCCGGAGCGTGCTGCGGGCGATGTTGCAAACCCAAGGGTTGACCTTCATCATCCGCGACAAAGTGATTCAGGTGATGTCGGTGGAAAAGGCCCGCCAGAACATGGTGACGCGCTCGTACGAAATCCGCGATCTCGTGCAGAACTCCGGTACCGCCTTCGGGGCGAATTCCCTGAACTGGGGGCCGTATGTCGATTACCAACAGACGATGCAGAACGCCCAACTCGTGATCGACGCCATCACCAACGGCATCGATGCCCGCGTGTGGAGTAAGAACGGCGGCCCCGGCAGTATCACGTTCCATTACCCGAGCATGTCGATCATCGTTCGGGCGCCGGCGGAAGTTCACAGCGGTCTGAGCAGCAAGCTGGGGCGGTGAATTTCCCGGATGATTAACCCCGGCTGAAAGCCGGGGCCAATTCGGTCACGCCCACCCGTGGCCCTTCGAGGGCCAACATCTCGGCCGGTTCGTTTACTTTTCCACTCAACCGATCCACAAACGCACCGATTCGGGTGAGGCCTTCGCGCAACCGGCCATCTTCCGCAGCGTAACTGATGCGAATATGGCCGGAACCGCTCGGGCCGTAATGATCTCCGCTGCCAACCAATACGCGTTCTTCCCGCAATAATCGCTCCGCGAACGCGCGGCCATCGATTCCCAATCGGTTCACATTTACCCACAGTGTGTACCCGCCGTTCGGCCAATCGGGTTTGAGGTCCATCGCTTTCAATCGGTCGAAGGCGTACTGCCGGCGTTTGCGGAATTGATTTAGCGTCGGTTGGAACATCTCCTCGGGGGTTTGCAATGCCCGCAACGCCGAGGCTTGGCAGGCACTCGGCACGAACGGCGCGGAAAGCACCGAGGTCAAACGGCACGCATCCACCAACGGCTTCGGCCCGGTCAGCCAGCCGATGCGCGTCGCGCGCATTCCGTAGGTTTGCGAAACCGAACCGGCGGTGAGCAACCGCTTCTGAAATTCCGCGTTCCCCGGCAGTCGAACCGGTTCCCCGTATTGGTAACGACCGAAAGAATCATCGACGAAAATCAGAACGTCTTGCCGTTTCGCCAACCATGCGATTTGATCCCATTCTTCCACACCCAACACGCCACCGGTCGGGTTCGAGGGGTTCGAGAGCACGAGCATCATCGCTCCGCGCATCGCCTTCGCCAAACCTTCGAGGAGAAATCGGCATCGGCCATCTTCGTTCCACGTCGGCACCCAACGCAGCTTCGCCCGGCGGGATTTCGCACCGATTCGAAACATAGGCGAACAAGGGTCGAAGAGAACGACCGGGTCGCCGGGGTTTACGAAAGCATCGATAGCATTCGCGCAGGCACCCATTGCACCGTGCGTGATGAGAACTTGATCGTCCGGATTCAAATGGCGTTGATGCCGAAGCCTTTCGTTCTCGGCGATCACCTTGCGGAGTTCGCAGGAACCGCGGGCGTTCAATTCCATCGGCGAATGGGAAGTGGAACCGCGTTCGTACGCGGCATCGTAGCGCGGCGCGGCCAAATTCAAATGGATGACATCCGAAGCCTCGGCTTCCGGAAATGCCAAGGGATCAAGGAAATCGTCGAGCGGCGCCGCGAGGATGCGATCCGAGAAATAGCGAACGAACGATGGATCGACTTGCGAATACCGCCGTGCGGCGGGCAGATATTGCAAAATACTCAAGCGGGAACAGCTTTGTTTGAGCCAAAACGGGATTGCCATGGCGGCCTCCATGCCGGTTGCGATACCGAACGAGGAGGCATTGTGGCCGATTGCGATAGCGATTGTAAAGGCGGATCGGGAACGCTACTTCAACGGGGGCGGAGCAATCGGCCCGAGGCCCAGCGGCGGTTGTTCCACCGGCGATGGCAGCGTCGTCAGATTGTTCGAAGGGGAACTCGGCAAAGCCGTGAGCTGGCCGGTGGGCATCGCGGGCGGTGCCACCGCGATGGGCGTAGGCATCGGCGGCGGATCGAACTGCGCAGGCATTGCCGGGGCTACGGCAGCTTCGACCACATTCACGGGCGGTTGCATCGGCGTTGTAACCGGGCTAAGTGCGGGCATCGCAGCCGGAGTGACTACCACGGGCATCACCGGGGGATTGCTTGGAGCCGGTGAAGTGGCCATCGCCTGCTGAACCCGCGGTTGCAGTTGCATCGTCGCGGGATTGTTCGGAGTGGTGGGCGCGCCCGCGGACGCTTGCACAACGCCCATCGTCAATGGCATCGCTCTGGATACGCCGCCGGTGGTGTTTTGATCGACTTGTACGGTATTCGTCGGTTGGGCACCCATCGGGCCACGGTTGAACGAATTTCCTGGCGTGACCCCGGTCCTGCCAGTCATGGCGGGATCGGTCATCGCATACTGTTGGACAGGGGCTTTTAGGTTACCGGCGGCTGGTGCGAGTAGCATCTGCCGGGTTTTCGTATCGAGGTTGCCGAAGTTATCTTCGCGATCCGCACTGTGGCAACCGGCGAAGGCAAACAAACCGCTCAATCCCAAGATCGAGGATCGGCGTTTTCCGAGGCTGTTGAAGTTCCCGGCCATCGGAATCACTCCCCTTCGATACCAATGCTATGGCCCGAACGTCCGTGTTCGTGGCTACGATGTGTCAATAAAGGTTTCTTTGCTCGATGTCAATCCCGTCCCGAATCAGTTGGCGGGCGCAGCGGGAACGGGCGGAGCGACGGTACCCGGAGTCGGCAATCCGCCTGGCAACGCACCGGGTACGGCACCCCGGCGAATTTCGCCGGTCGGGTCGAGCATCGAATCCCGTTCGCGTTGCAGCGGGAACGGGGGATCGGGCGGGAAGTAGTTCGGGTAGTGCTTCAAATAATGGGGCGATGGGAGCGTCAGCCCGGCGGTGTAAGTTTGGCATCCGCTCGAGAGGGAAACAGTGGCCACCACAAAGGCCGCACAGCGGGCGAGCAAGATTTTGCGTTTCAGCATGGCGCTTTCCAATGCGGCGGAATACTGGCCCGGTGATGCCGGGTGTTATCCAAAATATCGGTTGGGAAGCGGAGCGAACTTGAACGGATTGTGCCGATTGTGCCGAAAATGATCCCGTTGACCGCACGCCGAATGCACCTAACATTTTAACATGACCGATTCCCAGCGATTGCTCACCGAAAGGCGTTACGGCACGGGGGGGAAGCCACTTCCCAAACGTTGGGCACCTTGGCCTACGGCCGAGTCGCGCATCGATCGCGGCAAAAAGCCCATCGACATCTCTAAGAAGATCCACCATTTGATTGCGGATGTAACTCGAAGGGTGCCGTTATTCGCACACATCAACATGGAGGCGACGCTCGTGGGGTTCACTTCGTCTCGCACCCGCAGCAAGTACGGTTTGCAAGCGCGCGTCACGCCGATGCGATTCCGTTCCGGGACGCTCTACGCCAAACGCCGGGGGCGTTTGTACCAAGTTCAACGCTACTTCCACGAAGGGCGCGAACAGCTGTACATCGTCGAATTCAGTTTGCCCCGATTCCTCGTATTGCCATTCGAGGAAAAATTGATCACGGTCTTCCACGAGTTGTACCACATCGGCCCGCAATTCGACGGGGACGTTCGCCGGCACGGAGGGCGGTACGAGTTCCACACCCATTCGCAAAAAGAATACGATTGCGAGATGGGCAAACTCGTGCGTGAATACCTCGCCAAGCACGACGATGCGGAAACTTTCGAGTTCCTGCACCCTAACTATTCCGAGTTGTGGGAGCGCCACGGCGGCATCTACGGAACGGTGGTGCCCCGGCCGAAATTGATTCCGGTCGCAACGGTTTCTTAGCTCACATTACAGGTGGTGCAATCGCCGCGTTGGTTCCAAGGCATTTTCGCCAACATCATGGCGAGCATACAAGTATCCGTTAGCCCCGCGAAAAGCAGGCCCGCGCACAAGAACGCCGGGATGCCCGCAAACAGCGAATCGACGGTGATAGCGAGAACGCTCCCGATGAAACCGATCGAACCGACGGTGATTTGAACTTGACGCATCAACGAAATGGTCTTCCGGCCGCGGATCATTTCCAAGCCCGCTTGTTCGCAAGCGAGTGTGCCCCCTTCAATATTCACCGCATTCGCAACTCCGGCATTCGCCAACTTTTCGCAGGCTTTTCTGCCGCGCCCGCCCGACCGGCACACGACGAACAACTCTTCTCCGGAATTCATGCCTTTGAACTCATCCGGATTGAGTGAATCGAGGGGGTAATTCTTCGCTTGGGTAAGTCTTAGCTCGGCGAATTCCGCCGGGGTGCGAACGTCGATCACTCGCACCGAAGACTTTCGGCAGAGTTCTCCGAACTCCGCCGGGGTAATTGAACGGATGTTGGTATTTGCTTCAGTCATCATTGAATTCCCGATGGTTGGTGGATTCTCAATCAAACCCCCGCGGATCTTGCGGCGATCCACGTCTTGTACGAACCGGTAAGGTTCTTGCAATCGTACCCGTGTTGGGTCAGAACTCGGCAGGCGTTATAGGAGCGTTGACCGCTGGCGCAATGTACCAAGATCGTTTTCTCCTTCGGCAATTCGCCCAACCGCCGGCGGAGATCGCCCAACGGAATTGAGAGCGAACCTGGGATGATGCCACCCTCACGCTCGCCCGATTCGCGCACATCGAGAATCGTGCAGGAATGATCGGCGAGAATCCCCGCGACTTCGTGCCATTGCACCACCTGAACCAATTCGTCGCCGATGTTTTGAGCCGCCATTCCCATGAGGTTGATCGGATCTTTCGCGGAACCGTAGGGGGGTGCGTACGCCAGTTCCAAATCGGCGAGGTCGTCGATGGTCATGCCGCCGCGGATCGCGGTGGCGAGCACGTCGATCCGTTTATCCACGCCGTCTTCGCCGACGATTTGTGCCCCGAGCACGGTGCCATCGTCCGGGTCGAAGAGGAGTTTCATCGCCAGAGGTTTGGCACCGGGGTAGTAACCGGCGTGCGAATTCGGGTGCAAGTGCAGCGCTTCATATTTGCGATTCAATCGTTTCAACGTCTTCTCGTTGGCACCGGTACACGCGGCGGCCACATCGAAAACGCGTACGATGGCGGTGCCCAATGTGCCCTCGTAACTCTTGCCGCGACCGCAGATGTTATCTGCCGCGATGCGGCCTTGGCGATTGGCTGGCCCCGCGAGGGGTATCACCATCGGCTCCCCGGTCACGCCGTGTTGCACTTCGATGGCATCCCCCACGGCCCAGATGTGCGGATCGCTTGTTTGAAGGAATTCGTTCACCCGGATTCCACCGGATTTACCGATTTCCAAACCGGCCGCCTGTGCCAATGAGGTTTCGGGCTTCACACCGATGCCGATGATAACGATCTCGGCGGTGACGCGTTCCCCGGATTGCAACACTGCCATTCCATTCTCGAATGCGATGACCGGGTTTGCCAACTTCAGCACGATTCCCTTTTTCGTCAATTCGATCTGCAGATGGGCCGCCATCTCGGGGTCGAGTGGTGTGAGCACTTGGCGGTTCTTTTCGATGACCGTCACTTGCAAACCCCGGCGGTGGAGTTGCTCCGCCGCTTCCAAGCCGATGAAACCACCGCCGAGTACGAGTGCCGATTTCGCGCGGGTCGTTTCGATTCGGGCAATGATCGCATCGAGATCCGGAATGGTGCGGAGGAAGAAGTGATCGGGGCAATCGATGCCGGGAACGTCGGGGACGATTGCCTTCGCCCCGGTGGCCAAGATCAGTTCGTCGTACGATTCCGTATTCGTTTCCCCACCGTGGCGAACGTCGATTTGCTTGAGTTCGGGGCGGATGGCGATCACTTCCGTTTGCGAACGCACGTCGAGTCGGAATACGCTTTTCAACCGGGCCGGCGATTGTACGATCAGTTTGCCGCGCTCGGCGATCTCCCCGCCGAGGTGGTACGGCAGGCCGCAATTGGCGAATGAAACGTAAGGCCCCCGTTCGTACACCGTGATCTCGGCAAATTCGTCCAAGCGGCGCATCCGCGTCGCGGCGCTCATTCCCCCGGCCACTCCCCCGACGATGAGAATCTTTTTCGGCACGGCTATCTCCCGTTGAAACGCCCCCGGTTCCGGCTAGAATTCCGGTGGCACACTGCTATAATATTGCAATATCGCTCAATGGCAATATGAAAGGCGGGCGACTTGGCGAAAATTGCGATCCCACCGGAACAACTTGAAATCGTCGCCGGGCTTTTCGCGGTGCTCGCGGAGCCGACGCGCCTCGGCCTGCTCCAAGAACTCCGCAGCGGCCCGCTCCCGGTGGGGGATTTGGTCGCGGCACTGGGGGCAAAGCAAGCGAACGTATCGAAGCAACTCGGGGTTCTCTTCGCTGCGGGGTTCGTCAGCCGCGAACGCCACGGCAACACTGTTCGGTATTTCATCGCCGATCCGATAGTATTCGAGCTTTGCGAAATCGTGTGCGGGAAACTCCGACGCGATGCGGAAAGGGATTACAAAGCGCTCGGCGGAAAGGTGCGGAAATAGCTTCAACCGTCCCCCAGCAACTGCGGTACGAATTCGCGGAGCGTTTCGATTTCCGCGTGGGATTCCCCCAAGTGGGCGAGCAACCGCAAATCGTCGCGGCTTACGGTGCCACCCGAAAAGAGCCACGCACGCACCCGCAGCATTTTGTAAAGCTTCACCAACTTCCGATCGCTGATGAAAATCTTCTTCTCGCGCACGAGCGTTTTCACCAAGCGCTGGTACTCGCGGAACACATCCGCCGGGAAGAACACCGTGCGATCGTTCTGTTCCTCGCCCTGCACATCCGATTGCGTTCTGCCGAAAAGAAAAGTGAGGTAACGGTGGGCTTTTAGGAAATCGTCGAGCGAGGCGTGCCCTTCGATCCACGGCTTCTGGTTCAGTGCCTTCTGCGATTCCCCGCGCAGGCCGAAATCGATCAGCTCTTGGAAGTGTTCCCCCTGCACCGGTTGGCTCAACACTTTCAAAACGAAGCGATCCTTGAGGGCCGCGAGTTCACCCTGTTCGGGCACTTCGTTGGTCGCGGCGAAGAGAATCTTGAGCGGCACCGCTTCGGGCACGCCGTCTTGGTAGAACTTTCGCTCGTTAATGATCGTGAGAAGGATGTTGAGAATCGCCGAGTTCGATTTGAAGATTTCATCGAGGAACGCGAGTCGGCAGGTCGGGAGTTTGCCTTCCTTGCGTCGGATGTAGCGGCCCTCCCGCAGTTCTTTGATATCGATGGCGCCCACGATTTCGCTCGGTTCGGTGAAGCGAGTGAGCATGTATTCGAAGTAATCGCCGTCGCCGAGGCCTAGGGCATCCTTGAATTTCAGCACGAGGTCGGATTTCGCGGTGCCCGGCGGGCCGACGAGCAACAGCGGTTCTTGGGCGACCGCAGCCACCATCATGAGATCGATGATTTCCTGCTTCTGCACGAAGAATCTGCCGAGGGCATTCCGGAACTTGTTCAAACGACCACGGATGGTTTCCGCCTCGGCTTGCAACTCCGGCATGGTCATTTGTTCCGGAGTTTTCGCATTCGCAGCCATGGTTCCCTTTCGTTCGTGCCCGCCCCAAACCGCAATTCTACGGAGATGGAGGAGTTCGCGTATCGGTGGCGAGCGCGCGATCCAAATCGCGGCAGATCTTCCGGCGAATGCGGAATTCGTCGTCCGCCAGCCACGCTTTCGCGGCGGGATCCAAAGCGAATTCCTCAGTCACCACGGCATCGATCGCGGCGCCGATGATTTCCAAAGGGCGCAGGGCATAGTAACGAGACGCGGCCCCGCCGACCGGAACGCGATCCAAGCGTTGAAAGAGTTCTTCCAATCGCCCCGGGATCATGCTCGGCGGTGCGTGAGCGAGGGTTCGAACGTAAGCGAGTGCGAGATCGCCGCGTTCCTTTTCGCTCACCATGCCCACCTCGAAGAGTTTCCGCCGGGTATCGTTGAGGATTTTCAAACCGCGGTCGTCTTCGCCCAAGGCGAACCACCCGATCGCTTGGGGTAGCAACTCCACGAGTGGGGTGTTCGCACCCGGATTTAAGCCGTTGAGCAGTTCCGAGATTTCCGCATACAAACCGAGAGCCTTGCATGCGGTAAATACTTCTCCCGATGTCGAACGCAACACTTCCCGGAAGGCGTCGCCCCCCTCCTCGGGCGAACGGAGCAACGACATGCAAAGCGCGGCGAATTCATCGGGAATCTTGCGCTTTTTTGCGATTCTGCAGGCGAGTTCGACCGCTCGAATACCCCGGCGAACGAACGGTAAACGCACCTCCATATTCGGGGCGATCTCCCGAAACGATTCCGGCAATAGCTCGAGCGCCAACGGCAACAGTGCCAAGATTTCCCTCGCGGATTCCGAACTCTCCGCGAATTCCAACGCCAACAGGATCTTCGGAGGCAAGTGCTTCGCGGTGCGATCCGCCGCAGCTTCGGCCAACAATTGTCGAACATCGGGCGGAACGTAAAATTCTCCTTCGGGGATCAACGATTGCAATCCCTTCAAACCGTGCGGATCGCTCGCGTTCGCCTGCTCAAAGACGTTCAATTGAGCGAGCAGTTTTTCAACGGCATACCTAGAAAGTTCCTTTTGAACGAAATCCGGAAGCGGTTGGGGAATCTGCGGAGCGTCCGATTCCGAGAAACGGCGAGATCGGATGGTGAGCCGGAAACGTTCCATCAAGTAACGGTGAACGGACGTTTCGACGCCCGGCCCCTCGGCTTTCACCAACGTCACCTCCGCAGTTGCAAACCATTCCCCGCTTTTTTCACGGTCGCCGAGTTTGGCGATGCCGCAGGCGAACAAGAGATCCGCGTACGCCCTCGTACACGGCAGATCGGCTTCGAGTCCCGCCCATTGCAAACGCCCCGCACCCGTCAAAGATTTCAACCAGCGCTGGGCGCCATCGCGGGTTCGCCGCAACCAATCCGCAGCGGTGTGGAATCGCTCGGCCCCGAGCTTGCCTTGGTACCGCAGGAAGTTCGGCGAATCGAGATCGGCATCCGGCCCCCCTTGGGCCAAACGCCCGTGGATGGCATCCCTTTCCCGAGCGAGGCCGAGAGGATCGCCGGAAGTTAGAGCCGAGGCGGCGTGCCGTGCGATCCAACAGTGGCGGATCGGAAGATCGTGCGAATATCGCTGAACGATTCCAAATAAGCGCCGCCATTGACTATCCCCGGCTGCTTCGACGCTGGCGAGGATCGCAAGCCGAACGGTGCAAACGCGCGCGATGGAAACGGAGGGCGCGCGTTGCAAGATCGCATTGTCGGTGTTTTCTATGATTTTCGCGGAATCGAGCTCGGCCCGAAACCACTCTTCCAACCATGGGATCGGAACGGGGGCTTTGTACCAGATCGCGTTCACCCACGCGAAGGAGGCATCGCTGGCGTGCCCCATCGTGTGGGCCAATTGGGCGAGTTCCCGCCAAGCGTGCGCCCGGATCGGATCCGCAACGGTCGGGGGCATCGCCAAGATCGTCGATTCGAGTTGTTTCCGACGTGCGGCCCATTCGTTGGGAATGTTTTGGGGGAGTCGATCGTTGCCGGAAACAGAACTCGCAATCGCAGTGGCCGAATGCGGTACGCGCCCTTTCTTTGCCGGGAAGAATCTGCCGGTCAACCGTTGAATCCAATTCGAAGTGGCTCGCGGTTTCGTCTCATGAGGCGGTTTCGAAGGCCGCGAATGGGAAGCGGATTCCGCGTGCGGCTTCGATTCCGAAAGAGCCACGAATCCGGGCAGTGCGAAAATAGGATCGGGCACTTCGGATTTAGACAAAGAATTCGTTTGTGGCACCGAATAGCGAATGAATTCCGCGAGGGAACGAAAACCTCGACCGCTCATGCTGCCTGTGCGGAACGATCCGCCGTGCGGTTCCAACCACGTCAACCGTTCGGCATCGGGGCCGAACACGCGATGGATCACGCCCACTTTCGGCAATGGAGATAGACGTTTCTCGGAAGGTACGAAGATTCTTTGGGAATCGCTCACGGGCGAATATGATCGGAACGGCGCGAGCAGGATCGCCGGAAGGCGGGCGTTCCGCGCCATTCGAACGAGAATGCGTTCCTCGCCATTCGGCACTAGCACGTGGGCGAACTCGAGCCGTTTCAACTGGCGTTCGTCCCAATCCCGAAAGTGGATCGCAAGAGTTTCCAACCCCCCCTCGGCAATCCACAGCGTACCTTCCAGTGTTTCACCCTGCGGCCGTGATAAAAGTTGAAAATGAATGGGAAAGGAAATCACCCGATCGATCGCATGGCCGCTCAGTGGCGTCGAAATGCCCAGCGAATGCCCGGTTGAGATCGTGTGCCAATCGGCTTGCGGTAAGCATCGCCAAGGATGCTCCGGGCGAGCCAAGGTCAAACCTTCCGTATCGAGAAGCCCCGCCGGCAACCCTTCGGTGCCGTGTCCCGCGAGGCACCAAGCATTGCGTGCCATCGGGCGATAACTCTGCAATTCCTCGTTCGGGGATTCCGCGAGCATCCGGAGATATTCGGGCGGCTGTGCAACGATCACCGCACTCGTACGATCCAACGAGCAAAAACCGGTCACCCGCGCCCCGAGTTTCCTCGACATGGCGAGGAAGCCCGCCAACCGTTCGGTGGGCAATTCAAAAAGCCAGAGATCATGCACCGCGGCTTTTCGAGATATTTTCAAAGGGAGCAACGCGGCCCAACAGGGAAATTCGAGGGCGTCATTCTCGGGGAGCGTGCCGAAGGCCTTGACACCGAGGCGTTGCAACGCGGCGTAGGCCCGACCCGGCAGATCGTGCTGCGACTTCAACCAGAGGCCGCCCGTGGTATCGATGCGCGAAGCGACGGGCGAACGGGCGATATCGAAAGGAATCAAACCGGAAGCGAGTGCAATGCGCAGAGCATCGGTATTCGGAAAGTGGAGCTGCGCCATGGCGGACTATGCCCCGGTGTGGTGCAGAAACCATTTCATATCGCGGTGAATTTGCCGGCGGACGAGGTACTCATCGTCTTCGAGCCAGCGTTGGCCGGTGGCGCCGAACGCGGAATCGTCGCCGACGATTGCGAGAACGGTTTCCTCGACGAGGTTCAAATGGAGCCGCGAATAAAACGCCGCGGTGGTGTACGTGACGGCGACGAGCGCAGGATTCATTTTTTGAAAGAGTTCCGAGATTCGGGTGAGGCCGAATTCCGGTTCCCCTTGCCCGGTCGCGGCGATGTAACTTTGGGCAATCGCGGTGAAATCCTTCGATTGGAGCTTGGTACTGCGGGCGAGCAATTCCGTTCTCGCCATGTCGAGAATGGGTAATGCCCGATCCGGTGCCCGCTTGCGCAGGTGTCCGCCGGCGAGGGCCAAAAGCGCCTGCAACCCCTTCGTCCAGCGTTTGGGGTCACTCGAATTTTGAAACTTCCATTGTTCCAACGAACGACCGCGCAGTAGTTCTTCGTGCAGCCGTTCGAGCAATTTCTCCGCATCGTCCGCCATGCCCAAGCGCCGCAGGGTTTTCAAACATTGCCGGGCGACCATGGCGACGAACTCGAATTGTGCATCGCCCGGAATTCCCGCGAGGGAATTGAGGAACGCATCGAGCAGAGTTCTGGCGAGATCGCGGCGATCGTAGTGGGCGGCGAGGAACAAAGCGTAGTCCAATACGAACGACCGTTTGTGCATCGAATCGGGATCGATGTCCCCTTCCGCGCCGTTCGATAGCAACTTCGGCACCTGTTGAATCAACTCCACAGCGAACGCTTCGCCGGCGCGGTGGGCGAAAGGCAACGCCATTTTGAGGAGCGTGATGCGGTGGCGGTTCGCGGTGGCCGCATCCGGAGAGACGGGCTTCTTCAACAACCGGCGCACCTCCGCAGCGAGTTCACTGCCGCCGGTGGTCACGCTCAATTTCTGAAATTCGGAATCGATGTTGCCGAGTTTTTCGTAAGTCGCGACGCGATCCAACGGTTCGAGTATTCGCGATTCCTCGCGCATCCGCGACACGACGTAATACGCCATTTTCCCGGGGCTATTATCGACGTTACGGTTCTGCCGGAAGAGCTCGTCGAGTTCGCCGAGGAGTTCTGGTTCCAGCGGCCCCGCATTCGGCTTCCCGGCAAATGCCAACTCGAGGCGGGATCGGAACGCCCGGAACAGGAACTCGCTGGCGATGCCGAACTTCGCATCGGCCGTGGGCGCCGACATGGCGATGCGGGCCGTTTCCATCAACTCGCGGCCGGCACGAGATTCGCCTAAGCGGGCGAACGTGTATGCGAAGAGCAGATCGATGTACGGTGCGGTTTGAGCATTGTTCT
>Ga0105045_10002183_pt1 | contig 16426 bp, 13 predicted proteins | sample MAT02_FD_78089 | JGI IMG/M metagenome (GOLD analysis project Ga0105045, IMG submission 78089) | Freshwater microbial communities from Lake Fryxell liftoff mats and glacier meltwater in Antarctica - MAT-02 (megahit assembly) | ecosystem: Environmental > Aquatic > Freshwater > Ice > Liftoff... | reverse complement strand
GAGATTACCTGCATAGGTAAGCTTATCGATATTGACTATTTTATAATCAGGATATTTTGTAACAAAAAGACGGGTAAGATGAGAACCGATAAAACCGGCGCCACCGGTGATGAGGATTGTGTGCATTTAAAAAAAATTTTTTGACAAAATTAAGGGATTTGCAGTTTCAAGTTGTTGATTTATCGGATTTTTCTATTCTAGTTTTACTACAATAAATCATTACCCGCTAAAAACGAAATTACCAGATGTGCTTATTGTGCTAGCAGAAAATTTACCCAATTTTTAAGTGCATTACCATCAAATACTCCTTGATTGCCTTGTGCAAATTACCTCTATCATCCGAAGCCCTAATAAACTAATGCTAATTTACATTTGAAAACCCTATTAGGCGGAGAACTTTGTACCAAATATTCCTATTTTTGCACGCCAACGGCTTTTTTGCACTGCAATTAAGTCGTAAATACAATTATATTCAAGTTTTTTTGACTATGTTGATGTGGTGATTTCAATTAAATTCAAAAAATTATATGCAAGTATTTGGAAGAAGTTTTGAGTTATCTATGATTTTTAGAAAAACAAAGGATGTAAGCGGAATGTTCTTAAAATCCCTTCAATTTAAAGATTTTGGATCGCTATGGATTGCTTATTTAAAACAAAATAGTCCCTCTCAAAATCAATTTTCTACGAAGGATGGATTACAAATATTGTTATCCGATAATTTACATGATGCCATTACAGTAATGGTTATTTTTTGTAGAGAAGATTATGGAAAGGTAACAAAAGGATCAACAGTAGTAGATGTAGGCGCAAACATTGGCGTATTTTCGTTGTATGCTGCAAGATGTGGTGCTAAAAAAATATACGCTTTTGAGCCAAATATTGAATCCTATAATGTTTTGCTCCGCAATATTAAACTCAATAAATTAGAAGATGTGATTACTCCCTTTAATTTGGCGGTAGGGCCGGTTGATGGAGCGATGGTTTCAATACCTAAAAATTCATCCCCTTACAATTCAACAGTGAGTGATAAATTGGAACAATTTCTCTGTGATGAAGTTGAAACAATTTCTCTACCTTCCTTCATTACTCAACAAAAAATCACCAAAATAGATTTATTGAAAATGGACTGTGAAGGAGCTGAATACCAGATTATTTATGCTATGCCTGATAAAAATTATGACCTAATTACAAAATTTAAACTGGAACATCATTTGCCGGAGGAACAAGAAAAATTGGAGTCCTCTTTCAGGAAACAAGGTTTTAAAAAAACAAAAGATGATGGGATTTCAGTCATGTGGTTTGAGCGCTAATCAATCATTCATGAAATTTTCGATTATTTAATCAAAAACAATTCAATAACCTGCTTAATATTAAAAATGATCAAGCTTAGTCACACAATTAACGCCCTCGGAAAAAAAATTCTTCCTCAGTTTGCACTAAATTGTTTAAATAAAATACGGGATAAAAAACAATTGAATCAATGGATCAAAAGAGGTTTCCCCATTCCTCCTCCTCATATTGTAAAACAAACAACAATTGCAGAATACCAGGAAGAATCTGGTTACAATATTTTAATCGAGACAGGTACCTATTTGGGTGATATGGTTGAAGCACAAAAACCGAGATTTAAAAAAATCGTTTCGATTGAATTGGCAGTTGAATTATTCAAGAAAGCACAAAAAAGATTTGATAACGACAAGAACGTATTAATTGTTCAAGGAGATAGCGGGAAGGAATTAGGTGGGGTATTAAAAAACATTCACGAACCAGCGATATTCTGGCTAGATGGGCATTACTCAGAAGGTTTTACAGCGAAAGGTTTTAAAGAATGTCCAATATTTGAAGAGTTAGATTCAATATTTAATGCAGGGTCGTTTAACCATATTTTATTAATTGATGACGCTAAGGATTTTACTGGAAATGGAGACTATCCCAGAATTGCAGAAATTACCGATTATATAATGAGTAAGAACTCCAAATACCGGGTTGAGATAAAGCATAATATTATAAGATATGTAATTTAGCCTTAGCTAAAATGCAGGAGAAATTTGAATTTATACAGCCACGCATTTAGGTAGGGAATCTTTAGACATGATCAGTAAATTCGAATAGAATATAGGAGTTGTAGGATTGATTTTGGCATTCCATTATTTCAGTTCTAAAATGTAGGTTTCCCCTGCTTTTGTATCAAATATAATATGGCCATTTTTTTCAGTAAAGGGTATCGGTTTCTTTGAAGAAATAATCAAGACTGATATTTTATTTTTCATCCATGGGCTTTGTAGGGTGATTCGGTTCCCTTTTTCACTCAAAATCCTTATATATTCAACTACTCCATTTTTTAAATTACTGCTTACTAGAAAGGCCCCATAGGCACGGAGCTGTTCAAAACTGGCATCCTTTAGTGTATTCCAGGTCGGGAAAACGCGTATTGTGCCTTCATAACTTTGCATCAGCATTTCATTAACTGTCATGGGAACGGCAGATAGAGTTTCAATGCCACCTCCGGCCTGGGTAATCCAAAAGTTTGGATAAGACTGAAGTGCAATTCTATCTTTCAATTGTCTAATCAAATCATCCGGATTATATCCAACACGTGCAGCTGCCGGAAAGCAAGTTTCAATTCCATTCCCAAGTGTGTATGCCCATTCTCCAGGTTTAGTCATATGCTCTTTCCAATGATAGATATCTTGCAAAAGAATTTGATTAAAAGCCGGCGTTGTAATTGGCCCGCATACGCCACCCGGAAGTATTAGTCCGTGAATAGAAACTCTGTTTAGGCCATACACACCCACTTCTGTATTCCCAGGTCCTTTTTCCATATCTTTTAAACTAGCTCTTCCCTTTGCATCGCCCAACGGGAATTCACTTAGGTTTGAGAATATATCATACCATTTTGTTTGTCGGTTCGCATCAATCTTTAAGTATTTACTGATATCAATAATACCTTTAAAAAGCATTTTAACTAAGCCGAGTGAAAGGGTAGAATTATAATCTCCTTCGTTATTATCCACCACCCCGCTTGCTTCTGAAGAGGGCATTTGTTCATTAAAATGATCACCGATTACTACATATCGGCCATTTTTTTTCTTAAGAAATCCTTCCCAAAAATTTGCACATTCAAGTATATAAGGATATATCAATCTGGCATAAGCGCCATCGTATGTACTATAAAAATGCATCATCATATTTCCAACAGAAAATACGGCATTTGTTTTTTGGCCCAAAAACATATACCCGTCATCGATTTTGTTAGTATTTGTTCCATACATCCTTTTCATATCTGCCGGAGAAGCAGGCCAACGGGCAGTTGTTAGGCCCTTCGGTCCAATTCCCACAGGATAATAAATACCAGCATTGTTGAGCAATTTCTTTGCGTGCGTTTTACCTTTAGACATGTATTCCAGCAAGGGCTCTTCAAAATTACCGGTTAGGTTGATTTGGTTTGATGAAAATGCCGCCCAATAAGGTGCCTGATAATTGTAGTTAAGGTGATAGTCACCGCTCCAGGCGGTTGAATCCTTGGTGATAAAGCAACCCCATAAGCCCGGAGCAAATTTATCGCTGCGGGAGGTGCATGCAAAAAGGTATTGCGAAGCGTAATAGTATTTTTCCAGAACCAAATCACCAATGCTGACATGCGATTGCTTCCAAAATGTAGACCACCAACGTTGATGTTCCAGTCGCCTTTTAGCAATCTTTGTTGATGTTAACAACCGGGCTTCTTTAATTGCTGCAGCCTTCCAATCCGTTCTATCATGATTGGTATATACAACAATTGCAATTGTAACCTTTCTACCTGGTACCAAGTCAATTAATTTATAATTTTTTACAGTAGAACCGGGCAAACTCAAAGCCATGGCCACCTGAGAAGGCCATTCAATGAGAGGTGCTTTATCAAAGGAACGGGTTACCCAGGTGCAGCCATTTACATTTCCTTCGTCCTTTTTTGACTGGCTGCTTTCAGGTGCCCACAAATTTAGTCGGGCCTGGCAAGGCATGTTAGCGGTTAATTCAATTAGTATAGTATTGTGTTTCGCAAGAACCTGAGAAGTTAATTCAACATTTAAATTATTATTTGAAAACTTTGCATTAATCTGCGCCTCATCCATTACCTGTTCAGCATAATAAGTACCCCCCTTCAGACGATCAATCTCAATATCTAATCCACCAGGGAGAGCAATACCACCAGCAGGAGGGTATGGATATGCATTCCAAAAATCATTTTTACCAATATAAAAACATAGCTTATCTGGTGTGCCACCCATTGTAATACCAATATCGCCATTGCCTGCAAGCGGTGCATCAGGTACTTTATCCGTTGGAACATATTTTGGCGGGCTGGTAAATACCACTTTGTTGGTAAAATTATTTACCGTAATAGGCGTTACCTGTTGTGCATTTACGCAAAATGCTCCAAAAATCAAACTAAGTGAAATGAATTTCTTCATGTAAATGATTGAAGAAGAAAATAGGTGTTTGGGGCGATTATAAAAACATTACGCTGTGTAGCATTTTCTAAAATTATTGAAATAGTTCCTTTTCAATGATTGGCCAAAGTATCCGGTTGTCAAACTGTTCCAGTACAAACTTTCGTCCGTTAACTCCAAAAGTTAATATATCCGGATTGTCCCTTAATGATATTATGCCTTCGAAAATACTTTCTACAGAATTTATTATATAGAAACCTGTTTTACTCTCAATGATGGAATGTTTTGAACCAGAATGCCCGGTAGTCAACACTGGAATTTGCATGGATGATGCCTCCAATACACTCATACCGAATCCTTCTCTATAAGATGGCAAAATATACAAATTCATGAGTGAATAATAATACTCTATATCATTAAATATAAATCCCGTAACAATGATATCGATGTCTAAATTTATTTTATCAATCGTTTTTTGTGGTAAGGAATCTCTCTTTTCAAAGTCGCCTACCAATAATAATTTGTGCTTAACGGAAGATTGATGCTTTATAAGATCAAATGCCTCTACCAATTCAATTATTCCCTTATCAGTCACCAACCTGCCACAAAAGCCAATTACAAATTCATTTGGTTTCAATCCAAGTGAATTTCTTAATTGGCTTGCTTTTTCAGCACTAATTTTCAGTGGATCAAACTTGCCAAGTGCATCGATACCCCCGCAGGTGCCGTTTCCCAATATTATCTGCTTTTGCTTTGAATTTAGCTTGTCCTTTAAGCTTTCTGTTTGCACATGATGACTCACGTTCACAATTTGTGTTGAACAAGCCGAGCAAAGTCGATCCATATATATCATAAAGGCTCTTTTAAAACCTTTCATCGTTTCATATACCAAGCCATGCCTGAAATATATGCGGCGCGGAACCCTCATTATCCAAGCCGCCATCATTGCAAGTAATGCGCCCTTAGGAGTGTGGCCCACCACAATGTCAATTTTATTTTTATGTATATAATTACAAATTGTTATAAGGGCTATAAAATCTTTAAGAGGATTAATTTCTCTCACAATTTTAACCTCCAGGTAACTAAATTCCATCTTCTTTGAATAATCCTGAAGGTATTCAGACGGGCTGCACACTACATGCAATTTATAATTTCTCGCACTAAAATAAAGAAATTGCTCGCCGATAAAATAAGGTAATACGAAGTACACATTTACTACGTGAAGAATATTTTTTTTCATCAATTACTTAAAGAAGTGATATATCATAAAATTACGTACATAAACCAGTCGAAACTAATTTATACTTGCATAACGAAGTTATTTGAATTTTCTAATGCATATCTTAATCTTGGTTTAGTTTTATTCTTTTTAGAAGTTTTCAATTGTATGTAGCCAAAAGAATCGCATTATTTTGTTATGCGCATTAAATATTCTTGATATATTTCTATATTTTTTATTACTTTTTTGTTTCTACTTTCTATTAAATGAGTATCGAAACCAATTAGATCAGAAATTTTATATAATACATTTTTTACATGCGAATAAGTCAAAAGTGCGAATAATTTAAAGTCATTTTCTATAAGAATGCGATTCGCCCGGAGTGCGCTGCGGTAATCACGCTGCCGCCCTTGATAGGTATTAAACTTAATCACCAAAGGGTCTCGATAAAACAGCAATGGTTCTCTGATTATTTGAAACTTCGAATGGTTAAAACTTCTTATCCATAGATCAAAATCTTCTACACCCGTGGCATAACCGAATTTTTTGAACCAACTGGTTTTTCCAGCTACTGTTGGATGAATAAAAATGGTTCTTCTCAATGCTCCGTCAATTGTGCGGGGTATTACGGATTCTCTTAATCCAATAATTTCATTCTGATCGTCTATCACTACGGCTTGCGAACCAATGGCATCAACGTCAGGATGGGCCTCCAAGAAATCAAATTGACTTTTCAGCCTATCAGGGAACATGATGTCATCAGCATCCATCCTTACAAAATATTTACCCTTTGAAATCGCTATTTGTTCGTTCAGCCTGAAAAAAATGCCTTCGTTTTTCCCATCTGACAATAGTATAATCCGTGGATCATTAAACGACCTTGCAACTTCCATTGACCGATCAGATGAGCCATCATCTGTAAGTATCAGTTCAAAGGCTGTAAAGCTTTGCGCCAATACGGATTTGATGGCGAATTTCAAGAAGCGCTCTGCATTGTAAATTGGTATTCCGACTGTTATTTTTATATCCTTATCCATTGTGGCGGTATTAGATCGACAGTAGTATTATTCAGCTCCCCCTTATACCAATCCCTGGGGCAAATAACAATCTTTTCAATGTTTTGATTTAGCCAGCCACCCCACCAGCTAAAGGAACTGTTGGCAATGATATTGTGCTTGCAGTTACTCATTAAAAACAAGTCAACAGCTGGTACGTTGCCCTCCATTAACACTAATTGGTTCCCCTCTAAATTTTCTTTCACCCAATTCAGGTCGTCTGAGAAAACAAAAAATTGTGCTGACACATATCTTGTTCTGATATACTCAATAGCTTGTTGGTAATAGGCAAGGCTACAGGTGTGAAAAATATCGGCATTTGCCTTTACTGTAATGTAGTCACCTCTTCTGACATGAATGCTGATCGAAAAAGTTGAACGTATCGAATTGAGCTTATCGTATATCGCCGGTGTAATTGACAAAAGCCGGATTTCATTGTGCAACCGATTCTCGTTATATGATAAATATTTGTATGACTGCCAATAACCATCATAATAGCAATTGTCTTTAAAGCGAATTGTATCTGGTGATTTAGAATTAACAGGTTCTACGAAATAATGGCGGAATATAAAAGGGACAATTTGCGATATTTTTCTTTCCAGCCGCCCGAATAAGCGAATTTTAGTCAATCTCATACTATTGATTTCAACTGCTGAAGCAACCATGATATCAATATTTAGTAGTGGAAAGCCGAATTCACGTTGGGTAAAATGATCAATATTGTTCGTTGTTTGAATATCATATTTTACATCTGTATTTAGCCTGGAAGAAAGATATTGTCCAAAAGCATATTGGAATAGTTGATTTCCCAATCCTCCCCACAGTTTAACGATTACCATTGTTCGACTATTTTGCTTCCGAAATGACTTCCTTGTTCAGATAGGAAGAAAAGGTGATGCTTAAATATTTCGAGTAAGTCATTTTAAGGTTTGCATAACTTGACAGTGAATCTTTGGATAACGCTTTTTCCCTCCAGGGCAAAAATATCTTTTTGGCGAAAGGGATATAATTTCCATACAATTCAAACTCTGAAAATCCAGACGACTCGCTGGTATCAACGGAAGATAGAATTATCTTGTCCCAACCTTTGCCACCTGCATTTCTTGTTTCAATTGTTGAATGAAGTGCTTTTAATTCTTCCTTGTCAAAAATCATTTTATGAGTGATATATGAAAACAAACACTTGGGATAAAATTTGATTAATTTCTTTATATTCTTAAAATAGGGAAAATGCCACCAACTTGACATATAGAATACCATCCGGTTATTTTCTGTAATAAATGTATGCGGTTTCAACAAAATATGGTCTGCATCAATAGCAAGAAAATATCTCGAGGTCCCAATCTGCCCAGATAATTTGATCAATTGCTGAAACATCCAGCCACTCCTGTCCAAGCCATTTTTAGTAATTAGGTTTATGTCTTTAGGAGAATATCCCATTACTTTATTTTCATCCACAAACCTGAGGTTATTTGCCAGAGTAAATGCTTTAATTACATCACAATCCGGTGCAACAATGTATATATCCTTTATCGGATGAACTACATTATTCTTCAACGACTCAATGCATAGTGGCAATATCAACAAATCCTTTTTAATAATTGGAATCACCACATCAACTTCAATAGTTAAATTTGGTTTTACTGAATGCCGGAAAAAATGAAGCCATACAAGGTAAAATGAATGACGAATTCCATGAAACACAAATTGAGTGATTTTTTTGAATAACATATTTTTAGACCGGCAATAAAATAAATGAATGAGGGTTGGAACGACTGCCTAAGTAAATTTATTGGCTTCTGATTGTTTAATCGCAAAATAATAACAAGTCAATTTTATTAAATTGAAATACTATCTACTTTTTAAAAATGGTTAGCTTAAGGTAAGCTAGCTTCTCATGCCATGTAGTTCTGGGGTTCTTAAAAAAAGCAACCGCGTAAAAAACGAGGGTAAATCTATACATTAAATAAAAATAATACGGGAGATGTTTTTTTGAAACATAACATAGGCTAAGAAAACTGCATTTCCTTTTAAAATAATTAGCAGAGGATTTGCCTTCGAGGTGGATGATCATTTTTTCGTTTAGTACAATTGACACATAGCCATTTTTTCGCATTCGGTACTGAAGTTCAAGTTCTTCTTCATAAAGAAAAATGTTCGTATCAAATCCGTTGAACTCATCAAATAGCTTTTTTTCTATAAACATATTGGCGCCTACAACAATATCTACTTCCGCAGAATAATCCTTTTCAATTTTCGCCAAAGTTCGATGTTCATTTTTAGGTAAATAATTTTTTAAAAATCGCTTCATGCCAAACGGAAAATTGCTGCCGAAGGAATGCAATATCTCAAAATCTGGGGATACAAGCAGGGATCCGAGTGCACCTATCTTTAAATGATCGTTCTTTTTGTAAAACCGGATAAATAATGATAAGACATTCCCCATCAAAATAGTATCAGGATTTAATAAAAAAATATACTTTCCCCGGGATGTATTTACACCAATATTATTGGCTGCGCCAAACCCAACATTTACTTTACTTTCAATAATTTGAATTGCCGGCAGTTGATGAATAAGGTGTTCTAGACTTCCATCATTAGAGGCATTGTCAACAATAATAACTTCATAGGAGTTTTGCGGAATATATTTTTCCAACGAACGAACGCATTCAACGGTAAGTTCCCTCGTTTTATAATTCACAATAATTATTGAAGTAAAATCTACTACCACGTGGTTCAGTTTTAGGGGAAGATCAAAATATTTAAATGTCGGAACGTTCATGGACTTCAATGGATTTACCTTCAGTAAATTTGAAGAGTATTGAGATAATGACGGTTCCCACTATTGATATCATAGCTGTTTTATTATACAAACTATAATAAAACAAACCATTTAAAGGAATTTGAAATAATAAAAATAATAGCAGAATTTGCTGAAATTTTTTTGAATTAATAATTACGCTTCTTTGTGTAATAGCAGCTGCTATCAAATAAAAAATTGTGTAGATTACAATACCTAATGCGCCGATATCAACAATAAAATCTCCAAGAAAAGTTGAAAAAACGCCGATGTCAATTGGTAAAGAACGTTTATAGGTATCAAGGTCAAAATTTACCGAACTAATCCAATCATACGTAAAGGGAAATACCCTAGCTATCGTATAATGTTCAGGATGAAAATTAATGAAAAAATCATTGAAATTAAGAAAGCTTTGCCCGGCATAATCCAATAAACTGAAAACCTCCGCATATTCCGTTGCATTGCTAAATGCACCGGAAAACCGAATAATTGTTACAGTTATCAAATAAAAAAATAATAAAGAAAAAACAATCACTGAAAGCCTCGTTACTCTTTTTTTTTCCTGTTTTGAAAGGTCATCTTTAAAATACAAAAAACAGGAGATAAAAACCAACACCCAATAAATTAGTTGTGTTCTTCCTCCAACAAACAGACCATTTACGATAGTGCTCATGGATGAGAATAAAAGTAAATTATTAAAAAGCCGACTGTTTTTTAAATACGTTTTTGAATAAAAAAACAATAACAGTAGCAACAGATAGAAATCAGAAAAATGTCCCAATATCCATTGCCCTGCGATTTCGAATTTATTAACAGCATAAATGCTTTTAAGCCCATCCTTTTTCAATGCGCCAGGATCATGGGTGAGTATAAAAACTATCACTTTGGCCAACAGCAACAATGCGACACAATTTATAACAATAAGAAATATTGATACAAACGTAAATAGTTTCGGATTAGGCAATAATATTTTATGAAATTTCGTCTTGCTTTTTGACAAAAACGGAAGAAAAAAAAGCGTTAAAATACCACAGTAAAATATGCAGGAAGACAACTCAATTTCAATATCCTTATATCGTAAGAAATCGATGTGGTATAGAATAATAGATATCAATGCGGAGAAAGTGTATAGCGATAAAAGAAAATTGCCCAGGTTATATTCCCTTGTTCTCAAAAAATTGAGCGTTAATAGTAGAAAAAAATATACAAACGGAATATAAATCATAGAGAAGTTAGAACTAGTTTTTAATCGACAGATTATCAGTTGAACCTTTTTCAAATATTGCACATAAAACTGTTCCCCTGCTATCGCACACGATAATATCATGGTTGGAAGCCTCCTTTAACTTTCTCATGTAACTGCGAATATTATTTAAAACCTTTTTTGTTGCAGGCAGCTCTGACAGCAGAAGCCGGGCTTGCTCACGCAAGAAATTCCTTTTTTTATTATTTGCATAAAGATTTCCGTTGTCATCGAATGTGGGGTTTAATGGCAGTGCAGCACGAATTTTTCTCAAATTGTAGCTGGTATAATTTCTTTTATAAAATCCAGAAAAATCAGTAAAATTGAGTTCCATTTGGTTCTGCCTGGCAATAAACCTCATTGAATCTTCACTAAACCACCAAAAATGAACGGGTGGATTTTCTGTCTTCCATATAATATCAGATTCAAATAATGATTTATTAGGGGTAGTCATGATTATTTTCCCCGTTGGTTTTAATAATTTGACTATTGACTTAACAAAATCAGAAGGTGTGTCGATGTGTTCAATAACTTCTGTTAATACAACTACGTCATACGATTCGGCATGCTGGTTCGCAAATTCAAACAGGTCGGCACATATATAGTAATCACCAAAATTTTCAACCGCCATTTGTACCGCTGTTTTAGAAATATCCAAGCCTTCTATACTGTAACCAGCCCTATGTAAAGCATAAGTCAAATACCCCAATCCGCTGCCTATTTCAAGTATTTTTGAATTGCCCTTGTCATGAACTATAACATTAATCGCTTCCTTAACACTCCAGTAGATATCTTCATTCTCTGCGAGGTATTCAAGTGGATTTTTCGCTTTCTTTACGCCCTCCAAATATTTCCAATATCTGTCGTACCCGGGAACCTTGCTGCCATTTTTATAAATATTCTCATAAATTTTTATAGCATCTACCCTGGGCAATGAAAAGGAAGTATTACACGAAGTACATTCATAAATCCTGAATTTGTCAGGAGATTGATAACCTGGCCTTTCCGAATCTTTTAAGTCGGCTGCATGTCCACATAAAAGGCATACAGTGGTTGTTTCAGTGCTCATTTAATTAAAATTTTGTAATAAATTTTAGTGACTTTTTTATGTCATAACTCGTAATATTTAATTGCAGAATCAATTCATAAGGCCATTTCCAGTTATTGTATAGCTGGGCGATACCTGGTGCCAATACTAAAGACCACAATGCAATTTTTGTACAATAAAACATAACTAATAGCAACAACACGGTTACTATTCCTGCAGCAAGTGAAGCTTTAAAAAATGGCACCTCATTATTTGTAAGCAGAATGCCGCCGGCCATGCCATGATTACTTTCCAAAAGTGAAATAATAATTGCAACTGATATTAAAACGTCCGGCATCAATTGAGTTTGACTACCTATAAGGGTCAATATCCATCCGCCGAGACTCATTAAAAAAAAAGCGCCGACAATATAGGTAGCAAAAAAAATAATTTGCCCTTTTAAATAAAGGATCTTAATTGAATCATTATTTTGTTCAACTCTTAATTGTACAATTTTAGGAGTGTAGGTATTGGTGTAAATTGTTGCAAAACCAGCAATTATCGCAATGAATTGCATTGTTATACTATATGAAGCTATTTGGCCCAAGGGCAGAAAAAGAGACCCAATAATGATAGAAGAGCGCTGTATAACAACCGCCCCCAGTGATGTCAGGCCAATTTTTATCGCATTAGGATAAATCACCCTAAGTACTTCCTTTTTGGGGCGAGGTTCAGCTGCATTTAATGATTGGCGTATATCCGCAGTGAAAAAAGCTTGGTGCGATAACCACCGAATGATGATTACAGACAATGCCTGTGCGGACGTTATTGCTAAAAGACCATATCCTTGCAATATTAAAACGGTGGCAAATAATAGATAAATAATTTGCCCTATGATAGTGATTTGTTTCGACCTTTTTATTAAGCCTTTTCTTTGTAAAAGCGCATCGTAGTAAAGCGAGTATAGGTTGTAAGTAGAAATTATGACTAAAACAATCCACGAAGCATAGACTTCTGTTTGATCCCCTTTATAATTTTTAAGAAGAGAATAAATATAATAGGTTCCAAGGCTTGACAATAACACAAATAAGGTAATCGCCATTCGCAGATAGAACCATCGCATGGCTACGATTATGCCCCTCAATAATCCAAAATCAACTGTAGCATTTCCAGAATCACCTGCTTCAAATCCACTTACTTTTAATGACTTTACCCCACTGAAAACATAGGTGACATTTCGGATGAATGAAGAACTAAACCCCATATCAAAAAGCGTCGAAAATAAAGATATCGCCATAAATACAGACCAAATACCCACCATATCAGGTGACATCTTTCTTAAAATAAAAGGCAATAGCAACGCATAAGAAGCAATTCTTAAAAAGGTAGCCGCATAGTTCCAGAGTACATCTGTTTTATTAATACGCATTTACAGGCTTTACCAGGTCATAAAAATTAAATTTATCGACTCCTTGCTATATAATTATCAAGTTTGATTACAATGCATATAGCTTTAATACAAAATAAATACATACAAATATTAAAAACATCTTAAATTCTAATAGATCGGTTACTCCTTGTAGTTGACTTAATTTTCTCTGGTATCGGTTATCTTTTTTGCTAAAATATGAAACCCGTAATTCAAGAACTCCCTGGATCCTTTATCCTTCTTTGATAGCTTGCCAAGCATAAAAACTGTTTTCATAATTGCGATTTTATCAATCAATGAAATTTTCGTATTTGCATACTTATCTGCACAAGATTGTACTCTTAAAAGTTCTTGTGCCACATACTCAAAAAAATTTCCATTTTCCAATATTTCTAAAATCTCGAATCCATTTTCCGAAAGATGAGTTTTATAAAAATAAGTGTTAAACCCAGAGTAAAAATGAAAAGGAGCGAAATGCGTTGAGCTACAGAATGGTGCAGTTATCAACAGCAATCCATCTTTATGAAGTAACCTCGAAAATTCCTTTATTGCGGAGATTGGATCGGGTAGGTGCTCAAACACTTCAACACACATAACTGCATCGAAAGAGGCATCTGGCTCAGGGATTGAGGTGATATCACTTACAATATCCAGGTGCGAATTGTCCCAAGCTGCGGTTTGTAAACCTTTGCCATCACCCGCACCATTATACTGTCCAAAATCCTGAGAGACATAATTTAAATGATCACAATATTTCTTCTGTGCTAATTCACCTGCGCCAGCATCCAAAATACGGCTTCCCGAAGGGACTTTTTTTAAAGTAGCTTCGAGCCATTTCAGGCGATTGGATTCATTGGTGGTTCCTGCTACAGACTTGCCTTTTAAATACTTTTTTAAAAAATCGTTTAACATATTGCGTACTTTAGTTTTTTTTACCATAGTCAAATTTCTGCAAATCATTACATATTATACCTCACCGAACACGGCTTCGCCACCCTCAATCACATTAGATTCACAATAATAACTAATCATGATTTAGGCAAAATATTATGTTACCAACCCTTTAGTTTAATATGTCAATAGTATGTTTACGCCCCAATATTTTTCCTGTCCAAATTCAAGGAAAACATTGCCACTTTTTAACTCGCTTTTCCGTGAAAAATACTATACTAAATTCTTTTACACGCACCTATTTTGATTGTTGGTGTTATAGAAATCAAGTTTCAGACTGAACCAGAAAATCACTTTCAGGACGAACCGATTATCTTAATTAAACGCTTTATTGTTAAAAAGAAAATTATAAAAAACCCTGCTAATAATCCGCCTAAGATAATGCCTTTCAATTTACCAAATTTCTCCTTTTTAAGGGGCATTATCGGTTTGTCAATAACCTGAATAAGAGGTGTCTCTCTACGTAAAGTTACTCTTGCTAATTCAGTTTGCTTTACTAGTTCCGTGAGTATTGCCAAATTAGCCTGCACATCTACCTGGCGTTTTGATGAAGTGGTACGACGGATATTCATTGCCGGATTCAATGCAAATGTGTTGTCGTTAGCCGCTGCTACGCTAGTGATTGCCCCATTCAATTCCCGTCGGATAGAATCTGTTTGCCGCTCTAAAATCGCCATATTTAACACAGCCTTTTTACTTTTAGTTGACACATAAAAATCAGAAACTTCTTTCACAAGCGCCTCATTAAATTTTTTGGCAAACTCTTCATTTTGCGATACTACAGAAATTGTTATAATATCAATTTTTTTATCAAGTTGTCCGACCCTTAGATCATCTTTATTAATGGATCCATAAATGGCGCCAAGTATACTATCCTGGGCACGGGTAAATTGTTCCCTGTTCGAATTTACCTGAAATTGCATGTTTTTGAGTGCTGTATTTTTTGCCCACTTGTCGCGCCATTTCATATTTGTAATGTACATTTCAGCAAATGACATCTCTTTCCCATTTACACTAACGGGATTTAATAAAGTTTTTTCAATAACTGTCCTTGACTTAAATAATTCGATGAGGTTGGCTCCTTCAAATATGCCTCCGCCAGAGGCACCCAAGTCGAACCCAAACTGGCTTGCTAAGCCAATTGCACTGCTCAATCCACCATTCTGTTGCTGATTCTCGAGCGCAAATGTAAGCGTGGCAGTATACTTCGGCTTTTGGTTTAAAGAATATGCCAATCCCAGTCCGCCACCCACCAGTCCAAATATTAGGATAACAATCCAATATGAGAGGAAATAGCTAATCCAGTCTTTAACTATATTATAGAATTCTTTTATAGTAAGCTGATTGTTGGAAATTTGTTCATTCATCAGTTAATTTTTTCTTGATTGATCTCAAACCCTGCCCATGAAGTCATCTTTATTTAAAATCATTTCGATTAAAGTCATTTTATTTATCAGACATCTACACAATGAAAGCTGGACATTTCTACCGCAGCACTGCTATAACCACTCCTGCCATACCCACCAATACACTGGCCATACTTACTATCTCGCCAATACTTGTTTTTCTGGTCTCCGGCTTTTCGGGAATAACAATTTGGGAGCCTGCCATTACTTTTGGATAATTTCTAAAAAACAGGAATGAACCTGTAACCGCTGCCTTCCCGTTTGGATAAATAATGTATGCCTTTTTCTTCCAGGCTTTGCTATCTACCCCACCTACTGAATTGATGTAATAATTAAAATTTTTACCTTTCTGAAAAGGAATTTCAGATATTAACAATACATTTCCTGAAACCTTTACGCTTTCATTTATTACAGCCACTTCTATTTCATCTCCGGCTAATAAAGTGATATTCGTATTACTATTGGGATCTTCCGATATTTTTTTCCAGTCTACAGGTATCGTAGCATACTTTACTTCCTCCTTCAGCTTTTTTGTGAGCCTATTTTGAATGGTATCTCCTCTGCCCAATTTAATATCTACATTTTCCAACTGCTCAATCTGGCTGGCTTTTATTGGCCGCTTAATTTTTACACCTTCCACATTGGCGATGGATGTTAATCCGCCCGCCCTTTTAACAATATCCATAACCCTGTCATCTTTGTTTGCCAATACATAAATGCCTGCATAAGCTACTGCACCGGTTACAGTAACCATCTGTGGTTTTTCATAAACACCCATTTTACGGATGTTGATCACATCAAAAGGCTGTAATTCAAAGTTGTTTAATTGCTCATTATTAGATGCATCAATTTCCAAATTAAATAAT
>Ga0105045_10002182_pt1 | contig 16426 bp, 12 predicted proteins | sample MAT02_FD_78089 | JGI IMG/M metagenome (GOLD analysis project Ga0105045, IMG submission 78089) | Freshwater microbial communities from Lake Fryxell liftoff mats and glacier meltwater in Antarctica - MAT-02 (megahit assembly) | ecosystem: Environmental > Aquatic > Freshwater > Ice > Liftoff... | reverse complement strand
AGTTTAATAAACGTTTTGTAGTTCTATCTGTAACGATTAAAAGATCAGGACGGCTCGGGAGCGCTTTTTGTTAGATAATTTCAACTCTAATGTGGTAAATACCAGTTCAAAAGGTGTATATCTAAATAGTTAATCAGGTTCCGTATAAATTTGATCGAAGCGACCCTGGTTTCACTTGTGTCCTGAATCCCGGTTTTAATGCTGTTCATCCCATTTGTTTCTTCGGTAACCAAGCCCATAATTGCTTCATCCATCTTATTAATTTGACCTAAATCAAAGCGTTTTTACAAATCGATAGTTTATGAAATTCGCACGTGGTAAAACTGAAAAAAACTGCCTAGCCCTGCCTGTTTATACTGGGGGCCGAAGCGCCGGCTGACTTTTATAATGTCGATATGGCCAGGATAGCTTTTACCATTTGCAGGTTATTCCGCCCGGTAGGGTACAGTACTACCCCATGTTGCTGCCTGTTGGTAAGTAGTTCGTATCCAACACCGGTTGCATTTTTCATTTTTAACCAATCTTCGGGGCTGTACCGGCTTGCCGTAATGCCATTTAGCTTTACCATTTAAACGGCAGAAGTTAGTTACCGTTCATGAAAAGCTCCGGCTTTCGCAGTTCCTTTTTACCATATAAAACCCCGAGTGTAAAAAAATGCAAGGGTCTTTCTCTCGAAAGCACTGTATTTTGTCTGTCAACTGGCAAAAAAAGTTTCCGACTGCATTATAGGTAATACCAATAAAAGCTGTGCTTCAGCACACTATTGTAATATCAATGGAGAAACTATTTAATATTTGTTTAACTCTTCTTAAATAAACCATGAATTATAAAAAACAAAAAAAATATTTTTAATACTTTATGTATTTTTTTAGAAAGTTTACCTATTTTTAGCAAAGTTTAACACTTGAATTGTAAAAAAAGGCCTAATGAATAGTAAACTATACTTGCAAAAAGGGGAAATAATACGGCACTTATATTTTGAGGGGACACTATCCTGCTTAGAGGCGAGCCTGCTTTCCGGAAAAAGCCTACCGAATGCTACCCGCCTTATAAACGAATTGTTAGACGAAGGAATATTGGTTGAAACAGGATTCGCAAATAGCACAGGTGGCCGTCGTCCACAAACTTATTCGCTTGCCCCTGATAACCTGCACGTCATATCAGTAGCAATGGATCAATATGTAACCCGAGTTACCTTGATGGATGCTCAAAACAAGTTTTTAAATGGTACCCACGAAATACAATTGACCCTGCCCGCTAACCCGGCTGCAATAACTGAACTTGCCGATCACCTTGCACAATTCATAAAATCGTGTGGCACTCCACGTGATAAAATAGTTGGTATAGGGATAGGCATGCCTGGTTTTATTGATGTGAGTAAAGGTTTAAACCATTCTTTTTTACCCACGCCGCCTGGCGAGTCTATAGTATCATTTTTAGAAAAAAAATTAGACATGCCGGTGCTTATAGATAATGACTCAAGCCTGATAGCACTTGCCGAATTCAAATTTGGTGCAGCCAAAGGCTACCCAAACTCCATGGTTGTAAATATAGGTTGGGGTGTAGGCTTAGGTATGATACTGAATGGGGAAATGTACCGTGGAAACAACGGCTTTGCAGGAGAGTTTAGTCATATCCCCATTTTCACAAACAACAAAATGTGTAGTTGCGGCAAAATTGGCTGTCTCGAAACGGAAACCTCGCTGATGGTAATGGTAAATAAAGCAAAGGAAGGCATCAGTTCGGGTCGTTCTACATCGCTATCGCTGATTGGTATTGAAAAGATGACCCTTAGAGAAGCTGCCTATGCCCTATTTGCCGAGGCATCAAAAGGTGACAGGTTTGTGGTAGAACTGCTAGGCGAAATTGGTTATAATATTGGAAGAGGTATAGCCATCTTAATACACATTTTAAATCCATCAAATATTGTATTAAGTGGTCGGGGTTCGGCAGCAGGAAGACTTTGGCTTGCGCCGGTCCAAAAGGCAATTAATGAGCACTGCATACCTCGAATTGCTGAAAAATCTACCGTTGATGTTTCTACTATAGGAAGCGAAGCCGAGCTGATAGGTGCTGCTGCCCTTGTAATGGAAAATGTTAAAGATAATATGATTTACAAAACTCTAAGAACTAAAAAACTTGAGAGAAAAGAATTTGCTGCATAGCTATTTTTTTTATTTACTAAAACACAATTAAACATTCACTAAAAACAATTGCAATTATGGAGACACTACGCCGTTTATTATTATTAGTCTTTTTGTCCGCTGGAACGCTATTTGTAATGGCACAGCAAAAAAAGACCTATTCCGGCATCGTACGAGACGATGCTGGTAATCCGCTGCAGAGTATTACCGTTCGGGTAAAAGGCACCAATACCTTTGCTACAACCGATGTAAATGGTGCCTATTCGCTAAGCACCACTAAACCAAACGCCAGGTTGGAATTTACTGGCGTAGGCTTTTCTACACAAGAACTCGACTCAGAAACCGCTACGAACGTTGCCTTGGTGGTAAAAGCCAATGAACTTAACGAAGTAGTAGTAGTAGGCTTTGGCCAAAAGAAAGCCACCCGTAATTTAACTTATGCTGTTCAGGAGGTAAAGGGAGCGGACTTGGCTCGTGCCGGACAGGTAAACATTATTAACTCGCTGCAAGGAAAGGTTGCAGGTGTTATGATTAATCAGGGTGCTGGTGGCCCGTCTTCAAGTTCTCGTATCCGTATTCGTGGAAATGCTTCACTAAGCAATAACACCATGCCTCTGATGGTTATTGATGGGGTATTGATACAACCAGGCACAAGCGGTGCAGACAGTTGGGGTGGAGGAAGCCGCGACTTTGGTAACCAAATGAAAAACCTCAACCCCGATGACTACGAAAGTTTAACTGTACTAAAAGGTTCGGCTGCAAGTGCATTGTATGGTTCTCAGGCTATCAACGGTGTTATTATTATTACTACCAAAAAAGGTCGTGATAGGCCAGGGTTGGGTGTACAGGTTAACCAAACCAATACAATTGAGCAGGCCTGGCGTTTCCCTGCTTTTCAAAATGAGTTTGGTGCAGGTATAAATCCATTCTTTTCAAAAGGTGCCCAGGGGGAAGACGCATTGTTACTTGACGGTAATACGCAATTCCGCAATTTTGGACCAAGAATGGACGGACGTATCATTACTGATTTTGATGGCGTAAAAAGGCCTTTTGTTGGTAATAATATCAAAGACTTCTATCGTACGGGAAAAATCAATAACACGAATGTTGCCGTGGAAGGAAGTACCGACAGATCATCATTCCGGTTTAGTTATACCAATACCACTAATGAAGCTGTACTGGAAAGAAATAAATTCGCAAGAAATAACTTCAATTTGAGAGCATCCCAAAAAATTGGCAAATTTATAACTATGGACGCATCGGTTTCTTATGCTAATTCCAAAACGGATAATCCAATGGAGATTGGTGGAAACAGCCCTATTTTTCGATTTCTTTTCTTTAATGTAAGAAATCTTCCAATTGACTTTGTGAGGCAAAATTACATTAGCCCAAATGGGGGTTCAAATATTAGACCACCTTACACCCGTGGTGCTAACATTGGTCCATTGTGGCAGTTGTATCAAGTTAATGTTAATCAAAGCGAAAATCAATTGTTAGCAAACATGGATATCACCGCCAAAATCAGACCATGGCTTACTCTCCTGGTAAGAGGTAATATTAATAGCCTTGATTTGCAGTTTGAAAATAAAACGCCAGGTGACGGGGTTAATTTTGGTGTAGGACCAAATTTTGCTGGAAGCTACCAACTGATGAAGCAAAATCAAAGAGACTTGCGAATTCAAACATTGCTTACAGCAAACAGGAAGATTGGAGAAAATTTTGACTATAGTGTAACTGTAGGTGGTGAAACACAACGTGGTTTGGGTGGTACAAGATTAAGCTCAAACAGTAACGGTGGTTTAAGAATTCCAAGAATTTTTACTTTAACCAATTCCCTTCAGGCAGCAACTACTCAACTTGATGTTGTGCCACAACGTAGACTGGATGCCGTTTATGCCTACGGCGATATCACGTGGAAAAATATGCTCACCTTTACGGGTAGTGTAAGAAACGACATTAGCTCTACACTGTTATATCCTGATGGTAGCGGCGACAACAGCTACCTCTATCCTTCATTAGGTACATCGTGGGCATTTACTGAGTTGCTCGGCGATAAAGCTAAATGGCTGAATTTTGGTAAACTAAGGGTTAGCGCCGGTTGGACGGGATCCGATGTTAGGCCATTCCTTACTACGTTTGGTAATTATGGATTACTTAACAACTTCATATTGCCTAATGGTACGGCAGTTCCCCGCTATGGATTACCTAGTTTTGGTTTAGGCAACCAGCAATTAACACCGGAAAGAACAAAAGAAATTGAAATAGGGGTGGATGTAAGAATGTTTAACAACAGAATCAGGGTAGATGCTGCTTATTATAAAAAAAATACCCTAAATCAAGCCCTTGGTTTGACAAATCCTGCCGAATCAGGTGCGCCTAGCAGGTTGATAAATGCTGGTAACATACAAAATCAGGGTATTGAAATTGTACTTTCAGGTACCGTAGTAAGCAAAAAGGATTTTGAATACACTACTACCATAAACTATAGCCGAAATAGAAACAAGATAATAGCATTGGCACCTGGCGTAGATCAGGTTGAATTGGATTTGGTTTTTGGCAACGATGTTCGTTCAGTGGCACGGGTTGGTAAAGATTATGGAACCGTAATCTCAAATTATGCTTATGCTACCGGAGCTAACGATGCAAAGCTCCTGAATGCTGATGGCCAGTTTTTGAGAAGAGTATCGGTTGGGCAGGATTTTAAAGAATTAGGTACTGTAATGGAGCGATTCCTGGCTAGCAATCTGCATGAGGTAAGGTATAAAAATTTCAACTTTTTTGCTCAGGTAGACTCAAAAATTGGTGGTTTAATGGCTTCACATACCCACCAATACACCTCTCAAACAGGCGCTTTACAAAGTACTTTAAGAGGTCGTACAAAAGAGTCTGGTGGACTTACGTGGACCGACCCTCAAGGCAATTTAAGAGACGACGGTATGATACCTGATGGTATTTTTCGAGATGGTACAATCATTAATGGGCAAAACGTGGCAGGCATGACTTATAAAGATGCAGTGGAAAAAGGACTTCGGCAGCCTTTGCCAGCCTGGCGCTATTATGAAAACCTGGCAAGCTGGGCTACAGGTATTCGAGAACACTCGGTTTTCGAAAACTCCTGGGTTGCCGTGCGTGAGGTTTCGGTAGGCTATGAGGTTCCTAAATCAGTTGTTAAAAAAATTCGTTTCCAAAGGTTGAGGGTAAGTTTAATAGGCAGAAACCTATTCTATTTATATACCACTACTCCGGATCATATTAATCCGGAAAACATTTGGTCAAGTCGGCCGGGTGCATTTGGTGAATTAGGTGGTTCCCCATGGATTAGGACTTTTGCATTAGCTATCAATGCAGGTTTCTAATACCAAATTATTGAAGAAGATTTAATTATTAATTGAAAATTATTTTTTATGAAGATTTTAAAATTGATTCTTACATTATTGGTAGTCTTGGCAATATCCATTACTGGTTGCAAAAAATCAGATTTTGTGGAAATAAATACAGACCCCAATGTTTTGTACACGATTACACCTGAAGAACATTTTTTAAGCTTGGGCATACAAAGTCATGGGCAGGACTTCGAGCAATTTTACGACAATCTCCGCCGGACTATGTTTTGGGTGCAGCAAAGTACGCCCCTAGGTGGCAACTCTGCTACTTCGCTGGCCGAGTTTGGAAATACAAACATGAGATTTGGTGTTTTTTACCCTGGGTTGGGTAGAATTGCAACAGATGTTTCGATGTTGGCTCAACGCCTGCCGGAAGCGGAAAAAGCGAGAAGACAGCATGTCGTTGCCATGGCTGACGTACTAAAAATTTACTATGGCTTTTATGTTTCAGACATTAACGGCCATATAGCGTATAGTGAAGCTTTTCTTGCACCCTATGGTGGAACAAACACACCTAAATGGGAAAGTCAACAGGAATTATTTGATTTATGGGATACTCAGCTAAAGCAGTTGATAACCACCTTGCGCACGGCAACTCCTAACCAGGTTTCGTTAGCCATTTTTGACCAATATTATGGTGGCGATGCTATGAGGTGGGCAAAAGCAGCAAATGCATTAAGGCAGCGTATTGCTATGCGCTTAACAAAAAGGGATTTAGCTAAAGCTACCGCTATTTTCAGAGAAACCATTGCTGATGCCGCATTGTTAATGAGCACTCAGGCAGATAGTTGGGTTTACACTGCACATACATCATTTACTCAAGGAGGAAACTGGAATCCGGAGGGTTTCCGTGCACCAAAACCTTCTGTCGATTTCATGTGGGGATCTAGTGATCCAAGGCTCAATTACTTTTATGGCCGTAACAACTATTCACAGGCCAACATTAACACCGCCATAACAACAGGTGTTCTTGCTGCTGGTACTACGGAACCAATGCGGAGGCATGTAGGTGTTCCGGTAAGCCCTGATATTTCGCAAGCTGCTCCTTACCCGGCTTGGTTTAGTGGTCGTAGGGTAAATGGTTCATTAACCATGGATACTATTTCATTCATTCAACACCGCTTACATCAGCCAGCATTTGCTGGTGGCGATGGTCAGTCGTTTTTCCCTCTTATTAACTATGCCGATCAGTTGCTAATGCGTGCCGAAATGGCTGCAAGAGGTATAACCACTGAAAATGCTCAAAACCTTTACAATTTGGGTGTTCGTTCTTCAATTGAGTTTTACAGTCAACGTGCAGGCTTAGCAAAAGTGGCTGATTACGCTGCAGTTACAGAGGCACAAATTAATAGTTACCTTGAGCATCCGCTTGTAAAGTGGGATGATGTAAAAAGCGCCAATTTGATTGCTTGTCAGGCATTTCTAAATTTTTACAAACAACCTAACGAAGCCTGGGCATTGTTTAAGCGTACTGGTATGCCTAATAAAAACACTGTTTTGGCAAACGAGGATATCGTTTTAAATGGAACAGTTTATCAAATCCCCCGTCGTGCAATCGTTAATATCCCGGCTCCTGCCGACCTTAATAGGGTAAACAGACAGGCATCTATTGATGCAATGATGAAAGATCCTGACTTTGGTACCGACCCTTCAGTTCCATTTGGACGAATATGGTGGGATAAAAAATAGTTGTGTTTTTGTTATTGATATTTAAAAGACCAGCCGGAGAATCCGGCTGGACTTTTTTTAACTTTTAAAGTTATATCCTTTCATTTTTGAGTTAACTTGCCTCAACTGCATTCTTACAGGCTTATTCTGTAAAAAAACTCCTAAGCCTTAAGAGAAGATGAAAATTCAGTTTTTTACAAAGGTTAATTATGATTCAACCAGAACAAAACCTAGTAAATGCGAATCTAGTAACAATCTTTACTGTATTCCTTTTATTGAATACAACATGCTTGTATGCACAAACGGTAAACCCAGTCTTGCTTACGGCGAATTTTGCCGAGGCAAAAACAAAGGTTGCCATACCCCTCTGGAAAAAAGAGCAAGTAAGTGTCTGGATTTTTTTTTCACCTGAATGTCCTATGTGTCAGAATTATGCCCCAATCCTCGAAGTGTTATCCGAAACCTTTGCCGGAAAAGTGCAGTTTATTGGAATTATACCGGGTATCGCTTATACTCGAAAGGAAATTGAAAGCTATCGGAATACTTACCAAATTAGTTTTCCTTTGGTCGTGGATTCAGCGTTTAAGCTATCGAATACGATAATGGCAACAGTAACGCCTGAGGTATTTGTAATAAACAAAAATGGACAACTTGCTTACAGCGGAGCAATTGATAATTGGTTATACGATTTAGGAAAAAAACGCAGGGCACCAACTGAGTATTTTTTAAAAGACGCTTTGGAGGCAGTTATTGCAGGTAAATCAGTAGCAAAGCCAAAAACCACCGCTAAGGGATGCCGGATAAATGATTTTTAAATGAACAAAATGAACACATTAATTCAATTAGCGTTTGGGCTTGTCGGTATTTTTTTTGCAGCAAACCTCCATGCACAGTCACCAACTTTCAATAAGGAAGTGGCACCTATTATTCATGCCAAATGTACACCCTGCCACCGACCCAATGAGTCGGCCCCGTTTAACCTAATCAGTTTTAAAGAGGTTGCCCGCAGAGCAAGTTTTATAAAAACGGTGGTAGAATCGGGCTACATGCCCCCCTGGAAAGCCGATAACAACTATGCCCACTACAGCAACGACCGAAGCCTGACGGATACTGAAAAAAAGACGCTCATTGACTGGGTAAATGCTGGTGCACCGAAGGGAACAGGTAACCCACCAAAAGTAGCAAATATTGAAATCCTTCGTAAACAAACAGCTTACCACCGTATCCCCGACCTTACAATAAGCACCCCTACCGCCTTTAAACTAAAAGGCGATAACTTAGACCGCTTTGTGATGTACCGCATACCCTTTGAACTGAAAGAACCTATAAGTGTGGAGGCTATAGAGTTTATAACATTCAATAAACGGCTCGTACACCACGTAAACTATGCTATACATGCAGTGCCCGATGATATTGACTTAAAAAGCGGACCGGATTTAATAGACCTCTCTACGGACAAACCACAATTGGTAGATGGCTGGAAACCTTTGAAAAAAACAATTGAGTACTATGGTGGCTGGATACCAGGTGCATCTTATGAAAGTTACCCGCAAGGTATGGGGTGGGTTATGCCAAAGCGGGGTGTGGTAATCCTTACTTTGCACTACGCCCCTTCGCCCAAAGATGAAGATTGTGAAGCCGGGATCAACTTATTTTTTACTCAAAAAAGTGTAGATCGGCTGATAAAAGTAATCAGCTTTGGCTCAGGAGGCATTGGCGAAGATCAAATAAAGCCTCCCCTGAAGCTGTTACCCGATCAGGTACGCAGTTTTTCACTTACTTTGTCGAACCCAGGCGAAGATTTTTCGATAATGTATGTATGGCCGCACATGCACTTACTTGGCAAGCAGTTTACCGCTTTTGCCATTACTCCAAAAGGCGATACCTTAAATTTGGTTAATATCCCCGATTGGGATTTTAGGTGGCAAGAAATTTACAGGTTTAAAAAACTGATACCCATACCAAGGCGAAGCCGACTTATACTAAAAGCTACCTACGACAATACAGCCGATAATCCTTTCAACCCTTTTAGTCCCCCAAGAACGATATACAGTTCGGGCAATATGGAAATGACAAATGAAATGCTAACCTTGCTCATGGTGTTTCTGCCTTATAAACCCGGCGATGAAAACCTTGAAATTGTAGTACCCGGAAAAAATTAGCAGGCTAATAACAATTATGCAGGCAGGGTCAATATAACATATCATTTATTGAAGATTACAGGCAGGGCAATTACTATTTGTGTAGCAGCATGTATGTCTGCTGCTGCACAGCCATCAGCACTGTTTACACTTGTACCGGCAGTAAAGTCGGGTATCCGGTTTACCAACGAGGTAAAGGAAGACGAATCCTTGCATTTTTTTAAATATGAATACTTGTATAACGGGGATGGCATTGGCGTTAGTGATTTTAATCAGGATGGCCTTGAAGTTGTGTTCATTTTTAAGGGCATATTCTTTTAAGAGTTTCTCATATTGCTCTCTCTTAACGTCATTTTGTTCCGTTGGGTTTGCTCTTTCATTTGCTGCAACAATAAGGGATACTTTAACATTTCTTTTACCTCCTGTAATTCTTCCTCTCTGTTCGTCCACCAAGAGTCTGTTAATGTAGCAAGCTCCTTTGAGGATTTTATTTGTTTGTTCATTGAGTGCTTCATAATTCGTTTTATTATTTTCGGCAATGGGGCTTAAAGACACCTTTTTTACAGTATTATTAAACACCACTTTTGCAAATGGATCTCCGAATTGCTGGTTTCATCTTTTACGCTTTTTAGATTAGGGGCATATCGCAAGTTGACCAACTCCTACCAAATGAAAGTGACTTAGATTACTCCAGATTTTACCGAATCAATAGCGTAGGAAATTGCTACTTTAGATCAGGAATATAACAATCAACACAATTTTGAGCTCAGTACCTGTAACGATCTCTACAGGTAGATTTTTAAACATATTAGATTTACACTTTCAAAGTTTACCAGTCCAATAAATTTTGACGTAACCGAAAACCACTTCTGGTAGATAAGTTGAAGGAAAAAAGAAAAGATAGTTTTTTCGACGTTCTGGATGTACTCATAAAACATGTAATTACTTCAACTGTACCAACCAAAAACACAAACAAGCTTGCCGATGCAGATCGTTGAATTGACAGCGTTTCAGCTACTATTTAAAATCGTTGCTGAGCTTGCATTTAAGAATAGATTAAAAAAATATTTTTTCATACCCTTATTTTTTTATTTTTCTAATAAAAGGCCGTTGTTTCTACAATGGCCTTTTATTAGGTTCGCATGCAAGAAAGGAATAATTAGTAAATTCATAATATTGTGACAGTCAATATTTTATAAATTTTTTCATTTTTTTTACAGGGTGGGAACGGAACACGAAAAAAGACCAAAGCCAACCCCCCAACAAAGCGGTATCGCCATTGTAGGCAGATACATAAAGTTGTCCGCCAATATCTCCCCCGACTTTTTGAGCAGGTCAATTGCCTGGAAGATAAGCGGCAGCGGTGAGATTATGAAGTAAGCGAACTGATTACGACCTGCCTGACATGTTTCTATTTAAGGAAATCAACCGCAATGGATTCTATAACGACAGAAAGAAAGGACATTTTAAACACAACTACTTCAAGGTGATCAAACTGCGGCTGCCACATATGGATACCGTGGAAGACTTTCTGCGGATATTACAACCCGAACAATTCAAAGCAATCAAGGCAGCACTCATATCCGGGCTGATAGCACAAAAAGTACTGCGCCACTTTCGGGTTTTACGAAAGTACTGTGCAGTAGGCAGTGATGGTAGCGGTATCAACAGCTACACTGAAAACGACGCCGAAGATAGCCGCACCCACAAAACCTCCAAAAACGGTAAGGTTACCTAACAATACTACGTAGTTGAAGCCAAGTTGGTTACGGCGACAGGTCTGGCTATATCGCTGGCAAGCGACCCTACGGTTACCGTGTGGGTAACCAACGAACCAGGACGTAATTTTGAAAAGCAAGCCTGTGAATAACGGGCCTTCGAAAGGCTGGCCCAAAAGCTCAAAAAGTACTTCCCCCCTTGCCGTTGTGCATACTGCAGATGGGCTGTATCCGAACAAGACCTTTATGCAAACCTGTCAAAAAAACGGCTGGTCTTATGTGGTGGTACTCAAAGATGACAACCTTAAAATCCTGCTGCAGGATATTGCCGACACAGAAAACAAGCAATTCCACAGATTAGAAAACTACACGTGTAAGCTAAGGGAAGGATTCATGTAAAACAGCGGTTCGAATGGATAGAAGACTCGCCCCTTTGCCATGGTATGCATTTGGTTTACTGGCTTCGCTGCACAGAAACTATTACCCGCTACGATAAGGATAAGCAACGACTGGGGAAGCAGGACAATCCCACCACCTTTGTGTGGCTCACCAACCTAAAAGTAACCATGGCCAATGTGCGGCAACTGGCTTAAGCTGTAAGAAACCGCTGAATAATAGAGAACGAAGGGTTCAACAGACAGAAAAACGGTGGCTATGCACTAGGGCACAAGTACTCACGAAAGAGCTTTACCAGCTACAAAAATTATTACCAGTGTATGCAAATAGCCCACCTCATAAACCAACTGGTAGAACACAGTACTAACATTGTTGAAATGTTTAAGACACATACTAAAATTACCGTTAAACATCTGTGGAAGCAACTCTTAAGCTGGTTTACCTGCACATCACCCGATGTAAATAATCTGACATTTGAAATAGACAAACGATGCCAGATAAGATTAAAATAACATTCTGCGACCAATACGTTGGAAACAATATTCAATTAACCCGTCACCAGACGGTTTTCAAAAAAAGAAGGAGGTATTAATAATAATCAAACCCGCAACAAACCGGTATTCAAAACAATAAACAAGTAATAACAATAAAATCCTATCCCACCCCCCAGGCTGCGAATTTTTTTGACGGCCTGCTAATCTTTTGCCGAATACCATTTCACAAATAAAAATAATTAATCGCTGAACCGCTGATCATTGCCCGTTTTTAACTGAATAACGTACATCCATCTGAGGAATATTTAAAGGTTTAGAAAATTGCTGGCAGGTTTTTAATTCACTTTTTTAAAATACGCTTGTGTAATCGGCTTTGCAGACTTTTTAAAGGATAACTAATTATTTGCTATTTCTCCTTATTACTTCTCATAAATCTGAACACCTCATACGGACAGGATACTGTTGTTAGGTAAAGCGGATTCTGCTTATGATCGGGTGGATAAAAACATTCGTAGGGTCCTCCAAAACCCTCTCCTTTCCGGTAATCAGACTCTCTTAAATTAGCGATATATTCAGCAGCCAATTTTTCAGCAGACCGTTTGTCAACTTGTGCAATTGCGTAACAAACCCAGCCGGTTGCGGTACCCCAGTAAGCGCCGTTCTGATAAGTATTCTTAGACGCCGCTGAAAATTCCCAGGCAGTTTTATCATTAAAGTCATCAGTCGTTAGAATATGTCTGATATTGCCTTCATAGGCCAAGGTTTTACTTTTATAAGCATGAGCAAGCTTGTTACATGCAGCTTCTCTATCCTTACCATCTAATACCCCGAAATAAACAGCAAGAGCCGTACTCCATACATCCTGTTGATTGCTTTTCCCGGTTGACGCACGCAACATTCCGCTTTCATCAACAAATATGCGGGGTATAGCTATTTTTATTTTTTTAGCAATCGATCTGTACGCATCCGCTTTCTTTTTATTCCCCAATAAATCAAACAACCCGGCAAGTTCATTAGCCGCTTTGTATTTCAAAATAGAAGGGAAGCAGAGATCTCCAGTAATTGTTTGAGCGTCTCTAAAGCCAAAATCAACGCCCCTAAAATCATCAGTTGTGTAAACTATATCACTATCCTGACGGGTGGGAGGAACACGGAAAGCCATTTCCATCCGGTCAATCAACCTTATTCCATTGATCTCTTTTTTTAGTATTTCCTTGTCGGCATAATTTTTCACAAAATAATATCCCATATAAATAAAATAAAACTGGTCGCAATATGGAGGTGTTTTTCCCCAAGCCGATGTCCCTTGTTCTTCGTAACTGTATGTGCCTGGAAAATAGATCGGCAAACCATTGTCCATCCTTATATGATCTGGGATGGCTCCCAAAGGCACCATACTTGCTCCCATGGTAATCCAAGTCTGATCACACTGGGTAGAAGCTGTTAGCAACAGTATATGCCTTTGTTCTACTTTGGTTACAAAGCCACTCTCAAGCGACATTGCATAATCTCTAATCCAAAAACCTGGATAGGCATTTCTTCCTCCAGGTTTTATCAATGTTCCCCCGGTATTGTTTTTTCCAAAAGGAGTAGGAAGCGATTGTTCCGGATAAACCCGTGAACTATCTATTATATTTTTTGTCAGTTCTTTAAGGTACTCATAGTCACTTTTGTTAAGAATCACTTGCTTATTCATATCCGGCTTGCCTTGTGCGTTTACTGCTAATACAGAAAATAAACTGAATAAAAATAAAATGACATTTAATATCATGTGGTTAGTTTTACAATAAACAAACGGTTTCTAATTAGCAAAGATGACTGTAACTATTAGTATTCATTCTAATAATTAATTTTAATATTCATTTTAATTAGGTGGAACATGGTTCCAGAGCAGATGGACCCCACATAATTTCAGTTTACCTGCAATTTATCCGGGATTGGAGGTTTTTATTACTAATAATTTTATTTAGATGATCACTGAAAACTTAAAATTTATTGTAGTTAATTGTGGAGTCCTACATTGTTGTGAAGTTTCATCAGCTATATTTGTTTAAAGAGTTTTATTTTTATTAAAAACAAATTAATGAGCGAAATAAAGAATATCATTTTCGATTTGGGCGGCGTGCTATTAAATGTGGACTACCACAAAACCGCAAATGCCTTTAAAGCATTGGGGGCAGTGCAATTTGATGATCTATACTCCCAGGCCAACGCCAATCATTTGTTTGAATCACTGGAAACAGGTTCAATTTCTGAAGATGCTTTTTACGAGGCCATTTACCAGTATTGTAATCCGGGCACTACCCGTAATCAAATGCTGTTGGCCTGGAATGCCATTTTGCTTGATTTCAGAAAAGATAGTTTAACTGTTTTAGACAACCTTAAAGACAAATACAATCTGTATCTCTTGAGCAACACCAATAGTATCCATCTCACCTACTTTAATCATTCTTTGCTGGAAGAAACGGGCAATGTGTCGCTTGACCATTATTTTGTAAAAAGCTACTACTCGCATCTCATCCAAATCCGCAAACCTTATGTAGAAACCTACCAATGGGTATTAAAGGATGCCAAAATAATTGCTTCTGAAACGCTGTTTATTGATGATTCGGTGAATAATATCAAGGGGGCAATGGAGGCGGGCATTCAAACACATCTTTTGTTGCCTTCAGAAAACATCGGAGACTTGAGCTTGTAAAATCATCCTTTACGGAGCCTTCAACCCTTATCCCCGGAACGGTTTTTATATTCCCGATCAATCGGGAAAAACCAATACCTGAAAGAACATACTTAGAGGAAGGGGCTTACTTAACTTCTTCAAAGTCGATGTAGTCATCGTTTTTAGCGGAAGTGGCTGCATGCTTTTTGGGAGCAGTAAAATTGGCAGCCTGCTGTTGCTGCTGGTTCATTTTTTCCTGCATTTGAGCACTCATATCCCCAAATTGTTTTTTTACTTGTTTGGTAGTCTTTACCACAGGTATAATGAAATCAAATATCAATTTGTATAACAGGTAGAGCATAAACAGCTCAAACGCAAGTCTTAAAATGTTCATCTTGCAAAGGTATAAATCAAATAAAAATAAACCTGTTAAAATTTTTGGCGAATTTCAAAATAAATCACCTATTTTAATTCTTTTTCTATTTTGGCAGTTTATTATTACTTACCTATATTTGCAAACGGAAAATGAAGCAAAAGAAGGGAACGAGGACCGTTCCCTTCTTCTTTTATTATGACTGAAGACATTACATCTATACAAGCAATCGAAACTTTGGTAGGACAATTGTTGTCTGAAACAGAAGACACATTTTTGGTTTCGATAAACATCAAACCTACCAATAACATCAAAGTTTTTTTAGACGCCGATTCGGGTTTAAACATCGATAAGTGTGTCAAAATAAATCGTGCAATGTACCGTACAATTGAAGAAAAGGGTTGGTACCCAGATGGTAATTTTTCGCTGGAGGTATCAAGTCCGGGAATAGATGAGCCGTTTAAAAAATTCAGACAGTACAAAAAAAATATTGGCAGAAATGTAGCAATAATCCTCAACGACGGAAACGCCGTAGAAGGGAAGCTACTGGAAGCGAACGAAAATTTCATTCAACTGGAACATACAGAAGGAAAGAACAAGAAAGCGGTGATAGTGGTAAATGAAATTCCTTTTAATCAGATAAAACAAACAACGGTTCTGATTGCATTTTAATTAACTAACAAAACCCTCTGCCGGCGGGGATACAAAAGTGAGGCTGGTTAGGTCTATGGCACGAATTAATTTGATCGATTCCTTTCAGGAATTTAAAGAAGCGGAAAATATTGATCGTCCGACGTTGATGAAAGTTATGGAAGATGTTTTTAAAACATTGATTCGTAAAAAATATGGCAGTGATGATCAGTTTGACGTAATTGTAAATGACCAAAAGGGTGACCTGGAAATTTTCAGGCGTCGTATGATTGTTGATGACGGAGATATTTATAATACTTTAACTGAAATTGAATACAGCGACGCCATTAAGATAGAGCCTGATTATGCGGTGGGTGAAGAATTGTATGAGGAAGTAGATATTCAAAAGGAATTTGGCCGCAGGGCAATTTTGGCCGGTAAGCAAACACTTGCAAGCCGTATTAACGATTTAAAAAAGAATTTGTTAATAAAGAAGTACGAAGACAGGGTTGGTGATATCGTAAGTGGCGAGGTTTACCAGGTTTGGAAAAAAGAAGTGTTACTGTTGGATGAAGAAGGCAACGAAATGATTCTGCCAAAATCTGAACAAATTCCTTCAGACTATTTCAAAAAAGGAGAGAATGTAAGAGGTGTTGTGAAAAAAGTAGAATTAAAAAACAGCCAGGCTGTTATTGTTGTTTCAAGAACAAGCTCCACCTTTCTGGAAAAATTATTGGAAATAGAAGTACCTGAAATATTTGATGGATTGATCGTGGTAAAGAAGATTGTTAGAGATCCGGGTGAAAGAGCAAAAATCGCT
>Ga0105045_10002181_pt1 | contig 16429 bp, 8 predicted proteins | sample MAT02_FD_78089 | JGI IMG/M metagenome (GOLD analysis project Ga0105045, IMG submission 78089) | Freshwater microbial communities from Lake Fryxell liftoff mats and glacier meltwater in Antarctica - MAT-02 (megahit assembly) | ecosystem: Environmental > Aquatic > Freshwater > Ice > Liftoff... | reverse complement strand
TTGCCAAAAGTAGCACTGATCACATAGGCCAGCACCCCAAACATCCCCGAAATGGTCTGCATCCAAGTGTAGCCCCGGGTGCGGTACTTGCCCTCGGGCGTGGTGTCGGCAATGATGGCGCGGGTGGGGTTGAAACTCACGTTGATGGCCAGATCGAGCGTGAGTGCCACCCCCGTGGCCACGATGATCATATTGGCAATGCCCAAACCGTGGCTCACCTCATCTATATTGGGCAGGGCCAGCAGCATGAGGGCGGCGATGGTGCCGCCAATCAGGATAAAGGGCCGCCGCCGCCCTTGCCAAAACCAAACTCGATCGCTCAACAGGCCGACGATGATTTGGCCAAAAATACCGGCCAACGGACCAGATAGCCAAACATAACCCACTTGCTCAATATCAAGGTGATATTTGGTGCTCAAGATCCAGCTCAGGGCCGAAATTTGGACCGAGAGCGCAAAGCCCATGGCCGTGGCCGGTAAGCTCAGAATGGCAAAGAAAGTGTTGGTCAGGTTTTTCTGGATGGTGAGCATGGTCGTTGTTTCAGTTTCAGGTTTGCGTAAATCTATCAAAACAAAAATGACATTAGCGCAAAGCCAGCTTTTTTCTTCTGGCGAGTGCATTGGCCCAGATTTCCCTTTTTACCAGATGCCCATGTAAGGTTTTGCCGTGGGGGGAAGATTCACCGCCCAAATGTTGGCGCCAAGCGGGAACCAGCAGGGTGGACTGCCCATGCTAAAACCCACTCGGCACTGATTTTGAGGGATAAACACGAACGGAAATAGTACCTAGCTAACCAAAACTGCCGGCCTCCCAAGCCAGCATCAAGACATGAGACCAACCTTGCGAAACCTTATCGGTAGTGTAGTACTTTGTTTGTGGGCGATATTGCCAGCATTGGCCGATGATTACATCGTGACCGGCAAAGTGGCCGACGAATCGGGCAAGCCATTGACCGGGGCCAAAGTATCGGTGGACGGCAGCGCTTTTGCCGATGTGGACAAAAACGGGATGTTTAGCATCCAGCTATCCCGAAAGGCCAATCGCACCCCCGAAGTGCGGGTCCTCAGGAAGGACATGAAACCAAAACAAATCGATTTTAACCCAACCACCCGAGTGTTATCGGTAACGCTCCAGCCTGCGCCCAATTATTTTCAGGGCCAAGTGCTCGATGCCCAGACCAATCCCTTGGCCAATGCCTTAGTAAATATCACAGGGCTGAAGGAAACGATTAAAGCCGATGCCTTTGGTTTTTTTGGCATAACCTTGCCCACTTCGCTACAAGTAAGTAAAAGCACAAAATTTATGGTGAATGGCCGGCCGATCATCCAAGCCACCGTGAAAGAAAACCTCAACTTTGTGCTCATCATTGGGGATAAACAGGCCGAAAAACCGCCGCTAAAGGATGACGTGAGTGTAACTGTGTATGATGAAGAGTACCTGCCCATGCCCAGTGTCAAGTTTATGGTGGATGGTAAAGAATACATGACCGATGGCAGTGGCAAGTTTGCCATCAAAGCCTCGATCGTTGACGTAGGCAAATTTTCGGTGGATGGTTACGAAATAGCCACTTTTGACTTTGATAGCGAGGGCAACTACGTGTTTATCGTGGTCAAGTCGGAAAACAGCACTGGGGTGCCGCCCACCCGCGAACCCGTTGACTCGATGGTGATCGATTACCGCAATGATTTTTATGGCGTGATCAATGAGCTGGAACTGCGCAAGCAATCATTGGCCGAGCGGGGCGACAAGATTAGGGAAGAAATGGAGCGGATCGCGGGCAAACTTTCAACCGAAAAAAACATCAATGACCAGCAGCGCAGCAATTTGAACAAATATTTGAAAAATTTGGAGACCGCGCTGGTTACCAATGACTTGGCTTACGAAGATGCCGCCGCCAAGTCGCGCAAGATTGTAGATCAGTTAAAATCTACCCTGCTGCAAAAAGATGAGACCATCGAGGTAATCGAGGAGAACCGTCAAGATACCTTATTCATCTTTTATGTAGTGGCCGGGGTCGCTCTGGCATTGCTCATCATCGCGGTGATCTATTATCGATTGGCCAACAAGATCAACAAGCAAAAGGAGGAAATCCAAGAGCGGAACCAAGAACTCGAGCAGGCCTACCGCAATATCAAAACCATTAGTGATGTTGGGCAAAAGATAACCGCTTCGCTCGATTTCAAAACCTTGATCAATACTGTAAATGCCAATCTGGCCACTGTGATTGATTCCTCGGCCTTTGGGGTCGGGGTGGTCAACGAAGTCGATCAAAAGATCGAGTTCATGGATTTTATCGAAAACGGCAAAAAGCAGACCTTTCACTACGAAAAAATTGATGATAAACACAAATTTTCAGTTTGGTGCATTAAAAACCAAAAAGAAGTCATCATTCAGGATTTGGCTACCGAATGGAAAAAATATTTGAACGTCAGCCATTACCCCGTAACCAGCGAAATGCCCAAATCGTTGATTTATTTGCCCTTGCTGCGCAACCAAAAAGCGATCGGCACGGTTACGGTGCAGAGCCTGAAACAAAACGCTTATTCGGAGATTGATGTCAAGATTTTGCAGGCTTTGGTGTCCTACATTTCCATCGCCTTGGACAATTCGAATGCGTACGAAATCATCAAGCGGCGAAACAAGGACATTACCGACAGCATCCGCTATGCCCAAACCATCCAAGATGCCATTTTGCCCAGCCCCCGACTATTGCAAGACACTTTGGGGGAGAATTTTGTCGTTTATCGGCCCAAAGACCTGGTATCTGGGGATTTTTACTGGCTCAATCGCGTTTCGCCATTGTCCCCTTCCTATTCTGAGGATGACACCGCGCACCATTCTGCCGTCCAGCACGGGGAGAAAGTATTCTTTGCCGTGGGCGATTGTACCGGCCACGGAGTCCCAGGAGGTTTTATGTCCATGATTGCCAACCACTTGCTCATTGAACTCGTGGAAGTAAAGCGAATGGAAGACCCCGCCCAAGTATTGGAACAACTGGACATCCGAGTGCGCCAAGCACTAAAACAATACGATAAAGTAAACGATGATGGCATGGACATTTGCTTGTGCCAGATCGAGAAATTGATGGATGCCCAAGGCAACCCGACCGGGCAAACCAAGCTCTTGTTTGCCGGGGCCCGCCGGTCGCTCTATTGTTATTTGAAACGGGAGCAGCGGCTGGACACCATTAAGGGCAACCGCACTTCGGTCGGTGGCCTGCAGCGCAAGGAAACAGCTTTTGTCAGCCGCGAGATCGTGCTCAACCAAGGGGACATCGTCTATATGCTCACCGATGGCATGGCCGACCAAAACAATGCTGGCCGCCAAAAGTATGGCACCCGCCCGCTGCGCGATCTGCTGGAGGCCAATGCTGAACTGTCGTTGGCCAAGCAGAAAGAGCTGATCGAGGAATCGCTCCACTTGCACATGAAAGGCGTGGATCAGCGCGATGACATCACCATCATTGGGTTCAGGATATAGTGCCCAAATTTGGCCATAAGTCACTCAATTTACCGGAGCGAATCTGGCACCAACCGCTCAACTTGCGCGGGAATGCCGAAACTAGCTCAATGATTTAAGTGGTAGTGGGCCATCTGATCCGAATGTCGAATGTGTCAAATCCACATTCAGCTTTTGCCGGCTTTTCCGCTGCCACTTGCACCAGCACCAAACTGGGGATCTTGCTGTAAAATCAATGGGCCAAGGCCGGGCGGGGATCACAATCCCTGCCCGGCCTTGGCTTTGCTGCCAGAAGTTGGTAATTTTAACCCAAATAAGCAACCACATGAACGCGGCAGACCTTCAGTTAAGCCCCCAAAACCACCGGGCCATTGCCCAGCTCATCACCCTGGCCGAAAACCAGCCCGCGCAATTCGCCGAGCTGGTGGCCCGTGCGCCCATCTTGGCGGGCCAAAAGTTGCCCCATGCCCCGGTCTTGGGCATTACGGGCACTGGCGGGGCGGGCAAATCGTCGCTGGTGGATGAAATTGTCCGGCGCTTTTTGCTGACCTACGAAGCTAAAAACATCGCCATCATTTCAATCGATCCGTCCAAGCGCAAAACGGGCGGGGCACTGCTGGGCGACCGGATCCGGATGAACAGCGTGGATCACCCCCGCGCCTACATGCGCTCACTGGCCACCCGCCAGAGCAATTTGGCCCTCAGCCGCCATGTCCAGTCGGCCATTGACATTTGCCAAGCCGCTGGTTTTGACTTCATCATTGTCGAGACCTCGGGCATTGGCCAGTCCGATACCGAAATTGTGGAACATTCAGATCTTGCCCTTTATGTGATGACCAGCGAATATGGCGCGGCCACCCAATTGGAGAAGATCGATATGCTGGACTTTGCTGATTTGATCGCCATCAACAAATTTGACAAGCGCGGCTCGCTCGATGCCCTGCGCGATGTCAAGAAGCAATACCGCCGCAACCGCAACCTGTGGGACGTGACCGAGGAGTCGCTGCCCGTGTATGGAACCATTGCCAGCCAATTCAATGATCCGGGCACCAACCTGCTGTTTGAGCAATTGATGAAAAGTATTTTTGTCAGGATGGGGGAAAAGCCAACCGGAAATACCCAGTTGGCTTGGCTCGTTGGGCCATGGGCAGAGCGTGATCCGGCTCCGACCGAGGCGGGAGGGACAGTCCCAGCCGGCTTGATCCCCCCGGATCGGGGGCGCTACTTGGCCGAAATAGCCGAGGCCAGCGAGGCGTATGACCAGTTTGTGGCCGAACAGACCACCATTGCCCGCCAACTGTACCAACTCAAGGGGACGATCGACCTGCTGCGGGCTGGAGTTGGCCAAAGAAAAATCGGGTTTGTGGAGCAATCGGGCAGCTTGATCCATGCAGTCGCTTATGAGGAAGGGGAACCCGCCTACCTTATGGATTTGGTGAACAAATACCAAGAACTGGAAAAACGGCTGGATGCTGAGTGCCGCCGGTTGCTGCAAGACTGGCCTGCCATGCAACGCCGCTACCGGGCCGACAAATACCAGTTTCAGGTCAGGGACAAAGTGCTGGAACAGGATCTCTATACCGAGAGCCTGTCGCACCTCAAAATCCCCAAAGTGGCCCTGCCCAAATACCAAGATTGGGGCGATCTGTTGCTGTGGCTGCTCACCGAAAATGCGCCCGGTTTTTTCCCCTACGCGGCGGGGGTGTTCCCGCTCAAGCGCGAGGGTGAAGATCCGGCGCGGATGTTTGCCGGCGAGGGCGGTCCCGAAAAGACCAACCGCCGCTTTCACTTTTTGTCGGCCGGGCTACCGGCCAAGCGGCTTTCCACCGCCTTCGATTCGGTGACTTTGTACGGTGAAAACCCCGACCATCGTCCCGATATTTTTGGCAAGGTGGGCAATTCGGGCGTGAGCGTGGCCACTGTTGACGATGCCAAAAAGCTGTATTCGGGTTTCAACCTCTGTGACCCCAGTACTTCGGTATCAATGACGATCAATGGACCAGCGCCCATGATCTTGGCCTTTTTTCTCAATGCGGCCATTGACCAGCAATGCGAACTGTACATCCAACAAAATGGGTTGGCCGAGGCCGTGCAGGAAAAGATCCGGGCCATGCGCGGGGGCAAAGACTTGGTGGGCTACGACGGGGCCTTGCCCGAGGGCAACGACGGCTTGGGCTTGCAATTGCTCGGGGTGAGCGGCGATGCGGTACTGCCCCGCGAAGTATATGACAAAATCAAGGCCCACACTCTTTCCCAAGTGCGCGGCACGGTGCAGGCCGACATTTTGAAGGAGGATCAGGCCCAAAACACTTGTATATTTTCCACCGAATTTGCCCTGCGGATGATGGGCGACATTCAAGCCTATTTTGTGGAAGAGAAGGTCAGGAATTTTTACTCGGTGTCCATCAGTGGCTACCACATAGCCGAGGCCGGGGCCAATCCCATCAGCCAGTTGGCTTTTACCTTGGCCAATGGATTTACCTTTGTGGAATATTACTTGAGCCGGGGGATGCACATCGATGATTTTGCCCCCAACCTGTCTTTCTTTTTTTCCAACGGGATGGATCCCGAGTACGCAGTGTTGGGCCGGGTAGCCCGCCGGATCTGGGCCAAGGCCATGAAAAACAAGTATCGGGCCAACGAACGCAGCCAAAAGCTCAAGTACCATATCCAAACTTCGGGGCGCAGCTTGCACGCCCAGGAAATCGCCTTCAACGACATCCGCACCACCCTCCAAGCCCTCTACGCCCTCTACGACAACTGTAACTCGCTGCACACCAATGCTTATGATGAGGCAATCACGACCCCCACCGAGGAAAGTGTGCGGCGGGCATTGGCCATTCAACTCATCATCAACAAGGAACTGGGGCTGGCCACCAACGAAAACCCGCTCCAAGGCGCGTTCATCATCGAGGAACTGACCGATTTGGTGGAACAAGCGGTATTAACCGAGTTTCGCCGGCTGTCGGATCGCGGGGGCGTGCTGGGCGCGATGGAGCGGATGTACCAGCGGAGCAAAATCCAAGAGGAATCGATGTATTACGAAACCAAGAAACACAACGGCGAGCTGCCGATCATTGGGGTCAATACGTTCTTGGATCCACAAGGATCGCCCACGGTGCTGCCCCGCGAGGTGCGCCGATCTTCCACCGAAGAAAAGGAATTTGCCATTGCCTCCCTCCGAACCTTTGAGGCGGCCAACGAAGACCGGGCCAAGGAGGCACTGCGCCAATTGCAGCAAACGGCCACCCAAGACGGGAATACTTTTGCCGCCCTGATGGAAGCGGCCAAAGTGTGCAGCTTGGGCCAACTGTCCCGTGCCCTGTACGGGGTGGGCGGGCAATACCGCCGCAACATGTAAACTGTGAGCTAGAACTTGAGGATAAAATCAGTGCCCTCACTGAGTTCGGAATAAGCCGTGAGCGTGCCTTTGTGTTGGCGCATGATCTGTCGCGAAAGACTCAGGCCAATCCCGGAGCCGTTTTTCTTGGTGGTAAAAAAGGGAATGAAAATGCGTTCCAGAGCCTCGGGGTCGATCCCAGGGCCATTGTCGCGCACCACAATGTAGGGCCGGCCCTTGTCATCTTGCCCAGCGAGCAAAAAGATGTTGCGCTGGTTTTGTCGTTCAGTTTCGGCCAATGCTTGGATAGCATTTTTGACAATGTTGATCAGCACTTGTTCCACCATTTCTTGATCGGCGGTAATCAAAAGGGTGATAGGATCCACTTTGGCGACAAAGCTGATGCCATTTTCTTCAATTTCGGGCTGCATCAGCGTGGAAATGTGCTCAAAGAGTTCTTCGACGTTCATGTTCCGAAACTTGGGCACTGGCACGTGGGTAAGGTTGCGGAAGTCGCTCACAAAGCGGATCAGCCCGTCGCTGCGCCGCTGGATGGTCTTGATAGCCAAGTGCATATCCTCCAAGTCCCCGGCGTTGATTTCTTGCGTGCCAGAATTGTCCAAGAGGTATTCGATTTCACCCTCGAGCGTGCCTGCGAGCGAGGAAATGGGCGTGACCGAGTTCATGATCTCGTGGGTGAGCACCCGGATCAGGCGTTGCCAAGCGTCCATTTCTTGTTCCTCGAGTTCATTGTGAATGTTTTGGAAGGTGATCAGTTTATAGGTCTTGCCCTGGAGGTTCAGTTCAATGGCAAACATGGCCAGTTGCACGATCTCGGCCCCGTGGACTACTTTGATCAGGTCGCGTGTGCCCGTGCGAAGCTTTAGGCATTTTTCCACCAGTTCTGGGCTGAAGGTGGCCAGTTCGGCGATGTTGTTCAGCCGCCCGATTTTGAACAACCGTTTGGCGGCGGTGTTGATGATTTGCAATTCACCGGTTTCGTTGAATGACAAGATGCCAATTCCCACGTGGTGGATAATCGTTTTTAAGTATAGATAGTGGGCCTCCTTTTCGGCCCGGATCTCGCGGAACCGGTTCAATACTTGGTTGAAGGCATTGGTCAGGCCGTTGAACGTATCTCCCTCGAGGCTCAGTTTGTAATTATTGGAAAAGTCATCATATTTGATCGAGTTCAAAAAGTTGATCACTTCTTGGTTGGTATTTTCCACTTGTTTGATCAACTCGAGGATTTGATAGACAATGAATGCGCCCAAGCCCAAGCTGGTCACGGTATAGCCCGCTTTGCCGATGAGCATGGAAAACCCATAGATCGAGATGGTGAGCACCATCACCCGGAAAAACACATTGAAGCGAAAATTTTTGAAATCAACGGTTTTGCGCCCCAAGAGTTTGTTTACTCGGTCCTCGATTACCTTTGGGAGGTTTCCATCACGGAAAAGCTCAACAAGTTTCATGTTAGTGCAAAATGAGCAACAAGGTGTGGGAAGTGGGAACCAAACAGTGGGGGAGGGTTGTAGGCTCCCCAATCATGTTGGCCAAGGCCGATGCACAAAGGTAGCGACAAAAGTTCAATTTTGTTGACCGCGGGCGCTTCAGTCCTTCAACAGTTCGCCATCATCCATGATATAAAACAGGTGTTCAGGATCGTCGTAGTTGAGCTTGAGCGTGCCCAGCAGCGTGATGGGCTTGTCCGAGCTTTTGATCGGGATTTTGACCGTCACTTCGATCACACTCTCTGGCCCAGCTTTGCCGCAATAGAAGCAGGCATCCATTGGGAAGGCCGACAACAAAAAGAAACTATGTTTTGGCTTTTCTTCCATCGGGATCAGGAAGCCCCGGACGCTGATTTTTTTACCATCAAGCAACTTAATCTTTTCGGTATATTTGGGCTGGAAAGTGTCGCGCCAGTTGCCATATTTGACCCCGAACAGCGTTTCCCAGATTTTATTTTCCCCTTGGGCCAGTGCAGGCAGGCTCACTCCCGCCCAAAGCAACAAGACCCAGCCAAACCTGATGTATTTTTTCATAAAGCGGTGGTTAAAATAGGTGACAGCGGGTGTAAAATGCTATCAACGCTCCCCAATGACCAGTTCAAACTCAGTCAACGTGTCTGGTTCGCTGCTCACGTTGATTTTGGCCCCGAGCTTGTCCACGGCTTTTCTCACCACATACAGGCCCAACCCGTTGCCGTGGGTGGCGGCTTCTGATCCCCGGAAGTACATTTCAAAAATCCGGGTGAAATACTCTCTGGCGATGCCAACGCCGTTGTCTGACACTTTTATCGAGATCGATTTGCCATTCTTGATGACCGAGATTTTCAGGAAGGAATCCAACCGATCTCTTTGATTAAAAAATATGCTGTTCTCGATCAAGTTGCGCAGGATTACTTCCAGCAAGATGGGCACAGTGTGCACTTTGGTATTGCCCACATCGCTCACCCAGTGCAAGTTCGGATAAAGTGCGAGGGTCTCGGCAAACTCTGCTCTCAATTGCTTGACTAGTGTACTGAGTACCACTTCGCTGGTCTCAAGCGGGCAGTCATACACTTGGTGCAGCATGATGTATTTGTTTACCATCCGATCCATGCTCTTGGCCGAAGTATTGACCATATCGAAAAGATTCATGGCATCGGGGTCTTGCACGGATAGTTTGGCCACTTCGTGCAGGCCCATCAGGGAGGTGAGCGGGCGGCGCATGTCATGTGAGGCCCGGTACAAGAAACTGTCCAGTTCCTTGGTTACCATTTCGTTGGTTCTCAACTGTTTAATCAATTCATCTTGGGCTTCACGCTTTTCGGTCTCGTTGCTCCTGATCTTGAAACTGATGCCCACGAAATAGAGGAGGGTCTCGACCATCATGGCGATTTGGACTAAATAGGCACTGGTGGAGCCAAGAAAATGATTGGAAAAAAGGCTGTATAAAATCCCAACGTGGGTAAAGAGCGTACTCACCATGACATAGTACCGCAAGTTGCTCCGCAATTGGGCAAAGGGCAGGAGCAGTACCAAGAAGAAGATGGATTGGATCGCTTGCACAATCTGGTGGATCACCAAGATGGAGGCAAGATCATGGGTGAAGAAGTTCCAGATCAGCATGATCACCATTTCGGTCAGGAAAAAGGCGATGGCGGCCATCATGATTTTGTCCCAAATGGGCAAATGCTTGGGCAAATCCAGAAAGTAGCGTTTGAACAGTAGATCAAAGATATGGATCAAGCTCGTTGCCAAAATATAGAGGTAGGGATACAGATCGCCGCCGATGTTGGTCCACTCGAACAGGATCCCATAAAAGCTGGCGATATAAATGCTCTGGGCAAAGGCATGGAGGCCATAGTAGAGGGAAGCCCGGTCGCGGATGAGCAGAAAAACGAAGATGTTGTAAATGAGCGACATCCACAGGATGCCCTGAAAAATCCCCTGGGCCAGATTGCGGGCTTGGATCCCCTGTTCCCAAAGGTGGATGCTAGCCAAGCGCAGGTTGAACGTTGGGCTTTTTTGATCTACGTTCCAGATTTTGATATACAGCGTTACGGTTTGGTTTTTATAGAGCAGCACATTGATTTTGGCTTCATGCGGATTGGCCCGCACTAGGCTGTCATGCTGGGAAAGCGGGGTATAAAGTCCGGTCTGGTGAACTTCATAGGCGTTATTTCCCTGTTCGTGCCGCTCAAGATACACTTCGCAATGATTGAGGTAGCGGTCGGTAACGTGGAAAATCCAATCACCGTCGCGGTGGAGGGCATTGCGGATCGTGATCTTGCCCCACCAAACTGAATTGGGGGCCAAAGCAGTGCGGGGTTGATATTTTTGGAACTGGGAAGCCCAAGCTGGGGAGGAGATTTCTTCTACGGTTAACCGGTGTTCTGGGTCTTCCAAGATGAGTAGATAGTTGCCAAGGTCAGGGTATTCTCGCTTGACACTGTCCAATTCATAAGTCAGTGAACGCACTCCAAACCTGCCCTGCCCCACAGCGTGGCCTACCCAGACACAGCCCACTAACAATTGTAGGAGAAAAATACACCGTAAAAACTGCCGCATTTCTGGTGGTTTTGCCAATTTGGTGCGAATTTACGCTTTTTCCCCTAAATTTTCCGGGGTGTAGTGTTCACTTAGGCGAAAAGTTGTTGGTTGTTCAAGTGCGGCGTTGGGCTAAAAAATTAACAGTAGTAAAAATTTCATCGGTTTCACGGTATTGCTCTATGGGCCACAGACCGTCATTGACTACCCGAAAAAGGGAGAAGTTGGGTTGGAGCAAGTAAAAAAAATCTTGCCACTGGGTACGGGCATCGAGGTTGGCCCCCCCAAACTCAAACTGGATGAAGTCAATGGATCCCCGGCTCAACAAGTCTTGGGCTCCTTTGAGCACTGCCAGTTCGTGCCCTTCCACATCAAGCTTCAAAAAATGGATATGGGCCAATTGGTGGTCGGCACAGAACTGATCCAATGTGGTGAAGCCAATGGTTTCAGTTTGGGCCAGCCGGAATGACAGGTGTGCCCCTCCCCGAGGATGGACGGAGGCCAGCCCCGACTGGGCTTGATCATAGTGGAGCAGGCCCAGGCCCACCTTGTCGCTCAGGCCCAGGGCATGGATCTGCACTTCGGGCCGGGCCGCAAACTTGGCTTGGAGCGTGGGCTGGCAACTGGCCGATGGTTCAAAAAGGTGCAGTTGCTGGAGCTTGGGCAGGGCGGCCAACAGCTCCCCGGCATACGCGCCCACATTGGCCCCGGCATCGATCAGGATGGGGGCCAGCACTCCCCGCCGGGCCAATTGGTCGCTGACGTAGGCCAGCACTGGCAGTTCGCCGCTGGTGCGAAAATCCCAAGCGCCATAGTTAAGGCCGCGAAGGGACACTTGGTGGAGTTGGTCAAACAGGGACTGGTAGGCCCGCTGCCCCAGCACTGGCCGCAGCAGCCAATGGATGAGCAAGCCGGTAAGCCGGTAAGTGAGGCTGCGGAGCAATCTGGCCATGATTTTTTCTTGGAATTGGGCAAATCTACACCAAGGCGGGCTGGTTGGCAATGCTCTGGGCCAATATCCGCTCGTACATGGCCTCGTAGAGGGGCCGGATGTTTTGGACATCAAATTCTTTTGCCCTCGCTAGGGCATTGGCCTTGAAAGTGGGCAGATTATCCTCATCAAGGACAAAGAGGGCATTTTTTGCCATTTCTTGCACATCGCCCACGTTGCTCAAGAAACCAGTTTGGCCATGGATATTCAGCTCGGGGATACCGCCCGTGTTGCTCGATATCACGGGCACTTCACAGGCCATCGCCTCTAGGGCCGCCAGTCCAAAGCTTTCTTTTTCGGAGGGCATTAGGAACAGGTCGGCCACCGAAAGCACCTCCTCGATGGCCTCCAGTTTGCCCAGAAACCGAACATCGTCCGACAGGTTCATTTCTTGGCACAGTTGCTCGATCCGGCGGCGTTCGGGCCCGTCGCCCACCAACAATAGTTTGGCCGGGATGGCTTGCCGGATACGGCAAAAGATTTTGATCACATCATCGATCCGTTTCACCTTGCGAAAATTGGAGGTGTGAACCACCAGCCGCTCGCCACTGGGGCAAATGGCGTGCTTGAAATGCTCCTTTTTCTGTTTCTTGAACCGGCCCAGATCAATAAAATTTGGGATGACCTCAATGGGCTTCGTCACGGCAAAATGGGCGTAGGTGTCCCGCTTAAGGCTTTCTGATACGGTAGAAACACCGTCGGACTGGTTGATGCTGAAAGTAACCACTGGCTCATACGTCTCGTCCTTGCCCACCAGCGTGATATCGGTGCCGTGCAAAGTGGTAATATAGGGCAAGTGGATTCCTTGGCTTTTGAGGATTTCGCGCGCCATGAATGCTGCCGAGGCGTGCGGAATGGCATAGTGGACATGCAACAGATCCAAGTGTTCGTATTTGGCGACGTTCACTATCTTGCTGGCCAAGGCCAGTTCATAGGGGGCAAACTCAAACAGCGGGTAGGAGAGGACATCGACCTTGTGGTAGTAAATGTTTTCGTTGAAAAATTCCAACAGGCGAGTCGGCTGCTCATAGGTGATAAAATGAATCTTATGGCCACCTTCGGCCAACGCTTTGCCCAGTTCGGTCGCCACCACTCCACTACCACCAAAGGTAGGGTAACATACAATCCCAATTTTCATGTCGTTTAAAAAATAAGCTAGGGGATTTCCCCACTTTGATCAATGATTGATACTAAACACCAAAACCACTTACAAAGTTGGCAAATGGAGTGGAGGAAACGGGACTTTTGGCCGAAATGGCAACGAATTAACAAAAGGATCATGCACCAAAGAGGCCAATCACAATATCTGCCCAATGTATGGGGAACTATTCGGCGATGGGGCGGCGTTAGGCTAACTGTTGCCCAATGTCCCCGTCATGCCAGTTAATCCGCCACCCACCAACCCTTATGTTTCCCTTCTCCGCATTGCTTGGCATTATGCCAAACACGAAAGGAGCCGCTACGTGTTGATCTACGCCATGTTTGGTTTGGCCAATTTGGCGGGGGCGGCCAATCCCTTGCTTTTTGGTTGGTTTGTGGATCGGGTACAGCGCAGTGCTTCGTCGGGAATCTTGTATTATGCCGGGCTCTATGCGGCCAGTTATTTATTGCTGAAACTGGTAGAATGGGCGTTCCACGGTCCGGCCCGGGTCATGGAATGCAACTTGGCCTTTAACCTGAGCCGCAATTTTTTGGAGGAACGCTACCACCAGGCCCTGCACTTGCCCGTCAAATGGCACCAGGATCACCACAGCGGAGCGACCATCAACCGGATCCGCAAAGCCTATGAAGCCCTCAAACATTTTTTTGAGGGCGGGTTCATGTACCTCCACGCGGTGTTCAAGTTTGTGTTTTCTTTTGCCGCCATGCTTTATTTCTCGCCCTTGTTTGGGGCCATTGGCATTGCTTTGGGCGCGCTCACCGTGTGGGTGATCTTCAAATTTGACAAACCGTTCATCAAAGCCCTCGAGGAGACCAATGAAAAAGAGCACATCGTTGCGGCCACATTGTTCGACAGTTTGTCGAACATCATCACCGTCATCACCCTGCGGCTGGAGCAGCAGATGCAGGCGGGCCTGATGCGCAAAGTGGCCGATATTTTCTTCCCTTACCGCCGCCAAGTGCTGATCAATGAATGGAAATGGTTTGTGGCCGATATGCTGGTCACGATCACTTATGCGGTCATTGCGGTGGGCTACGTCTACCAGCATTGGGTACCGGGCGAAGTTTTCTATGTCGGCGGGCTGATTGCCTTATTGAGCTATGTCAACCGGTTTACCAGTGTTTTCCATGATATGGCGTGGCAATACACCCAAGTGGTGCAATACAACACCGATGTGCAGACCGCCTTTGCGATTGAGCGCGACTACCACGAACAGCACCGCCCCGAAGCCACTCAACCCCTGCCCAAAGATTGGAAACTAATAGAAATCAGCAAATTGCATTTTTCGCACCGGGAAAGCTATCAAGGCGGCCGTTCGGCCCAAGGGCTGCATGGGCTGCACTTGCGCGTGCGTCGGGGGCAGCGCATAGCCCTCATTGGCGAGAGCGGCAGCGGCAAAAGTACCCTGCTGGCCCTGTTGCGCGGGCTATACCTGCCCGAACCAGGGGTGCAACTGATGGTGGACGGGCGGCCTTGCCCCGGGTTGGGCACCCTGACCAACAGCGTGACGCTGTTTCCCCAAGAACCAGAAATTTTTGAAAACACCATTGCTTACAACATTACGCTGGGGCTGCCCTTTTCCCCAGAAGAAATCCTGCAAGTATGCGAAACGGCCCATTTTTCTGAAGTGGTGGCCCAGCTTCCACACGGGCTGGAGTCGGGCATCCAAGAAAAAGGGGTGAACCTCTCCGGTGGGCAAAAGCAACGGCTGGCCTTGGCCCGGGGCGTATTGGCCGCCCGGGCCAGCGATCTGGTGCTGCTCGACGAACCGACCAGCAGCGTGGATCCCAAGACCGAAATGCAAATTTATGACAAACTCTTTGCCGAATTTGCCGACAAGGCCATCATCTCTTCCTTGCACCGGCTGTACTTGCTGGCCAAGTTCGACTACGTTTATGTACTTGATCAGGGGCGCATCGCCGACGAGGGCACGTTTGAGCATTTACGGGTGCACAGCCCCGTTTTTCAGGCGTTATGGCGGCACCAAGAAAAAGACAACAGCGTTGAGGTTTAAAAGATCCCGTCATTTTGGGTGAATAGTAATGCTGGGTTGGGCCGCAAGGGCATACTGAACCGGCGCTGCCACTCTTGGCAGCGCCGGTCGCTGTTTTATAAGTAGTTTGCTCTCATTTACGGGCAAATTTTCCTAAATTGCCAGATGACTGCTCACCTGATCTGTCGTTAAATGATCCAAAAACCTGTTATTTTTTTGGCTTTCGCCAATGACAAAGTCGAGACCGCCCGCTATTTGCGCAATTTGCCCAAAGAATTGGATGGTATTAGGCGGACGTTGCAAAAAGCAGTACAGGCCGGACTGTGCGATCTAGTGGAGCGGGCCAATGTGACCATTGATGACATCTTGGACATTTTTCAGGATCCACTTTACCATGATCGGATTGCCGTGTTCCATTACGGTGGCCATGCCGACGGCTACCAGTTGCTGCTGGAACGTTACCAGACCGCGACTTTGGCCGATCTGGGCAATCCAGTGGCCATATCGGCCAACCAAACAGCCCACGGAGCGGGCTTGGTCGCTTTTTTGGGCCGCCAGACCGCCCTTAAACTTATCTTTTTCAATGGTTGTTCCACCCAGCAGCAAGCCCTGGACCTGGTGGATGCGGGCGTGCCCATAGTGGTGGGCACTTCCCAGCGCATCAATGACGAAGTGGCCACGGCCCTGGCGGTCCGGTTTTATGGGGGCTTGGGCAGCGGGCTGGGCATTGCCCGCGCATGGCAGGAAGCCGCCGATGGCCTGCGCATAGCCCAGGGCGATGCCAAAAATATGGTCAATGCCAGGGGAATGTACCGCCAAGACCAAGAGGAAGTGGAGAGTGATCGGTTTCCGTGGGAAATGAGCATCCGTCCCGGTTCGGAGGTGATCCGGGAGTGGAACCTGCCCGAGGCGGTGGAAAATCCGCTCTTTGGCCTGCCCGAAATCCCGATCACTTACCAACTGCCCGAAATGCCCTTTATGTTTTTGCAACGCTACGAGCGCAAGCACGCCCAAGTGTTTTTTGGCCGGTCGTATTACGTGCGAGACCTCTACAACCGCTTGTCCTCCACCACTTCGGCCCCGCTGATTTTGCTCTACGGGCAGTCGGGGGTGGGGAAATCATCGTTGCTCGATGCTGGCCTGCTCCCCCGGATCGAGGGGGAATATGAGGTGTTCTACATCCGGCGCGACCGTGACCTGGGCTTGCTGGGCACATTGCGCCACGCGCTCATAGAATCGCAACTAGTCCCGGCAACAGTTGCGGAAAGTCTGCCAGCCCCCGTGGCGGCTGCCCAGCTCAAGCACCGCGAAATGCTGGCCCAGTTGGAAGGCTTGGCCGCCACTGCCGAGGGCGAGGCCCGGGAGGAACTGGTGGCATTGATCCACAAGCTAAAGGACAAAGCGGCCAGACCAGTGGCCATTGTGCCCGCTGGGGCTTATGCCGAGG
>Ga0105045_10002180_pt1 | contig 16442 bp, 16 predicted proteins | sample MAT02_FD_78089 | JGI IMG/M metagenome (GOLD analysis project Ga0105045, IMG submission 78089) | Freshwater microbial communities from Lake Fryxell liftoff mats and glacier meltwater in Antarctica - MAT-02 (megahit assembly) | ecosystem: Environmental > Aquatic > Freshwater > Ice > Liftoff... | reverse complement strand
GCAGCATCGGCGGCTTCATGCTGTTTGGTTTGTCAGGGCGTCGGGCTGCGCTGCGGTGGCACCAGAGCCTTGTGGGAAATGGCAGGCCGCCAGATGCCCTTGCGCCAATGGGAGCAATTCCGGTCGCGCTGCGTCGCAGCGCGCCTGTGCGTGGGGGCAGCGATGGGCGTACGGGCAGGCGCTGGGCAGTTGCTCCCGCTGCACCTCGGTGTGGGTGCGCTTGCGTGGGTCTCGCGGCGCGCGGGGTTCGATGCGCGGAACGGCATCGAGCAGCGCGCGGGTATACGGATGCGCCGCATTGCGGAACAAGGTTTGGGGCGTGCCGCGCTCCACGATGCGCCCCTGGAACATGACTGCCACTTCGGCGCACAGGTGGTCCACCACCGCCAGGTCATGGCTGATCAGCAAATACGTGACATCGAATTCGGCCTGCAGGTCTTGCATCAGGTTCAGCACCTGGGCCTGCACCGACACATCGAGCGCACTGACCGGCTCATCGGCCACGATCAGGCGGGGTCGGGTGATGAGCGCCCGGGCAATGGCGATGCGCTGGCGTTGTCCGCCGGAGAACTCGTGCGGATACTTCTCGAGGTCGGTGGCGCGCAGGCCGACCGACAGCAGCACCTTGCTTGCCTGGCGCGCCTGTTCATCTTGTGTCGTGTCGCCTTGTGCCTGCAGCGGTTCGGTGACGATGCGCAGCACGGTCAGTCGCGGGTCGAGCGATCCGTACGGGTCCTGGAACACCATCTGAAAGTCGCGTCGGGCCAGGCGCAAACTGGCGGGATCCAGCGTGGCCATGTCGCGCCCGAGGATGCGCACACTTCCACTGGTGGGCGATTCGAGCGCCATCACCAGCCGCGCCAGTGTGGACTTGCCAGATCCTGATTCTCCGACGATCCCCAGACTGCGGCCGGCCTGAAGCGTAAAACTCACGCCCTGCACCGCATGGACTAACGGCGGGCGTTGCCAGATTTTCTCGCGCGGCAGCGCGTAGGTGCGGGTGACCTGGTCCACGACCAGCAGCGCATCGGAGGTTGTGCCGTCAGGGGTAGGGACGGTTGTTGCCATCATGGGTGGTCCTGGGCCAGAACCGCATCGAGCCGCAAGCAATTGGCAAAGTGTCCGGGATCGACCGTCTTGGCAGGTGGCCGGGTGGTGAAACACGCTGTTTGAGCCCATGCGCAACGGTTGGCAAATGCGCATCCCATCGGCAGGTCGACCAACTCGGGCACGGTGCCGTCAATCGTGGTGAGCCGGGTGCCTGCAGGCGCGCCCAGTCGTGGACGGGCACCGAACAGCCCGCGGGTGTAGGGATGCGCCATATGCCCGAACACCCGGCGCGTGGCACCGCTTTCGATCACACTGCCGCCATACATCACCATCATGCGCTCGACGTTCTGAGCGATCACGCCCAGATCGTGCGAGATCAGGATCAGCGCCATCGAACGCTCGAGCACCAGGTCGTGGATCAAGTCCAGGATCTGGCCCTGGATGGTGACGTCCAGGGCCGTGGTGGGTTCGTCCGCGATCAGCAAGTCGGGTTCGCAGGCCAATGCCATCGCGATCGTGATACGTTGGCGCTGCCCGCCGGAGAACTGGTGCGGATAGGCGTCCACCCGGCCCGCCGCATTGTGAATACCCACCCGTTCGAGCAAGGCGATGGTCTGGCTGCGGGCCGCGTCGCGCTGGATGCCGCGGTGCAGCCGCATCGGTTCGGCAACCTGGTCGCCAATGGTATGGACCGGATTGAGCGCCGTCATCGGTTCCTGGAAGATCATGCCGAGCCGATTGCCGCGCAGCTTGCGTAGCACAGCGTCGCTTTGCCCGACCAACTCCTGGCCATCGAAGCGGATGCTGCCGGTCACCTCGGCGTTTTCCGGCAGCAGGCCCATGAGGGCCATGGCAGTGATGGATTTGCCGCAGCCAGACTCGCCAACCAGGCCCAGTGTGTCGCCCTGCTGCAGTGAGAAACTGACATTGCGGATGGCGTACGCTGGGCCCCGCTGGGTCTGCAGGCGCACACTGAGGTCGGCAACTTCGAGCATCGGTTGTTGTGGTGTGGGGCAGTTCAGCGTTTGCGGGCCAACCGGGGGTCCATCAGGTCGCGCAGGCCGTCTCCTAGCAGATTGAGCCCGAGCACCGCCAGCGCAATCGCCAAGCCGGGGAACACCGCCAATAGCGGCGCCTGGAACATCAGCGTCTGGGCTTCGGCCAGCATGCGGCCCCACGAAGGTTGAGGCGGTTGCGTACCCAATCCCAAATAGGACAAAGCGGCTTCGGCCAGGATCGCGATCGCGAACCGGATCGTGATCTGCACGGTTAGTACCGACAGGATGTTGGGCAACACATGGTCCATCGTGATGCTCCATGGCCCCTTGCCGCAGGCGCGCGCGGCCAGCACGAACTCACGTGACCAGATGGCGTTGGCCGAAGCGCGCGTGATGCGGGCAAAAGTGGGGATATTGAAAATGCCGATGGCGATGATTGAGTTGACGATGCCCGCACCGAACACCGCCGTCATCATGATCGCCGACAGGATCGCCGGAAACGCGAACGTGAAGTCGGACAGGCGCATGATCAACTCTTCGACCCAGCCGCGACGGGCGGACGCGAGCAGCCCGAGCCCCGTGCCAATGACCAGCCCGATGGTGACCGCGATCACGCCAACCAGGATTGAGTTGCGAGCACCCACCAGCAGCAGCGACGCGACGTCGCGCCCGAAGGCATCGGTGCCGAGCCAGTGGGTGGCGTTGGGCCCGGCGAGTTTGCCAGGCAGGTTCATCTCGTAGGGGGACCAAGGGGTCCAAACCAAGGACAACGTGGCGGCCAGCACCAGCAGCAGCGTCAAGATGCCACCCAGCACGAAGCTGCGGTGACCTAGCGCACGGCGCCACAGCGGCGGCGTGCCCGTTGTCGGCGCTGGCGTGACGGTCGTTGCGCCGAGGTTGCTCACAGCGCGCCCGTTGCAGCGACCGCAGGGATTGTGGTCGTGTTCTTCATATATCGCTGGCCTTGACGCGCGGGTCAATCACCGCGTACAGCACGTCGACGATGAAGTTGACGACCACCACCATGGTGGCAAGGAACATGACGCAGTTGCGCACGACGATCAGGTCGCGGTTGGCGATCGACTGAAAGATCAGTCTGCCCAGGCCGGGCAGGTAGAACACGTTTTCGACCACGATGGTGCCCGCCAGCAACTCGGCCGATTGCAGGCCCATGACGGTGATGACAGGGATCATCGCGTTGCGCAGGACATGGCCCCACAGGGTTGCGCGTTGCGACAGGCCCTTGGCGCGTGCGGTGCGCACATAGTCTTCGCGCATGACTTCGAGCACTGCCGAGCGCGTGATGCGGGCGAGAATGGCGGCCTGCACCACGGCCAGCGATAACGCCGGCAACAGCAAAGACCACAACGCGGAGCCAACGCCCTCGCTCCAGCCGTCGAAGCCACCGGCGGAAAACCATTGCAGTTTGACGGAGAAAAACAGGATCAGCATGATTGCGAACCAGAAGTTGGGGATCGCGATGCCGACCTGCGTCAGGCCCATCAACCCCACGTCGCCCATCCGGTTGTGGCGCGCCGCAGCGTAGATGCCGACTACCAGCGCAAGCACCGTGGTCAGGCTCATTGCCATCAGAGCCAGCGGCATGGTCAGGGTCAGGCGCTCGAGCATGAGCTCGGATACGGGTGAACTATAGGCGTAACTGTCGCCCAGGTTGCCAGTGAGCATGCCGATCACCCAGTCCCAGTAACGCTCCCAGGCCGGATGGTTCAAGCCCAGTTTTTCAGCCAGTGCCTGCACCGCTTCGGGCGATGCGTCTGGCCCCATCATGATTTCCGCAGCATTGCCTGGCAGTATTTCCAGTACCAGAAACACCACCACCGAAGCGCCAATCAAGGTTGCGATCAGCGTCAGAAAACGCTTGACGAGAAACGGACCCATCTAGCAACCGCGCGAGCAGGGCCATGCACTGGTCGCGCGCATCCACACGCCAGAATCAGGGGCTAACACGAAGGGCATTCGACGGCGCAGATAATCGGGGGCAGGGTATCAAGTGCTGATGCCCGCATGCAGTGAGGTTCCGGTTCATCCATGTCTTTGATCATTACCGACGAATGCATCAATTGCGATGTGTGTGAGCCCGAGTGCCCCAACGAGGCGATCTTTCTCGGGCAGGAAATTTATGAGATCGACCCCGGGAAGTGTACCGAATGTGTCGGGCACTTCGATGAGCCGCAGTGCGTACAGGTATGCCCGGTCGCCTGCATTCCGGTTCATCCGGATTTCATCGAGGACCAGGAAACCCTTTGGCAAAAATACCGACGCCTGCAGGCGCAGAACAACGCCTGATCCATGCACCGGGGCATCAATTCCCGGGCGGCATGGAGGGTTTTTTCTTGTCGTCGCGTCCGGATGACGCGGTGAAGTAGGCGGGCTCCTGCAGTTTTTTTGCGACGCGGCCTGGTCCTGTTGTGGTCTCCTTTGAGTCGGACTTCGCCGATGTGGCGCGTGCTCCCGGCACCGCCGCGCGGGCCATGCGTTCTTGCGCCAGTCGTTCGCGTTCCATGCGTTCGCGTTCCATACGTTCGGCCTGACGGGCCGCTTGTGCGGCTGCGGCATCGGTTTGCGCCTTCTGTTCGGGACTGCGGCTGTCACCTGCAGCGATCAACGAGGCTCCAGGGCACGGAGTCTGGCTGTAGGTATTGCCGCAGCGGTAGATCGTCTGGGATTGCAGCGCCATCGGCAGCATCGACAACAGCACTGCGATGGCCCCGGAGCGAAACAGGCAAGCAAGCATGGCGATGGTCCTCCCAGTGGTGCCGGTCGCGCCACCCGGTGCCGGCGGTCAGCGCCGCGCGCGGGTACGCATGTCAGTTCCGGTTGTCGGACGTATTTTGTGGCGTCGGCCGGGTATGCAACAACATGGTTGCCTTGGCAACTTCATCATTTAGCAGGAAAGAAATCGCCGGCAGCGAGCGCGCGATACACGCATCAATCGCCTGCCGGTGCTCAGCCAGCGGCTTTTTGAGCACCCAGTGGATGACTTCCGACTTGATACCGGGGTGGCCGATACCCAGCCGCAGCCGCCAGTAGTCGTCGCTGCCGAGTTGGTCGTGGATGTCGCGCAGGCCATTGTGACCGGCATGGCTGCCGCCGCGCTTGAGTCGCATCTGGCCCGGCGGGATGTCGAGTTCGTCGTGGGCGACCAGGATTTCATGCGGGGCGATCTTGAAGAACCGCGCCAGCGCCGCCACCGAGCGTCCCGACACATTCATGAAGGTTTGCGGCTTGAGCAGCCAGATCGTCTGACCCTGCACCGTGGTGCGCGCAGCCATGCCGTGCCATGCCTTGTCGGCCACCAGTCTGACCCGCAGTGTGTCGGCCAGTGCGTCGATCCACCAGAATCCGGCGTTATGTCGGGTATCGGTGTATTCGGGGCCGGGGTTGCCCAGGCCGACAAACAGCTTGATCATGGCGTGATTATCTGCGCCGCAAAAAGGCAACGGCCCACCAGGGTGGGCCGTTGCAGACACCGGCGAACCGGCACATTGGTCACTTCTTGGCTGCGGGTGACTTGGCGGCTGGTGCTTTGCCAGCGGGTGACTTGGCGGCTGGTGCTTTGCCAGCGGGTGACTTGGCGGCGGGTGTCTTGGCAGCAGGTGCCTTCGCAGTAGGCGCCTTGGCCGCTGGAGCAGCCTTGCCACCAGCGGCGGCCTTGGCGTCTGCGGGCGGCGCGGTGGTTGCTGCTGCTTCCGCATTGGCCTCGGAGGCTTCGCTTGCCGGCACGACCACCGACACCAACACCGGGTTCATGACTCCGCCTTTCTTGACTGCCGTGACGCCTTTGGGCAGGGTCACGTCGGCCAAGTGCAGCGAAGCGCCTTTTTTCAGGCCCGAGAGGTCTATTTCGATGAATTCCGGCAGGTTCGACGGCATGCAGGACACGTCGAGTTCGGTCACCACGTGGTTGACCAGGCAGTGGTCGACCTTGACCGCAGTGGACTCTTCCTCGCCCACATAGTGCAGCGGTACTTTTGCGTGCAATTTGGTACGGGCGACGACGCGCTGGAAGTCGATGTGCAGGATCAACTGCTTGAAGGGATGCATCTGCAGGTCACGCAGCAGGACCTTGCTGGTGGCACCATCCAGCTCCATGTCCAGGATGGACGAGTGAAAGGCCTCTTTTTTGATCGCATGCCACAAGGCATTGTGGTCCAGTTCGATCAGGGCGGGTTCTCCATCGCCACCGTAGACGATGCCCGGCGTACGACCGGTGATGCGGAGACGGCGGCTCGCACCCGTCCCCTGCTTGGCGCGCTCAAAAGCGACAAATTTCATGATTAACTCCAGTAAGAGTCCGCCGCGACCAGCAAGACTCCGGCTACAAAAAACGGGTTGCCGGTCACCCGGCGAACCCGCCACCAATGCTTCGGCCCGGCCAACCTCTAGAAGAGGTTTTCCTGGTCCGAAAACAAACTCATCACCGAGTCACCCGTTGCGATGCGCTGGATCGTCTCGGCGATCAGCGGTGCGACGGTCAACTGGCGAATTTTTCTGCATGCCTGCGCGGCATTGCTCAGTGGGATGGTGTCGGTGACAACCACCTCATCGAGCGTTGTGCCCTGCGCGATACGCTCGATCGCAGGGCCGGAAAAAATGGGGTGGGTGCAATACGCGTAGACCTTCTTCGCGCCACGTTCCTTGAGCACCTCGGCCGCCTTCACCAACGTGCCCGCCGTGTCGATCATGTCGTCCATGATGACGCAGTTGCGGCCCTCGATCTCGCCGATCACATGCATCACTTCGCTGACATTGGGCTTGGGACGGCGCTTGTCGATGATGGCCAGGTCACAGCCGAGTTGTTTGGCCAGCGCACGGGCCCGCACCACGCCGCCCACATCGGGCGAGACCACGATCAGGTCGTCATAGTTTTTCTGACGCAGATCGCCCAGCAGCACCGGTGAGGCATAGATGTTGTCCACCGGAATGTCAAAGAACCCCTGAATCTGGTCGGCATGCAAATCCATGGTCAAAACCCGAGCCACGCCGACGGTCTGCAGCATGTTGGCGACAACCTTGGCCGTGATGGGTACCCGTGTCGAGCGTGGCCGGCGGTCTTGGCGGGCATAGCCGAAATAGGGAATCACCGCGCAGATTCGCTCGGCCGAAGCGCGCTTGAGCGCATCGACCATGATGAGCAGTTCCATCAGGTTTTCGTTGGTGGGGGCGCAGGTGCTTTGCACCACGAACGCGTCGCGGGCGCGCACGTTCTGGTTGATTTCCACTGTGACTTCGCCATCGGAGAAACGTCCAACCTTGGCCGCGCCGAGCGAAATGCCCAGATGGCGCGCAATATCTGCCGCCAGCAGCGGATTCGCATTGCCAGTGAAAACCACGAAGTCTGGAGTTTGCGCAGCCTGCATGAACATTTCGACGATTGGCTCAGAGTAGTGCCGGCGACTTGCGCAACCGGCGCGGACATCACATTTGGCAGGGGAGGAAGGATTCGAACCTTCGCATGCTGGAATCAAAATCCAGTGCCTTAACCAACTTGGCGACTCCCCTCCACAGGAAGACAGCGAATCGCTGCCTACCGTTTATCCATCGCTAGGAGCCCATCCCGTCAAGGGATGCACCTCCAAACCCCTACACCATCGCGCCTCGAAACCGTCAGGTGCTCTTGCGGGAGCAGCCATGTCCGGGGCTCTATGCGCCGGTGCCCAGGCAAAGACTGCATTGCCTGAACCCGTCATTTTGCCGTCCAGGCCCTGCGCGGTCAGCCATTCGAGGGCTTGGGAAACACCTGGGTTTGCCTTGAGCGCAACCGGTTGCATGTCGTTGCGCCCAAACTCCCGGGGGTTTGCAGCAAAGCCTGCAATTATAGCCACGTCGGTATTTCTTTTGAGATCGGGATCGGAAAAAATCGTCGGGGTTGGCAAACCGCCGGGTGGCTTTACTACAAGAAAATCGCCAGTTGCGATCGTCAGCGGCGTCAGCATCTCGCCAATGCCCTCGACCCAGGCGTTGTGTCCGCCGAGGAAAAATGGTACGTCCGCGCCCAGCGTGAGCCCGATGGTCATGAGGCGCTTCAGGGGTAGCTGCAAGTTCCAAAGGCGATTGAGCGCCAGCAGGCAGGATGCCGCGTCGGACGAGCCTCCACCCAGGCCGGCTTGGGACGGGATGGTTTTTTCCACTCCGATGTGTACGCCGTGGGTGGTGCCGGACGCCACCTGCAAGGCGCGTGCCGCCCGCAGCGTGAGGTCGTCCTCGGGCAATGCCGTATGCAAGTCTTCCCGGCTGAGCGCGCCGTCGGCGCGCAACGAGAAATGCAACCTGTCGCACCAGTCCACCAGCATCATTGCCGATTGCAGCAGGTGGTAACCGTCGGCGCGACGGCCGGTGATGTGCAAGAACAGGTTGAGTTTGGCCGGAGCCGGCACGTCGTACAGCGTTTTCATCGCATGCGATCAAGCGCTCGCTATCAGTCCAGCACCAACCGCAAAGTCACGCCGGGTTGGGGATGGGTGCGCTGCGCGATCAGTTTTCCCTCACGTAGCTGGCCCAGATCGGCGGACCAGCCGTCAGAGCCACTATCGCGTCCCGCCAGCCAGCCAAAAAGGCTGCGGATCGGCAACTCGGTGCCGGTGGCTTCCCGCGTCAGGGCCGCGATCGAGTCGAAACTGCGCTGCTGGCCGTTCCAGTTTAGTTGCGCCTGACCGGGTGCCCATTGCATGCGCGCAATCGTCGAACCCAATGGAGAGTACAACGACAGCTCGCCGGTTTGTGCGGAGCCCTTGAGGTCGAAGCCGGCAACCAACGACTGCACCGGTTCCGAGTCGACCCGCAAGGCGAGTCGTCCGCTCCATTGGTCGCGCACGGCATCGACGGTCAATGGCACCCGCGGTGGCTGGGCGCACGCTGCCAGCGCCAGTATCGGGACCGTGACCAGCCAGCGCCGACGGTGCAGGTCGGTCACAGGTTCACGCGAAATCGCCGGATCGTTTCTTGCAGCGTCTCGTTGTCCGGGTTGATGCCGAGCCCGTCGCGCCATATGGCGATGGCTTGATCTTTCTGGCCCATGGTCCACAGGACTTCGCCCAGATGCGCGGCGATTTCGGCATCGGGCTTGTCGGCGAAGGCTTTCTTCAAAATACGCAAGGCTTCAGCATAGTTGCCGCTGCGGAATTCGACCCAGGCCAGGCTGTCGGAGATATAGGGATCGCCGGGCGCGAACTCCAGCGCCTTGAGGATCAGTTCGCGCGCCTGCGGCAGCCGGAGATTGCGGTCCGCCAGCGAATACCCCAGCGCGTTATACGCATGGTGGTAATCGGGCTTGGCAGCGATGATCTGGCGCAGCAGAAGTTCCATCTCGTCGTACTTGCCCAACCTGTCGGCGATCAGGGCCAGGTCGTACTGGAAGTCCACGTCCTGGGGATTGGCTGCCAGCGCGCCGCGCAGCACATCGTATGCCAGCTGGTATTGCTTGTTGTCACGCAAGATCTGGACTTCCGCGCTGATCTTCATGCGGGCATCTGCGGGTGTTGGCTCTGGCAGGGCGCGGATCATGGCACGCGCTTCGTCGAGCTTGCCCTGGCGTGCCAGGATCGCCGCCCGACGGCTTTGCACACTGACCATTTCCTCGGCGTTGTCGATACGACCCAGCCACTCCTGGGCACCGGCGAAGTCTCTTTTCTGCTCGGCAATCTCAGCCAGGCGAAGGTAGGCCTGGGTCAGCGCCTGATCCGATTCTCCGGCCTTGGCGGTGGGTTTCTGCTTGGTCTGCAGCTCCACGAAACGCAAAAGCGAAGCCTGGGCCTGATCGGACTGGCGGTTTTGCTGCTCCAGCGTACCCTTGATGAGCCAGGCGCGTGCGAAATCCGGTTGTTCGCGCGTTACCCGGTCCAGCTGCATGGCCGACTCTGCAAAACGCTGACGCCCCAGCAGTGTGGTTGCGTAATCCATGCGCACTTCGAAGCGCGGATTGTTGTCCAAATAGCGTAAAACCACCGACTCTGCTTCGTTGGCGCCGGATGCGAACAGGCCCAGTGCCAAAATTGCCGGTCCCTCGGCGCTGGGCGCAAGTGACTGGCCACGCAGAGCTGCGTCCAGGGCACCGCTGTTGTCCTTGGCCACGGCGCGCAGACGTCCGACGGCGGTCCACGCGGCTGGGCCCAGTGTCGGGTCTTCGAGGAAGGCCTCCATGGCTTGCTCGACGATGCCGACGGCGGAGGTCTTGTCGGCTGCTCGGGAAAAATAGCCTGGAATGCTGTTGATGACGGCTTCGCGCTCTGCCGTCGGTGCGAGCGTCAGCTCGCGCTTGAGCGGATCGAGGGTTTCCGTGAGGCGATTGAGTCCGATCAGAATCTGCAGGAGGTAGCGGTTGGCTTCGCGCGACTGCGGCAGCGCGGTGCGCCATGCACGCGCCGCCTGCAGCGCCGACTCGCCCGAACGGCCACGCAGCGCAACGTCAGTGGCCCGTTGGAACAGCCGCGCATCGCCGGTCTTGCGCGCGGCATCCAGGAGGAGGGAAAAGGCGACCCCAGGTTCACCCCCCATGACGTTGAGTTCGCCGAGCAGTAGTTGATAAAACAGCTCTGCAGTCAGGGCCGACTGGGGCTGGCTGGCCGGATTCGTGTCTGACCGCTGTGCCGCAGCGGGATGCATGATGAGGGTTGCGGCCAGCACGATCAGTGCGCCACTGCGTTTGAATGGGATCATCGATCCATAATAATCCAAGGCGCTGCGTGCCGCAGTGCCGCCACGCGATGAGCCTATGCCTGAATTACCCGAAGTCGAGGTGACGCGACAGAGTTTTGCCGCGCGCATAGAAGGTGCGGTAGTACAAGATGCCTGGTTTGGCAAACCTCTGCGATGGCCGCTGGGCTGCGATCCGGTTGAACTGACGGGCCAGAGCGTTTTGCAAGTGCGCCGACGCGGCAAGTACCTGCTGCTCGATCTCTCGCAGGGCCTGTTGCTGGTGCATCTGGGCATGTCGGGCAGTCTGGTGTTTGCCAAAGACTTGCCGCCGTGCGGGCCGCATGACCATTTCGAATTGGCAACCAGCCGTGGCCGGTTGCGATTGCATGATCCGCGTCGCTTTGGCGCGGTGGTTTTTGCGCAGAGCGAAAACGCGCCGATCGCGCGCAAATTGCTCGGTCGGCTGGGCATGGAGCCCTTGTCTGAGCAGTTTGACGTGGCAGCCTTCGCCCGCGGACTCAAGCTGCGGCGCAGTGCCATCAAGCAGGTCTTGCTGGCAGGCGACCTGGTGGTCGGTGTTGGCAATATCTATGCCTGCGAAGCCCTGTTCATGGCGGGTATTCGGCCAACGGTGCGTGCGAGCCGTATCGGCCGGGTCCGCGCACTGCGTTTGCACCACGCCATTCGCAGCGTACTGGAGCGGGCCGTGCAACGTGGCGGCAGCACCCTGCGCGACTTTTCCAGCGCCAGCGGCGACGCAGGTCATTTTCAGCTCGAAGCGGCCGTCTACGGTCGTGCCGGACAACCCTGCAGAACCTGTGCGACGCCGATATCGTTGCTGCGCCAAGGTCAGCGTTCGACATATTTCTGCCACACCTGCCAACGAAATTGACAGCGAATCGCCTGTGCGATGCTATATTGAAAGACACGGGGGGTAACCTTGGCTACATCATTCAACGAGCAGTTCGACCAGCATGGTGCCTGGCGCCGCGAGTTCGGTTTGCGTCTGAAGCTCCTTGCCGAGTGGATGAAGGACCACGAACTGCTCGATGCGGGCGTCGAGGAGCGATTGCGCCGGCTCGAAGCGCAGGTGCGTGCCGACAAGGTCATGGTCGCCTTTGTCGGTGAGTTCTCGCGCGGCAAGTCCGAGTTGATCAATGCGGTGTTTTTTGCCGGTTATGGGCGGCGGATCATGCCTGCCAGCGCCGGCCGCACCACCATGTGCCCCACGGAGATGGGTTACGACCCCGACGTGCCGCCGTGCTTGCGACTGCTGCCAATCGAGTCGCGGCTGCAACCGCAGGCGCTGATGGAATGGCGCATGGTTCCCGAGAAGTGGACACGGGTCGATCTCGACGTCAATGATCCCCAACAGCTGGCAGCTGCGCTCGAAATGGTGGCCGAAACCCGGCTCGTCACCCGCGAGGAAGCGCAGGCGCTCGGGTTCTGGCATAGCCAGGAGCCAGAAGACAACCCGGTGGTGGATGCGCAAGGCATGGTGGAAGTGCCCAAGTGGCGCCACGCGCTGATCAACATCGCCCACCCCCTGCTCAAGCAAGGTTTGGTGATTCTCGATACCCCAGGCCTGAACGCGATTGGCGCAGAACCGGAGTTGACCGTCAGTTTGTTGCCGCAGGCGCAGGCGATTGTGTTCATTCTGGGGGCCGATACGGGAGTGACCAAGTCCGACATGACCATCTGGCGCGAGCATCTGGCGGTGGATTCCGAAGGTGCGGACCTTCGGCTGGTAGTGCTCAACAAGATTGACACCCTGTGGGATGCACTGAGTACACCCCAGCAGATCCAGGCGCAGATCGACCGCCAGCGCACGTCGACTGCCGAAATTCTGGGTATCTCTCAGAGCCAGGTGATACCGATGTCGGCCCACAAAGGCCTGGTGGCCAAGGTCACCAACGACCCGGAGTTGCTCGCTGCCAGTTGCCTGCCCCAGCTGGAAGAGGCGCTGGCACAAGGCATCATGGGCCAGCGCCAGGAAATTCTGGGGGCGGCGGTGGCGGTGGGTATTGGCAGCCTGCGCCAGGAGACGGGCCGCGTGATCAACATCCGCCGTCGTGATCTGGCCGAGCAGATGATGGAACTCAGGGGCTTGCAGGGCAAGAACGCGACGGTAATCAAACACATGCGCGCGCGCATCGCTCAGGAACAATCGGAGTTTGACCTCAGCGGGGCCAAGATTCACGCGGTGCGTTCCGTGCACCTGAAGTTGCTGCGCGACGTTTTCGACAGCCTGAGTGCCAGCGCACTCAAGACGGAGATGGCCCAACTCAACGCCGCCTTGCACCAGAAGGGTGTGAAGTTCGGCGTCAAGAAGGCGTATGCAGAAACTTTTGATCGCCTGCGCGCAGTGTTTCAGCGCATGCAGGCGCTGGTCAACGAGATCCAGTCGATGCTGGCGGCGACTTTTCGCCAGCTCAATGGCGAACACGGTTTCTCTTTGCAGGCACCACCGGTTCCGATGCTGGGCAGCTTTGTGCAGGATCTGGACATGGTCGAGCGAGGGCACCTGCAATATCTGGGCGTGACCAACGTGTTCCGGTTGGCGCAGGCCGAGTTTGCCGACCGCCTGGTGCGCGCCCTGGCAACCCGCTTGCGCACCATCCATGAGACCGCCTTGGGCGAAGTGGAGTTGTGGAGCAAGACGGCCGCTGCCCAGCTTGACGCGCAACTGCGCGAGCGGCGGCGCAATTTTGCACGTCGCATCGAGGCCATCGACCGTATCCAGCAGGCCACGGGCGGACTGGGCGATCGCATCCACGAAATCCAGGCACAAGAAGCTGCGATCAATGAACTGGAGGCCAAGTTGGGTGAATTGACGAACTACCTGATTCGGGTACGCGAGTCGCACCGCCAGACTGCAGCCGAGCCGACCACGCTGCCTGAATCGGCGATGGCCCGCATGTGACTTTGCAGCGCAAGGGGTTTGCCAGCCGTGTGGTGGCCTGGCAAGAGGCCCATGGGCGTCACGACTTGCCCTGGCAAAACACGCGGGACCCTTACCGCGTCTGGCTGTCGGAGGTGATGCTGCAGCAGACGCAGGTGGCCACGGTGATCGACTATTTCAACCGTTTCGTCGCCAGATTTCCGGACGTTCGTCTACTTGCCGCCGCCAGTCTCGACGATGTCATGGGCTTGTGGAGCGGGTTGGGCTACTACAGCCGTGCGCGCAACCTGCATCGCTGCGCGCGGATGGTGGTGGAGCACTGGGGTGGCGAGTTCCCGCGTGATGCACAAACGCTGGTTACGTTGCCAGGTGTTGGACGCTCTACGGCGGCGGCGATTGCGTCCTTGTGTTTCGGTGAGCGCGTCGCGATCATGGATGCAAACGTGCGACGGGTCGTGGCCCGGGTATTGGGCTTTGATGCCGACCTGGCGCAGCAGGCCCATCTGCATCGGCTTTGGGAAGCCGCAACTATGTTGTTGCCGCAGCGCGGATTGCAAATGGCGATGCCCCGCTACACGCAAGGGCTGATGGATCTCGGCGCTACGGTATGCCTACCCAGGCAGCCCTTGTGCGGGAGTTGCCCGGTGCGATCGCAATGCGAAGCACACAAGCAAGGGAATCCGCAAAAGTTCCCGGTGCGTTCGCGCAAGCTCAAGCGAACGGCCCAATCCCTTTGGTTGTTGTGGATGCGCGGGGATGGCGACGCGGTCTGGTTGCAGCGTCGTCCGTCGCCAGGTGTTTGGGCCGGTCTGCACTGCATGCCCTGGTTCGACAGCCGCGAGGCGCTGCAGTCGCAGGTGCCGATGGCGTACCGCCAGGTTTTGCGCGACCAGCCGGTGTTCATGCATGTGCTGACCCACAAGGATTTGCATCTGCATCCGGTACAGATTGATCTCCCTCGGCGGGCCATCGCGTTGGAGCAAGGGATGTGGTTCGATGCCGATGCCTGGCCGCGGCTAGGCCTGCCGGCACCGGTGCGGCGCCTCCTCGATCAGGCCTGAGGCCAGCCGAAGGTGGTGCTTGGGTATCGGCCCGGCGTGGCATCGAGTTCGCGATGACGGCTCAAGGTGGTCCAGCGGTCGGCGAATAGCTGGGTGAGTGCTTCGACCAGATAGACCGAGCGATGTTGCCCGCCGGTGCAGCCGATGGCGACGGTGACGTAGCTGCGGTTGTCGTTGGACAACGGTTCCAACCATTTGTCCAGAAATTGGGCTATTTGCAACAGCATGTCGTGCACCTGACCGTGTTGCCGGAAAAACGCCATCACTGGCTCATCTTTTCCGGTGAGGGCCTTGAGTTCGGGTTCGTAATGCGGATTGGGCAACATGCGAACATCAAACACGAAGTCCGCGTCGCCCGGGATGCCACGTTTGAACGCGAATGACTCGAACACCAGCGTGAGGTGGCTAGCGCGCGCGACGATCAACGATTTCACATACCGTTGCAGCTGCGATGGCCGGATCAGGCTGGTATCGATGACATGCGCGTGTTCGCGCAAGTCGGCCAGCAATTCGCGCTCGAGCTCTATGGCGTCGACCAGCGCGCGCCGTTGATCGTTGACCGCATCGGGCGTGTCGGTCTGCGACAGAGGGTGCCTGCGGCGGGACTCCGAATACCGCCGCACCAAGGTATCGGTGGTTGAATCGAAAAACAACGATTTGATGACCACTCCCATGTCGGCCAAGGTGCGCAGGCGCTGTGGCACTTGCGGCAGGGCCTCGGCGCTGCGCACGTCCATCGCGATGGCCACCCGCCGGTTATGGCGATTCTCCTGCAGCTGGACAAACGCCAGCAGCAGCTCGGGCGGCAGGTTGTCGACGCAGTAATAGCCCGCGTCCTCGACCGCATGCAGAGCCACGGACTTACCCGAACCCGACATGCCGGTGATGAGAACGAGTTCCAGATTCATCGTGTCGCGTCTTTCGGTGGTGGTGGATGTGTTGCCCGTTACGCCGACGATTGCAGCATTTCCTTGGCATGCGCAACCGTGGTTTCCAGCAGGCGTTCGCCGCCGAGCATACGGGCAATTTCTGCAACGCGGGATTCGCCCTGCACCCGCGCGACGGCGCTCAACGTGCTAGTGCCCTGCCATTGCTTGGACACCACCAGATGGTGATCGGCGCAGGCGGCCACTTGCGGCAAGTGGGTGACGGCCAGCACCTGGCGGTCGATGCCGAGCTGGCGCATCAGTTTGCCCACGGTTTGAGCGACCGCACCTCCGACCCCGGAATCGACTTCGTCGAAGATCAAGGTGGGGGCCGTGCCCAAACGGCTGGTCGTGACCGCAATGGCCAACGCCAGTCGCGACAATTCGCCACCCGAGGCAACTTTGGCCACGGGTCTCGGCGTGCTCCCAGCATGCCCGGCAACCAGAAAGCTGACCTCGTCAAGCCCGGTTTGCATCGGTTGCGGTGCGTCATGGAGTCGGACGTCGAAACTGCCACCAGCCATGCCCAGACCCTGCATGGCCTGGGTGATGGCTTCGGCCAGCAGGGGAGCGGCGTTGGTCCGGGCACGCGAAAGTGACCGGGCTTCGCGCAGGTAAGCCGCCTGCGCCGAATGCTCGGCCGCTTGCAATCCCGCCAGGTCGGCCGCTGCGTCGAGTCGGGCCAGTTCGTCGCGCCAGCTAGCCAGCAGCTCGGGAAGTTCCTGCGCTGGTCGTTTGTAGCGGCGTGACAAGGAAATCCAGCTTGCCATGCGTTCGTCGAGTTCGGCCAGGCGTTGCGGGTCGGGCTCGGTTTTGCGCAGGTAAGCCCGCAACGAATGGGCCACGTCTT
>Ga0105045_10002178_pt1 | contig 16460 bp, 14 predicted proteins | sample MAT02_FD_78089 | JGI IMG/M metagenome (GOLD analysis project Ga0105045, IMG submission 78089) | Freshwater microbial communities from Lake Fryxell liftoff mats and glacier meltwater in Antarctica - MAT-02 (megahit assembly) | ecosystem: Environmental > Aquatic > Freshwater > Ice > Liftoff... | reverse complement strand
CGCAATCGGCGAACACACCGGTTGCCTTGCTGCCCGTCATGTCGGACATATAGCCGGGCAGAAACACCACCGTCGGCCCGTCGCCGTGAAGGTGGCGGTAGGCAAGCGAGGGGCGGTCGGGGCGGTTCAGGAAGGCAGGTTCGGAAACGATCATAACCACCCCATGTCATTGCACGCGCGGCGAAGCAATCCAGGGCGGCCTCGCACGGCTCTGGATGGCCGCCGCCGCTCTGCCTGCCGCCAAACGCTCGGTACAATGATCTTTGGACACGGCTCGACGATGAAACATAGCGATTCTGTTGTGAACTTATCGGCGGCGACGGGGTGGGAAAAGGGGCGCCGCGCGCCCTTGCCCCGCTGCGCCCGCGCTGGCAAAGGGGCGTTGCGCATTTCCGCGCTATTCAGAAAGCCAGTTTTTCTCATGTCTCAGATGATCCGCGTCACCCTTCCCGATGGCTCTGCCCGTGAAGTTGCGCGCGGAACTACGCCGGCGGACATTGCGGCTGCCATCGGGCCGGGGCTGGCCAAGGCCGCACTTGCCGCGCGCGTTGATGGCGAGGTTCGCGACATCATGCGCCCGCTGGAGGCCGATACGACCCTGGCGCTGATCACGGCGCGTGACGAGGACGATGCGCTCGAACTCGCGCGCCACGATTTTGCGCACATCATGGCCGAGGCGGTGCAACGCCTGTTTCCCGGCACGCAGATCACCTTCGGCCCGTCCACTGCAGATGGCTTTTATTATGACTTTGCCCCGACCGCCGAGCATGGCCCGTTCCGCGACGAAGAATTGCCGCTGATCGAGGCCGAGATACGCCGCATCATCGCTGCCGACAAACCTTTACGCCGCGAGGTGATGGCCCGTGACGCGCTGATTGCCCGCTGGCGCAGCGAAGGTGAAATGTTCAAGGCCGAATGGGCCGCCGAATTGCCCGAGGGCGAGGAACTTAGCGTCTATTGGTCCGGTGACGACTGGATGGATATGTGCAGGGGCCCGCACCTTGCATCGACTGGCAAGCTTGACCCGGCGGCGTTCAAACTGACGCGGGTGTCTGGGGCCTATTGGCGCGGCGACCAGAAAAATGCTCAGCTGTCACGCATTTACGGCACCGCCTGGCTGAACAAGAAACAGCTCGACGCGCATCTGCTGCGGCTGGAGGAGGCCGCCAAGCGCGACCACCGGCGGCTGGGGGCAGACATGGACCTGTTCCACCTGCAATCCGAGGCGCATGGCAGCGTTTTCTGGCACCCCAATGGTTTTACCATCTGGCGACAACTGGAAACCTATATGCGCCGTGCCATTGATGCGGCAGGCTATCAGGAGGTAAAGACGCCGCAGGTGATGGACGCGCGCCAGTGGGAACAATCGGGCCACTGGGGCAAATATCGCGAGAATATGTTTGTCATCCCCGACGAGGTGCCGAACATAACGGATGATGGCCCGGTGATTTCAGGCGAGGCCGACTGGATGGCGCTCAAGCCCATGAACTGTCCGGCGCACGTTCTGATATTTCGCCAAGGGATTAAAAGCTACCGCGACCTGCCGCTGCGCTTGTATGAAAATGGTTGTTGTCACCGCAACGAACCGCACGGTGCGCTCCACGGCCTGATGCGGGTGCGCCAATTTACCCAGGACGACGCGCATATTTTCTGCCGCGAGGATCAGATCGTGGCTGAAGTGCAGGATTTCTGTGCGCTGGCCGACCGCATTTATCGCGATTTCGGCTTTACCTATTCGATCAAGCTTGCCCTGCGTCCAGACGCGCGTTTTGGTTCGGACGCCGATTGGGATAAAGCCGAAAATGAACTGCGCGATGCCGTGGTCAAGGCGGGCCTTGCCACCCCCGCCTATGGTTGGGAAGAATTGCCGGGTGAGGGGGCATTTTATGCACCCAAGCTCGAATGGCACCTGACCGATGCGATTGGCCGGACGTGGCAGGTCGGGACGATCCAGTCCGACCGCGTGTTACCCGAACGTCTCGACGCCAGCTATGTCGGTGAGGATGGCGCGCGTCATCGCCCCGTCATGCTCCACCGGGCCATCTTCGGCAGCTACGAACGCTTCATCGGCATTTTGATCGAACATTACGCCGGGCGTTTTCCCAGCTGGCTCGCCCCGACACAGGCGGTAGTCGCGACCATCGTGTCGGATGCCGACGAATATGCTAGCGATGTTGCGGCGCAAATAAGTGCCGCAGGACTGCGCGTGCACGCCGACCTGCGCAACGAAAAGATCAATTACAAGGTTCGCGAACACAGTCTGGCGAAAGTCCCGCACCTGATCGTCGTCGGCAAGCGCGAGGCCGACGAACGCACCGTCGCCATCCGTACCTTGGGGCAGGAGGGTCAGCGGGTGATGCCGCTGGCCGAAGCGATTGCAATGCTAAAAACCGAGGCGACGCCGCCGGATTTGAGAGGATAAATGTGATGATGATGTTTAAATCTGCTACCGCAGCGCTTGTGATGGCGCTGACCCTTACTGGCTGCGATGCGGCCAATGAAGCAGGGCAAAAGGCAAAGGAAGAAACGGCAAAGGCCGAAGCCCCCGCCACGCTCAACCCCGCGCAGCAGGCCTATGCCGATGCCAACGCCCGCATGCACACGGACATGGGCGCGGCCATCGATCCGGACGCCGACGTTGCGTTCATGGCGGGCATGATCCCGCATCATCAGGGCGCGGTCGACATGGCCGAAATCGTCCTCAAACATGGCAAAGACCCCGAAACCCGCGCGCTGGCCGAAGCGGTGATCAAGACGCAGACGGCTGAGATAGTGATGATGCAGGCTTGGCTTGAAAAGCGCAGTGTCAAGCCAGCGCTGTCACCAGACACCCCAGTCGCCAGCGATGCGGTTGACCACAGCAAAATGGGCCATTGACGGCGCGCAAACCATGGCGTCGGCGTCTGCGCTGGATTGCCGTGACAAGTTTGACGATTGCCCTGCTAGTGCTTGCGCGGGGTTACTGGAATGCCACACGCGACCCGGTGATTCGCACCGCCAGCGTGACTGTCCCAAACTGGCCGACAGGATCGCAGCCACTCCGCGTCTTGCTGCTGTCGGATATTCACGTCGCTGGACCGGACATGCCGCCCGAACGGCTTGCAAGGCTGGTTAAAGATTTCAATGCGCTTAAGCCCGACCTGGTTCTGATCGCTGGCGATCTTGTTAGCGAAAGGCGGGTCGCCACGCACATCTATACTGCGGCAGAGGTGGTGGCACCACTCCGAAACCTGCGGGCCCGGCTTGGCATTGTGGTCGCGCCGGGCAATCATGATCATTGGTTCGATCCCGGTGCCCTGGCCCAGGAACTGCGCGCCATCGGGATCGCCGTGCTTCAGAATCAGGCGGTTCAGCGCGGCGCGTTGATCATTGGCGGCGTTGACGATGATTATTCGGGGCATGATGATATTCCGTTGACCTATGCTGCAATGGCCAAATTTCCACCGCTACCGCGCGTGTTGTTGACCCACAGTCCGGACATTGTTCCCGATCTGCCGTCGCCAGTTGCGGCTGTGTTTGCCGGACATACGCACTGCGGCCAGATTCGCATGCCTCTGGTGGGAGCAATCACCTATGTTTCGCGATATGGTGATCGTTTTGCCTGTGGAGACATGACCGATGAAGGGCAGCGGGTATTCGTTGGCGCGGGACTGGGCACCAGCATATTGCCGCTCCGCTATCTGACCCATCCCGACGCATGGCTGGTGACATTGGGTCCGACAGCCGTGAGCCAGTAACCATGGTGACAGGCATCACCGTCAACTTCACGATGTGAGGCTTTGGCAAATACAGCGAAACGCCAAAGGGGCGAGATATGACAAGTATGACCGATCAAACCGATACGCCGCCCACCCTCCGCCGTAATCAGGAGGATGTGCGGCTCGTTACCGGCTTTGCCGATTGCTTTGCGGCGGTCACGCTGGTTGGCGGGCTGGCTGCGCTGCTTGGTTTCACCGGTGCCTTCATTGGCCCAGCGTCTGGCTTGCTGGGCATGGTCGCGGTGTGGTTCCTTACCGTGCCGCTCGTTGAAAAGCGTCAGTTTGCGGCCTGTGCCATCACGCTCACGCTGGCCTTTGCATTTGGCTTGGCCCTGCCACTGTTCGCGCTGCTCGGCGCGTTCGGGGCGCCGCTTGTGGCGGTGGGCCTTTATTTTTACTGGCAACGCTATCGCATCCCGTTAAGCGCCGCGCTGGGTATTTTCAGCATGGTCGCCTTTCCCGCGCTGCTCCTCTTTTCCGACACGATAAGCATCGCCGTCTATGATCTGCCCAATATCGCCAGCAGCACCGCAATCTTCGTCGGCCTCGCGCTGTTTTCCATTGCCATGTACTGGGATCTGTCCGACCGCGAACGCAAAACGCGGCGCTCGGACGTTGCCTTCTGGCTGCACCTGATTGCTGGGCCACTGACCGTCCACGGGCTGTTCAGCCTGCTGGGTGTCGGGCGGTTTGACACCGGCATGATCAACCCGTGGCCGGTGATCGGCCTGTTCAGTTTCTTTACCGTGACGGCGCTTGTTATCGACAGGCGGCCATTGCTGTTGGCGAGTTTCGGCTATTTCCTCTTTGCGCTGGGGCAGATCGTGTACGGCCAGATTGAGCCAACGGCGCGCGGCGATTTTGTGGGTGTGCCGCAGGCCGCGATGATTGCCACGCTGGGCGGCGGCCTGCTCGTTGCGATGCTTGCGGCGGGCTGGTCCACCGCGCGGCGGCTGGTGCTCACCGCGATGCCTGCTGCGGTGGGGGACCGCGTTCCGCCGATATCGGACTGGACGCCGCCGACGGACCATCAGACGAGCGAAGCAGCGGGCGAAAGTGAACCGCTGCGGCTCGTCCTTGGCCTTAATGATTATCTCGCGACGCTTGCAATTGGCGTGCTGTTTATCGGCAGCATGGTGGCGGCTTATCTCATCTTTTCCAGCACGGCGCACGTCTTGGTCGAATCCCGCTGGCAGGGCGATGGCACTGGGGATTTCAATTTTTGGGGCGGGCCAACGCCGTGGCTGGCGCTGCTGGCGCCCTTTGTCATGATCCTGATCGCGGCAGAGGTTTTCGTGCGCCGCCAGCGGATGGCGCTCACCGCCGTCACCGCCGCGACGCAATTCGCGCTTGTCACCTTGCTGGGCGCGATGCTGTTCCTGTGGCAGCAAGAGACCGCACCGCGCATGGCAGAGGCGATGCGCGGTGCGGGCGAGCAAAGCGGGCAAATTGCGATGACCAGTTTCATCATCGCCAGTATCGGTGCGGCGCTGCTCAACTTGGGTTTCGGCTGGCTGAACCGCATTCCGGTGTCTGCGGCGTGGGGTGCGCTGATGCTGCTGCCGTTGCTGTTCATCGACGAAATCATCCGCATGTCGGTTAACCTTGGCGGGGAATCGGCAATTACATTCGGCGCAGTTCAGGTCCGCTTGCTGGTCTTTGGTGCCGCGGTATTCGCCGCTGCGCTGCTGCTGGACCGTTGGGATCGCGATCGCAAGACCCAGCGCGCCGATGTCGCCTTCTGGCTGCATCTGCTTGCCAGCCTGTTTCTGGTGATTACCCTGTTTCGCTGGGTGGCCAGCCTGCCTGCACCTGGGCTGGCCACGGTCGCGGGTTTTGCCGCACTTACCGTGGTCGCACTCGTCATCAACCGCCGCGCGCCATTGCTCGTTGGCATTCCGTTTGTGCTGTTTCAGACCGAAATGCCCGACATGACCAGCGAATTGTTCATCAAGCTGGTCTTCTTTGCACTGCTCATGGCCTTGGTGCTGTATTGGGACAAGGTGCGGTCGCGCGCGCTGGTATTTCTGGGCCGCCCTGCATAATTGCATAACATGGCTGTCCCGGATACGTGCGGCACGCTAAAAAGGGGGGGCAGGTCCGAGGGAGGGGAAATGGCCGAGAAAACAGCCTATCTGCAATTGCTGACCACAGCAGTTGCTCTGACACCGCCGACCTTCGCAATTGCCGCCGTAATGACCTTCGGCGCCGCTTTTGTGCGCGGTCTGACCGGGTTTGGGATGGCCATTATTTTGGTGCCGCTGCTGGCAATGTTGATTGCGCCGGAACAGGCGGTGGTGCTGGCCATCATGCTGCAACTGCTGATCGGTCCGGTAGGGCTGCGCCATATTCTGGCTGACGCACACCGGCCAAGCGCGCTGCCCATTGCTGCATTGGCGATGGTGACGACGCCGCTGGGGATGATCGCGCTTACGGCGGTTAGTGCTGACATCGCCCGGCTGCTGATCGCCTTGATCGCGCTTACGGCATTTGCCCTTGTCCTGTTGCCTCAGCAGGCCGCCGGCCACCGCCCGGGCCCGGCCATGGTCATCGCGACAGGGCTAGCGTCGGGGGTGCTGACCGGTCTTGCGGCGATGCCGGGTCCGCCGGTCGTGCCATTTTATCTGCGGCAACATATTGTTCCGGCAGAGGCGCGGGCGTCGATGATGCTGATCTTTTTTGCGACCGCCATTGCCGGCACCCTCGCGGCATTGTGGACGGGTTTGGCGAGCGGTGCGACATTCCTGCTCGCGCTCGCCCTGTTCCTGCCCATGTTAGTGGGCAATGCGCTGGGTGGGCGCGCGTTCGGGCGCGTGCCAGTCACGTTGTGGCGCAGCGTGGTCGGGGCGGTGCTGGGCATTGCCGGGGTGGCCGCGCTCATCCGGCTTATCGGCTAGCGGCCCGGCACTTGCGCCCGCGCCCAACGCTCGGCTAAAGCGCGGCACGGCAGTTTTCCGTGCAAAGGGGCAAAGTGGCACAGTCGAGCAACACACAATCGGGCCGGGTGCGCGTTGGTGGTCCCGTCGCGGTGCGCAATGGCCGCAGCCGTTTTGGGCTGGCAGGCGTGTCGCAGGACTATGATCCGCGCACGGTAGCGATCCGCCCTGATCTGGCGGACATCGCCGTTGCGGGCCAGCATTTTGCGCCGCATTATGCCGCGCCAATGATGCGCAGTGTTACTGCGGCCACCCCGCTGCGTAACGCGGCGTCAGCGGATGCCGATGTGCTGGCACAGCTATTGCCGGGCGAAGGTTTCGCCTTGCTCGACCTGACCGGGGGCACGGCGTGGGGCTATCGACTGGCCGATCACCTCGTCGGTTATTGCCCCGCCGCTGCCTTGGGCGCGCCAATCGCGCCGACACACCGCGTGGTGAGCGCCGATGCCGGCCTTTATTCCGCTGCCAATGACGATGCAGCACCTGTTGCCAGCCTGCCTGCCGGGGCGCACGTTATGGGTTTCATCAGCGGCGCATGGCTCGAAACGCCGCACGGCTGGATGCGCGCCACCGATCTGGAAGAGGTGCCGGCCACCCCAGCGGGTGGCTAGCGGTGAGTTATACGCTGTTCATCGATGGCGCGGTGGGGACGACGGGGCTGGAAATTGCCGCGCGGCTGGCGGGGCGCGCTGAGTTTCGGCTGCTGACGCTGGACGATGCTGCCCGCAAGGACGCTGATAACCGCCGCGCCGTGCTGAATGCTGCCGATTTTGTCATCCTGTGCCTGCCCGATGATGCCGCAAGGGAGGCCGTGGCCATGGTCACCAATCCTGCCACCCGCATCATCGATGCATCAAGCGCGCACCGGATTGCGCCTGGCTGGACCTATGGCCTGCCAGAATTGTCGCTGGGCAACCGCGCCGCGATTGTGAACGCCGCGCGCGTGACCAATCCCGGCTGTTATTCCACTGGATTCATTGCGTTGATCGCACCGCTGGTTGCGCGTGGGCTGATCCCGGCGGATCTGCCGCTGACCTGCAACGCGGTTTCGGGGTATTCGGGCGGCGGCAAGGCGCTGATTCACCGCATGGAACAGGACGAGCCGGACATTGCCTGGCGCGGTTATGCGCTGACCTTGGCCCACAAACATGTGCCGGAAATGCAGCATCATTCGGGCCTGGTCCACGCGCCGCTGTTTGCTCCGGCAGTGATCCCGGCGCTGCGCGGGATGGTGGTGGAAGTGCCGCTGCACCGCGCAATCGATGGCCGCATTGCTCCACCACAAGAATTGCTGGCCGCACTGACCGAACATTATGCAGACAGCGCCATGGTCGATGTGCCATCGCTGGCACACGTCGAAGAACTGCTGGTCCGCAAAAACGCAGGTGGCAATGACCGCATGACCCTGACCATCGCGGCCAATGCCGATGGTCAGCAAGTCCGGCTGATCGCGATGCTCGACAACCTGGGCAAGGGCGCGAGTGGCGCGTGCGTCCAGAACCTTAACCTGATGGCAGGCTTGCCAGAAACGGCGGGTTTGAGGGCCAATGCCAATCTGTAGTGACCCGTACAGGTCAGGATCATCGCAGGCTGGTGTCAGTGCACCGTGTCGAGTGCAGTGTCGATCGACAGGTAGGTGATGAGCCGTTCAATCTGCCGCCAGCGTGCAAAATGGATATGATTGCCCAGTGCGCGAAATTGTTCGGCGCGCGCGGCTGCGGCGAAGCTGGCTTCGTCGCCGTGCTGGCGAATAAGCAATGTGGCATCATCGACCGCAGCGCGGTCGGTGAGAAGGGGTGTGCGCAGCATGACTGGTCCAGTGCTGTTAACGAATTGTGGACATTAGCCTGCGGCCATCAAGACTGTCTTTGCAAAGAAGCTGAACGGATCAGTAAGGATATTTTTGCTGGTGAACATGGCGCTCTTTTCATGCGCCCAACCACTGTGTAGTATGATGTCTATGCGTAAAATTCTTCGGTATCTCGCCATTGCTCTTATCGTGCTCATCGTTGTGGCGGGGGCAAGTTTTTATGTCGTGTCGCGGCCTGATGTGGCGCGTTATTCGACCGCCGAACTGTCCGGGCGGGTGCCCGTGATGGCGGGGGTTGAACCCGAAACTTTCCCGACCGTGCGCATTCCGGAAGTTTCCGGATTTCCCGCCAACACAGCCCCGCGTGCCGCCAAAGGGCTGGCGGTTTCCCGCTTTGCCGATGGACTCGATAATCCCCGTGCGATCCTGGCGCTGCCCAATGGTGATGTGCTGGTCGCCGAAAGTCAGGCGCCGACAAAAAAGAACGAATCTGGCGGAATTGAGGGCGCGATCATGAAGCGCCTGATGAGCGCAGCCGGATCGGGCGGGCCGTCCGCAAACCGCATCACCTTGCTGCGCGATGCTGATGGTGACGGGCGGGCCGAGGTAAAGCTACCCTATCTGACGGGTCTCAACTCGCCTTATGGCATGGTGGTGGTTGGCACCACGCTGTATGTCGCCAACACCGATGCACTGCTGGCCTTTCCTTATGTCGCTGGCGCCGACAGCATTACCGCAAAACCCCGCAAGATTGCCGATCTGCCCGCTGCCGGCACCAACCAGCACTGGACCAAAAGCCTGATCGCGTCGCCCGATGGCAAAAGACTGCTTGTCGGGGTGGGGGCCGACAGCAATATCGCGGAAAAGGGAATGGCGCGGGAAAAGAACCGTGCGGCCATATTGGAATTCAGCATCGCCGACGGCAAATCGCGTATTTATGGCGCGGGCCTGCGCAATCCGGTCGGCATGGGGTTCCACCCGATCGAAGCGTCGCTGTGGACTGTCGTCAATGAACGCGACATGCTGGGCAGTGACCTGGTTCCTGATTATCTGACCGCGGTTGATTTTGGCGACTTTTTTGGTTGGCCCTGGTATTATTGGGGCGGCTTTATTGACGCCCGGGTTGCGCCGGATACCCAGGACCGGCGCCAATATACGCGCCGCCCTGACTATGCCCTTGGCGCGCATGTCGCGCCGCTGGGGATGAGCTTTGCGCGCGGTCCCGCACTTGGCGAACGCTTCGCCAATGGGGCCTTTATCGCGCTGCACGGATCATGGAACCGCGTGCCGGTGTCGGGTTACAGTGTGGTGTTCGTGCCGTTCGGTGCACAGGGGACGCCAGGCGATGTGCTGCCAATTACGGTGCTCGACGGCTTTGTGTCCGCCGATGAAGCAAAGGCATTCGGCCGCCCATCCGATGCGCAGGTCGCCCCCGATGGCGCATTGTTAGTAGCGGATGATGGCGCAAACATCATCTGGCGGGTGACGAAGGCGGGGTAGGACTCCAACACTACTGGCGTCATAGCAAACCAAGCGAAGCAATCTCCAGCCTTCGTTCGGCTATAGCTTATGGCCGAACGAAGGCTGGAGATTGCTTCGTCGCTCCGCTCCGCGCGATGACAGCGGGCCTAAACCCGCATCGGCATCAACACATAGAGTGCGGCGCTCTTTTCACTTTCTCGGATCAGCGTAGGGGCATTGGAATCGGCGAGGTGCAGCTCGACGGTGTCACCATCAACCTGACCCAATATGTCGCCCAGATATTTGGCGTTGAAGCCAATTTCGATGCCGTCGGAACTGTAATCGCCGGCAAGTTCCTCTGCCGCCGTGCCGTTTTCCGGACTGGTGACCGACAGGGTCACGCGGTCCTTGTCCAGCGTGATTTTAACGGCGCGGGTCTTTTCCGACGCAATGGTCGACACCCGGTCGACGGCCTGTGCAAACCCCTTGGGATTGACCTTCAGCAGCTTGTCATTCGCAGTCGGGATGACACGGCTGTAATCGGGGAAGGTGCCATCGATCAGCTTTGACGTCAGGATGGCGTTGCCTAGCATGAAGCGGATCTTGGTTGGCGACAGGCTAATCTCGACATTGCCCTCGGCCTCATCCAGCAGCTTGCGGATTTCGGCGACGCATTTGCGCGGCACGATGACGTCGGGCATGCCGCTTGCGCCCTCGGGCTGGACCACGGTGACGCGGGCAAGGCGGTGGCCGTCGGTTGCGGCGGCCTTTAGCACCGGGCCACTTGCATCCTCCGCCACATGCAGGAAAATACCGTTAAGGTAATAGCGCGTTTCCTCGGTCGAAATGGCAAAACGCGTCTTGTCGATAAGCTGGATCAGCGTCGCGATGGGCAACGCGAAATTTGTCGGCAGGTCGCCCTCGGCAATCATGGGAAAATCGTCGCGCGGCAGCGTCGGCAGGTTGAAGTTCGAGCGCCCCGCCTTCACCTGCATCTTGCCGTCGGCGGCGTTCAGGCTGACCTCTGATCCTTCGGGCAGTGTACGGGCAATTTCGAACAAGGTGTGCGCCGACACTGTAATGGATCCGGGGGTTTCAACCTTGGCCGCGATGGTTTCGACAACTTGCAGGTCAAGATCGGTCGCCATCAGCTTTAGCTGGCCACTCGCGTCAGCCTCGATCAGCACGTTGGACAGGATGGGGATCGTGTTGCGCCGTTCGACCACCGACTGGACATGGCCCAGGCTTTTCAACAACACCGCCCGTTCGATGGTCGCTTTCATGTGACACTATGCCCTTTTTTGCTTTGCCCAAAGTGCGAACGAACCCTGCCGGAGCGTGATGCGTCCCACCGAGTCCTGCCGCCGCTATATTGCATCTTTCCTTACCGCGCCCGCGCCAAAGGGCAAGCGCCCGCTTGCATTGGCCGCCGCTTGCGGGAAAGGAAGGGTTGTGTCCAATATCCGCCTGCTCCTGTTGTTCGCCGCTACCGCTTTGATCACCGCCCCGGTGTTCGCCAGCGGCCCACGCACCGCGCTGGGCATTTTTGAAAGCTGGGGCGCGTTCCGCGATCCGGCTACGGCGCGTTGTTATGCGGTTGCCACCCCCGGCGCGAGCGCCGGGCGCGCCAGTGTGCGCGGTTATGCCAGCGTCGGTTTTTGGCCCAAATCACGGGTGCGGCAGCAAGTCTATGTCCGCCTGACCCGCGCGCGCAGCGCAGGTGCCGAGCTGCGCCTGACGCTGGGATCGCGCCGGTTTATCCTGACTGGCAATGGTGTCCACGGCTGGGCCAGCGACGCCCGTATGGACGCGGCGATTGTCGCAGCGATGCGCGCCAACCCCAGCATGGTGGTCGAAAGCACGGGCACGGATGGCCGCCGCATCGCCGATCGCTACCCCCTGCGCGGCGCAGCGACGGCAATCGACGCAGCGGCGCTGGGCTGCGCGGGGCTGCGGTCGCCATGACAATTGCTTAAAACACGCATCCCTCCTATAACCTCCAGCATCATGCAAATCCCTGGCCATATCGATCCTGTTCCCACGGGCACCGCCCCGCTTCGCGCGGATGGGCGCACTGACCTGGTTGGGTTGCCGCGTGAGGAGATTCGCGCGGTGTTTGAAGCGGCTGGTCTGGATGTGAAAGCGGCGAAGCTGCGTTCCAAGCAGGTGTGGCACTGGATCTATCATCGCGGTGTGACCGATTTTGCCGCCATGACCGACATTGCCAAGGATATGCGGCCGTGGCTGGCGACACGGTTTGCCATTGGCCGCCCGCGCATTGTCACCGCGCAAGTTTCGAACGATGGCACGCGCAAATGGCTGCTCGCGACTGAGGATGACCAGGAATATGAAATGGTGTTCATCCCCGATGCCGATCGGGGGACGCTATGTGTGTCGTCGCAGGTGGGGTGCACGCTCAATTGCCGTTTCTGTCACACCGGCACGATGCGGCTGGTCCGCAACCTGACGCCGGGAGAGATTGTGGGCCAGGTGATGCTGGCGCGTGATACGCTGGGCGAATGGCCCAAGGGGACGATGGCGACCGCAGAGGATGACGACGGCGAGGATGCGCGGCAATACACCGCCGATGGCCGGATGCTGACCAACATCGTGCTGATGGGCATGGGCGAACCGCTGTATAATTTCGATGGAGTCAAGGGCGCGCTGAAGATCGTCATGGACGGTGACGGGCTGGCGCTGTCACGCCGCCGCATCACCCTGTCGACCAGCGGGGTCGTGCCGATGATGGCGCGTGCGGGCGCAGAGATTGGCGTTAATCTGGCCGTGTCGCTGCATGCTGTGACCAAGGAAGTGCGCGATGAAATTGTCCCGCTCAACCGCAAATATGGCATCGAAGAATTGCTGGAGGCCTGCGCCGCCTATCCCGGTGCGAATAATGCGCGGCGCATCACGTTTGAATATGTGATGCTGCGCGACAAGAATGACAGCGACGCGGATGCGCGCGAACTGGTGCGGTTGATCAAACATTATGCGCTGCCCGCCAAGGTCAATCTGATCCCGTTCAACCCCTGGCCCGGCGCGGCGTATGAATGTTCAACGCCAGAACGCGTGCGGGCGTTCAGCAATCTGATTTTCAAGGCAGGTATCAGCGCGCCAATTCGCACCCCGCGCGGGCGCGACATCATGGCCGCGTGCGGCCAGCTGAAATCGGCGTCAAAGAAGCTCAGCCGGGCAGAGCTGGATAAATTGGCAGACGAAAAGCAGGCGGCTTTGGGGTAAACCCCGCAATGACGCAGATTATCTTTCCGGCAACTGTTCAGCCACCAGCGGGGCAATGCCCTTGGCCATGATCCCCACCCCCTGCGCCGTTGGATGGATCCCGTCCGCCAACATCAGATCGGGCCGCGTCACCACGCCCTGGAGAATGAAGGGGTAAAGCGCGGCGTTATATTGCTTGGCAAGATCGGTGAAGATGCTGTTGAAAGCGCGGCCATAATCGCCCCCCAGATTCGGGGCGGCGAGCATGCCGGTAAGCACTACAGGAATGTCACGGCGTTTCAGTTCTGCCATCATTGCGGCCATGTTCGCGCGCGTTTCTGCGGCGTTGATCCCGCGCAGCATATCATTGCCGCCAAGGCCAAGCACGACCAGCGCAGGCTTTACCGGCGCGTTGTCAAGCACGAAGGCCAGTCGCGCGCGGCCCGCTGCGGTGGTGTCGCCGGAGACGCCGGCATTTTGCACCCTCGCCGGGGTGCCTGCGGCGACGAGCGCGGCTTGCAGCTGCGGGGCCAGCCCCTCGGTCGGGCCAAGCTGATATCCGGCGTACAGGCTGTCTCCGAACGCGATCACTAGCGGCGCGTTAGCCGGGACCGGGGCAACCACCTGCGCGCCCATGCGTTCCTTTGTCGATTCCCGGGGCACGTCCGCAGAATCGCACGCGCTGAGCGCTTGGCAAAGCAAGAGCAGCGCCCCATATCGCAGCAACTGGCGCGTTCGCCTCTCAATACCCATTTGAAGGACTCTCCCTTTCGTGCACAAGCCAGTGAATAACGCCATGGATATGGCGATTGCGGCGCATAATGTCACCCTTACGCTGGGCAGCGAAACTGCGCCGGTGGAAATTCTGCGCGGCGTTGACCTGCATGTTGCACCGGGGACGTCGGTGGCGCTGCTTGGTCCGTCGGGATCGGGCAAAAGCAGCTTGATGGCAGTGCTGGCCGGATTGGAGCGGGCGAGCGGCGGCGATGTCCGCATCGCGGGCCTCGATTTCGGGGCGATGAGTGAGGACGAACTGGCGCGCGCGCGGCGGGGGCGGATCGGCATTGTCCTTCAGGCGTTTCACTTGCTGCCCACCATGACCGCGCTAGAGAATGTTGCGGTGCCGCTGGAACTTGCGGGGCAGGCTGAGGCTTTTGCGATGGCGGCAGCGGAGTTGACCGCGGTTGGGCTTGGTCACCGGCTAGACCATTATCCGACTCAGTTGTCCGGCGGGGAACAGCAGCGCGTGGCGATTGCCCGCGCGACCGCGCCCGGCCCGGCAATCCTGTTCGCTGATGAACCCACCGGCAACCTGGACGGCACGACGGGCCATGCGATCATTGAACTGCTATTCGCGCGGCGCGCCGCGACGGGAGCAACATTGCTGATCATTACTCATGACCCCGAACTTGCCGGGCTGTGCGACCGGGTCGTCACCATGCGCGACGGATTAATTGTGGAGGGCGCGGTGTGAGCGCGATTCCCAGCTGGCCGATGCTGTGGCGCATTGCGCGCCGCGACCTGGCGCCGCGCATTCGTGGCCTGCGGCTCTTGCTCGTCTGTCTGTTCCTTGGCGTTGCGACGCTGGCGGCGATTGGCAGCCTGACCGCCGGGATAACCAGTGAACTTGAACGGCGCGGGCAGGTGATATTGGGCGGCGACGTCGAATATGGGCTGGCCCAGCGGATGGCCAGTGCGGCGGAGAAAGCGGCGCTCGCACGCGAAGGGCGCTTGTCTGAAACCGTACGGATGCGTGCCATGGCCATCGCACCGTCGGGGGACAGCCTGCTTGGCGAACTGAAGGCCGTTGACAATGCTTATCCGCTGTATGGCGCGGTGACATTGGCCAGCGGCACTGCTTTGGGAATGCCAGCACCCGGCACCGTGTGGATCGGCAGCGACCTGGCCAACCGGCTTGCGCTGAAACGCGGCGATGCGGTGCGTTTTGGCGAGCGGAGCTTTACCATCGCCGATGTGCTGGTGGAAGAACCCGACAGATTGGGTGAAGGATTCACTCTGGGGCCGGTGGCGATCATCGGTCTGCGTGATCTGGCGAGCACGGCGCTGATCCAGCCGGGCAGCATGTTTGAGGCCAAATATCGCGTGCGCATCGCCCCCGCCGCCACGCTTGGCGCGGTTCGGGACCGGATCGACGCCGCGACCCCCGATGCCGGGTGGGAGGTCACGGACCGGTCGAACGGCGCACCCGGCACGCGGCGGTTCATTGAACGCATGGGACAGTTTCTGGCGCTGGTCGGCCTTGCGGCGTTGGTAATCGCCGGGATTGGTGTCGGCAATGGCGTTTCCTCCTATCTTGCAGGCAAGCGGCAAGGGTTGGCGACGCTGAAAGTGCTGGGGGCCGACAGCGCAACGGTGATGCGCATTTATGGCATCCAGATTCTGGTGGTGGCGGCGCTGGGCATCGGTGCGGGCTTGATTGTCGGAGCGTTGCTGCCGCCGGTTATCGGCTGGATCGCCGGGCCAGTGCTGCCGGTTCAGCCGGGTTTTGCGCTTTATCCTCTGCCGCTCGTGATTGCGGCGACCTACGGGCTGCTCATCGCTGCCGCTTTCGCACTGCCGCCGCTTGCGGCGAGCCGGAGGGTTCCGGCAGCGGGCATGTATCGCAGCGGGGTGGAGGCGGCGCGGCGGCCCGAATGGCGGGTGGTTGTGGCGGTTGGCATTGCGCTGGCGGCGGTGATCGCGCTGGCGGTCGGAACGGCGCGCGAGCCTTTGTTTGCCGCTGGTTTTGTCGGGGCAACCGCTGCGTTGCTGCTTGTCCTCACGCTGCTTGCACAGGGCATCGCGCGCGGTGCGGCAAAACTGCCGCGTCCCAAAGCGCCGCTGTTGCGGTTGGCGCTTGCCAATCTGCACCGGCCGGGCAGCGCTACGGCGGCGTTGGTCGTCGCACTAGGGCTGGGCCTGACGCTGTTCGTGACGCTTGCCGCGATCCAGACCAGCATTACGGCCGAAATCGCCAAGACGGTGCCAGAGCGAGCACCCAGTTTTTTCATGCTCGACATTCCGCGCGACCGCGAGGGGGAGTTTCGCGCGATGGTGACGAAAGTTGCACCCGAAGGCGAGATCAACCTGATCCCTGCTTTGCGCGGCAGCGTGACCGAATTTGGCGGCCAGCTGGTCGCAGAGCTGAAAGAATTGCCGGAGGGCGCGTGGGTATTACGCGGCGACCGCGGCATTACCTATAGCGCCGCGCAGCCCGCAGGCAGCGTGCTGACGTCGGGCACATGGTGGGCGCGGGATTATGCTGGCCCGCCACTG
>Ga0105045_10002177_pt1 | contig 16461 bp, 10 predicted proteins | sample MAT02_FD_78089 | JGI IMG/M metagenome (GOLD analysis project Ga0105045, IMG submission 78089) | Freshwater microbial communities from Lake Fryxell liftoff mats and glacier meltwater in Antarctica - MAT-02 (megahit assembly) | ecosystem: Environmental > Aquatic > Freshwater > Ice > Liftoff... | reverse complement strand
TACAATATGCGCACTCCCATGCGAGCCAATGCTGGAGTAATGTTTTTGGTGGGCAAAAAAGGCTTTGTGTCAGTCGATGCCGAATATGTGGATCACCGGAGCACCCGGTTCACCAAATCCGATATTTTTAACTTTGATCGCGACCAAATCGTGATTTCCACCATTTATAAGGCGGTGATCAACCTGCGGGCCGGGGCCGAGATCAGGGTCAAGGATTTCCGGGTGCGCGGCGGCTATGCCCTGTACCCAAATCCTGTCCAGCCCTTCAACAATGAAGCCCCCTCGGTCTATTTTAACAGCAATACCTATCTGACGGGCGGGCTGGGCTGGCGCAAAGCTGATTTCTTCTTTGACCTGGCCGTAGTGTACAATACGTACAATACCGCTTATCGGCCCTACACGCTCACCCGGCTGGATGAGCAAAACCAACCACCCGTTAACCCGCTGGTCAATAGTGCCAACAACCGACTGTTCGTCACCTTGTCGGGCGGCATATTCTTTTAAAACCCATTTGCGCAAGCAAAAACAGCAGATCCGCCCTGTTGAATCCCCAAAAACCTGTTCAATCTGCTTCTAAAATAGTCCAGAAGTATTTTGAGCAGGTTTTATGCTGCCATAAAGCAATGCATCGCTCGATCATTTATGCTTAGAAAAATGACACCCCGAGCAGTCAGTCGGGTAGATAATAAAGAAAATATCTAAAAAATAGAAGGATGAAGGCTGGATAAAATAGTGATTGCGTCAAAGCCATTATGGTGGCCAAAATTAAATGCGTTTAACCTGAGTATGTTTTGCTGGCTCGGGTGCCACTACGCCCCAGATTTTTCTGCCAAATCGGCATCTTTCGGCCCAAAACTTGGTAAAAAATGTCATTTTGGCGCAATAAGCCTTCGTTTTCGCCATTTGAACAATTGTTGCCACTGCCTTTACCCAAAGCAGATAAACAACCCAAACCATCCATCCCATGAACTTTAACCAATACACGATCAAGGCCCAAGAGACCATCCAGAAGGCCACCGAAATGGCCACTTCCCGGCAGCAGCAGATCATCGAGACGGGGCACTTGCTCAAGGCGGTCTTGCTGGCCGATGAAAATATCAGCGGTTTTTTGCTCAAGAAACTAGGGGTGAACAAGGCCCTGCTGGACAGCAAATTGGAAGAATTGGTCAACAATTACCCCAAGTCGAGCGCGACTTCGCCCTATTTGTCCAACGATGCGGCCAGTGCCCTCCAAAAAGCAGAAAATCAATACCTCAAAGCGCTCAAAGATGAATTTGTCACCATTGAGCACCTGTTACTGGGTTTGCTGGCCGGCCGCGACAAAGTGGCCACCTTGCTGAAAGATGCCGGGTTTACCGAAAAGGAACTGCTGTTGGCGGTCAAGGAACTGCGCGGTGATTCCCGCGTGACCGACCAAAACGCTGAGGCCAAATACCAATCCTTGGCCCGCTATTCTCGCAACTTGACCGAAATGGCCAAACAGGGCAAGATTGATCCGGTGATCGGCCGTGATGAGGAAATCCGCCGGGTGTTGCAAATTTTGAGCCGCCGCACCAAGAACAACCCCATTTTGCTCGGCGAACCGGGCGTGGGCAAAACGGCCATTGTGGAGGGGCTGGCCCAGCGGATCGTCAATGGTGACGTACCGGAAAACCTCAAATCGGTGTCCATTGCCTCGCTGGACATGGGCTTGCTGGTGGCGGGGGCCAAGTACAAGGGTGAGTTTGAGGAACGGCTCAAGGCGGTGATCAAAGAAGTGGTGGATTCGGAAGGCCAAATTGTGCTTTTTATTGACGAAATCCACACCCTCGTGGGTGCGGGTGCGGGCGGTGACAGCTCGATGGATGCGGCCAACCTGCTCAAGCCCGCCTTGGCCCGGGGCGAACTGCACGCCATCGGGGCGACGACGCTCAAAGAATACCAAAAATACATTGAGAAGGACAAAGCCCTCGAGCGGCGATTTCAGACCGTGATGGTGGACGAGCCAAACCAAGAAGACGCCATCTCGATCTTGCGGGGCATCAAAGAGAAATATGAAGTCCACCACGGGGTGCAGATCATGGACGATGCGGTCATTGCCGCCGTGCAACTCTCGGCGCGCTACATCTCCGACCGGTTTCTGCCCGATAAGGCCATTGACCTGATGGACGAAGCGGCGGCCCGCCTCCGGATCCAGATGGACTCGGTGCCCGAGGAGTTGGACGAAGTGCAGCGGCGCATCATGCAACTGGAGATCGAGCGCGAGGCGATCCGCCGCGAAAAAGATGGCGAAAAAGAACGCATCCTCTCGGCCGAAATTGCCGAACTGGAAGAGCGCCGCAACTCGATGAAAGGCAAGTGGCAGATGGAAAAAGAAATTATCCATGGCATCCAAAAAGCCAAAGAGAGCATGGAAGCGTTTGAGAATGAAGCCAAACAGGCCGAACGCGAGGGCGATTACGGGCGCGTAGCCGAGTTGCGCTACGGCAAAGTGCGGGAAGCCCAAGCCCAACTGGATCAATACCAGCACCAAATGGCCGGGCTATCGCCCGAAAAGTCACTGCTCAAAGATGTGGTGAGTGCCGAGCAGATCGCCGAGGTGGTGGCCAAATGGACGGGCATCCCGGTGAGCAAGATGCTTCAGGCCGAGCGCGATAAATTGCTCAATTTGGAAGCCGAACTGGGCAAGCGGGTCGCCGGGCAAGAGGAAGCCATTGGGGCCGTGGCTGACGCCGTGCGCCGCAGCCGGGCGGGCCTCCAAGATCCCAAACGGCCCGTCGGTTCGTTCATTTTCTTGGGCACCACTGGAGTGGGCAAGACTGAACTGGCCAAAGCCCTGGCCGAATTCCTGTTTGATGATGAAAACTCGATGGTGCGCATCGACATGAGCGAATACCAAGAACGGCACAGCGTGAGCCGCCTCATTGGTGCGCCCCCCGGCTACGTGGGCTATGACGAAGGTGGCCAACTGACCGAGGCCGTGCGCCGTAAACCCTACTCGGTCATTTTGCTCGACGAGATCGAAAAAGCCCACCCTGATGTGTTCAATATTTTGCTCCAAGTGCTGGACGAAGGCCGCCTGACGGACAACAAAGGCCGCGTGGCCAATTTCAAGAACACGATCGTCATCATGACCTCCAACATTGGATCCAACATCATTCGTGATCGGTTTGAGGGCCTCACCAGCCAAAATGAGGATCAAGTGGTGGAAAGCACCCGCCTGGAGGTGTTCCAATTGCTCAAGAATACGCTCCGGCCCGAGTTCCTGAACCGGATCGACGAAATTATCATGTTCCGGCCTCTCTCGCGCCGCCAGATGAAGAAGATCACCGAAATCCAATTTCGGCAGATCCGCGACCGGGTGCACGAAACGGGCATCGAGCTGGAAGCCAGTCCCGAAGTGCTGGAACACTTGGCCAACCTTGGCTATGACCCCCAGTTTGGGGCCCGTCCGCTCAAGCGCATCCTCCAGCGGTATTTGCTGAATGAACTTTCCAAGGCTATCTTGGCCGGAAAAATCACCAAAGAAAGCCCGGTAATGATCGAACTGGACGAACAAGGCGCGATCCAATTTTTGAACATCGAGGGCGTGACCAGTTTTTAGTCATTCCCTACACCAGTGGCTGGTCCGGAAAGCCGGATCGCAACGACAAAACTCGTATTGAACAGATTAACCGAAGCGGCTGCCCAATGGGTGGCCGTTTTCATTGGCCGAAGTTTAGCCCCGCGCGGCGATGGCCGCCACGCTCAAGCCAGCGCAGCCCGCTGCCAACAACGCTTGGCCACAAGCTTCAATGGTGGCCCCGGTGGTCAACACATCATCCACCAATAAAACGTGCTTGTCGCGCACGGTTTCGGGCTGGGCAAGCTGAAAAATAGAGGCCACATTTTCCCAGCGTTCGCTCCGGCTCTTGCGGGTCTGGGTTTGGGTGGCCTTGGTCCTGATCAGGGCCGAAGCACTCCAGGGCAATTCCAGTGCCTCGGCCAAGCCTTGGGCAAAAGAATCGGACTGGTTGAACCCGCGCCGCTGTAACTTGCGCTCGTGGAGGGGGACGGGCAGTACCAGATCAAAGGCCGGCGACACCCCGGCCTTGCCAAGTTCGTGGCCATAGAGTTGGCCCAGCAGTACTCCGACTTCTTGGTGGCCGTTGTATTTGAGGGCATGGATCAGTTGCTGCGTTTTTCCTTGCTTGACAAAATGGAGATAGGCCGACGCATGGAGCAGGGGCAGGCGGCCCCAAAACTTTTGGGCCACTGGATTGTTTGGATCTTTCAAATAGTCGGTGCGGGGCAGGGATACCCGGCAAGCTGAACACAGCGGTGCTTCATTGGCCAGTAAGCCGCCCCGGCAAGCCAAGCAAGTTTCGGGAAATAACAGCAACACAAAATCGCCCCAAATATTCATGGCAGTACTTTGTTAAAAATTATTGGCAACAAAATTGAACCTTGGCAACTCATTGGAGCAGAAAATCTTACATTCAGTTTTAGCCCCCGGTTTAAACCCAAATATAAAATCCTTTACCTTTATACCCAAAACAAAATGATGTTCGACGAAGAACGCGAAAGCTTAAAAGCGGAATGGGAGGAACTGAGCACGAAGCTTGAGGATCAGTTCGGCAAAAAGCCCGATTTGAACGGTGTACTTTTCTTGGTCGGTATCCAAGAACTGGGAAAAGGGGTGAAAAACTTTAGTAAAGAGGAAAAGCAAGACTTGATGCACATTGCCATTTGCAAAGTTTTGAGTTTTTCTGGTTTTTATGAGCTGGAGGGGTTGGACGGGGAGGGCTGGCCCCATTGGAAACCAACCAAAAAATTGCCTTTTCTGGATCTGCTATCCCAAGAAAAGATGTTGAAAGCCCACGTGATTGAATACTTTAAACAGGAGGTATTTAGCTAAAGCATGAAAATTATTACGTACAACGTAAATGGAGTCAGAGCGGCCATAAAAAAAGGATTGGTCGCTTGGCTGGAAGCCGTGGGGGCCGACGTGGTTTGCTTGCAAGAAGTCAAGGCCGAAGAACACCAAGTTGATTTGACCGGGTTTGCGCGCTTGGGCTACACCCACATTTATTGGCACTCCGCCGAAAAAAAAGGGTACAGTGGAGTGGCGATCCTTGCCAAACAGCCCGCCCTCCAAGTGACTTATGGCATGGGCTTGCCCCACTATGATCGCGAGGGGCGGGTGTTGAAGATCGATCTGGCCGATTGCTCCATCATCAATGCCTATCACCCATCGGGAACCACCGGCCAAGAGCGGCAACAGTTCAAATATGAGTGGCTGGACGATTTTTACGCTTATGCCCAACAGGTCCGCCGAGATTATCCCAATTTGATCATGTGTGGTGATTACAATATTTGCCACAAACCCATCGACATCCACAATCCAGTCTCAAACAAGAACAGTTCGGGGTTTTTGCCCCAAGAGCGGGCCTGGTTTGATAAGTTGGTGGACAATGGTTGGGTCGATACCTTTCGTCAGTTCAGCCAAGCACCCCACCAATACACTTGGTGGAGCAACCGGCCAGGAGTGCGGGAACGGAACCTCGGCTGGCGGATCGACTATCACCTGATCAATGAACCAATGCGACCTCGCTTGGCCAACTGTCAGATTTTAGATCAAGTATTTTTTTCGGATCATTGTCCAGTATTGTTAGAATTACAATAGCATTTTTGTTTACGATTACCAAATAATTTGCACAAATTCAAAATCTTTGATTTGCCGAACAGCATTGTTTTAAATCATAAAGTGACCCTTTATTGGGCAAAAGGTAAAAAATGAGTGAGGTCACATTTTTATTAAAAAAACAACTTTTTAGCCATTTCATTGTCCATAATAAAATAATTTTATCAAATTGAGCACAATTACCATGTTTCTAACCACTATCACCGAACTATCAATGAGAAAGCTAGTCACAATAGGATGCATCGCAATCTGCGCAAGTATCGCCTTTTCTTGCAATCCTAGCGGAGGAGATACCGGGGGAGTTGGAAAAATCACCAAAGTAGCGGGAAATAGGTTCAAAGGTGGCGTTTTTCGTCTCAATGAGCCTGAATTTATCAAATCGCTCTATCCGCCGGGGATCATTGATGTTTATTCTTACCGGGTAGCCACCCAAATTTACGAAGGGCTGTTTAAGTTCAACCAAGAGAACTTGGACGTGGTCGAGGGCCTGGCCGAATCTTTCGAGCTGGATCGCACTGGCACGGTTTATAACATCCGCCTGCGCAAAGGGGTACTTTTTCATGACGATGCCTGTTTTCCCAGTGGCAAAGGCCGTGAGTTTGAGGCCAATGATGTCAAATATTGCTTCACCCGCCTCTGCACCCAACCCACCAGCAATCAAAACGGCAATGGCTTTCACATCATGGACGGAGTGCTGAAAGGAGCCCGGCAATACTACGATTCCACCGCCAACGGGAAAATACCCAGTTTTGAACTGGCTGGCATCCAAATCATCGATAAATATACCATCCAACTGATTTTGGAGCGTCCCAACTCCCAATTCAAGATCAATTTGGCCCGCCCAGAAGCCTTCATTTTCCCCAAGGAGTATGTAGAAAAATATACCGCCAACGAGATCAACCGCAAAGCGGTGGGCACTGGCCCCTTTGTGCTGGCCAGCATTGACGAGAACAAATCGATCAACCTGAAGCGCAACCCCAACTATTACCGCAAAGACCAGTTTGGGAATGCCCTGCCCTACTTGGACGGGATCAACATCCAGTTTATTGAGGAAAAGCGCACCGAATTTATGGAATTTAAGGCTGGTCGGCTGGATATGGCCTACCGCATCCCGACCGACTACATTATCGAGATATTACAGGAAACGGATGCTGACACCGATGGCAATTTGGGCAAATACCCGCTCCAACGCGAGCCAGAAGCCCAAACCCAGATATATGCTTTCCAGAACATGCACCCATTGTTCAAAGATCGCAATGTGCGCAAGGCAATCTCCTATGCCATTGATCGGAAAAAAATCCTCGACTATGTACTCAACGGAGAGGGCTATGAACCTGGTTTTCATGGACTTACCCCACCAGCTTTTAAATGGTATGACATCCATAAGATTCCTGGCTACGACCTCAACAAAGATTCGGCCCAATATTATTTGGCCAAGGCCGGCTATCCGCTGGGGAAAAATTTTCCGAAAATCACCCTCGATATCAACGAAGAAGGCGGGCGGCAGACCAGCGTGGCCTCCGAGATCCAGCGCCAACTCAAGGAGGTGCTCAATATTGAGCTGGCTTTCAACACGCTTCCCCACTCCGAAATTACGACCAAGGCGCTCAATGGTGAGTTTTCTCTCCTGCGGCTCTCTTGGCTGGCCGATTTCCCCAGCCCCGAAAATTTCTTGTGGATGTTTCACAGCAAATATGTGGGTGACGGAAAAGGCAACACCTATCCCAATATTTCTCGCTATATAAACCCCGCATTTGACCAACTTTATGACAAGGCCATTGCGGCCCCCACTACCGAGGAAGCTACCAATTACTTTTTGGAGGCCGAAAAGTTGATGATGAACGATGCCCCCATCTTGGTGTTGTGGTATGATGAGCGCTACCGACTGTTGCAAAAGAACGTCAAGAATTTGCCCAATAACCCCATGCAATACCGCGACTTTACCGAAGTGTACCTAGAACCGATCACATCGAAGGGAAGCAGCCAACAGCCTTAAGGATTTATGGCCGCCATTTTTGCGCGGCCACAAACATTTCTTGCAAATTGTCTTGCTTTTCCTATTTTTGCCCACAACAAACCTACTACCAAATCCAAACTGTTATGAATATCCCAAAGGACTTGAAATACACCAAAGACCACGAGTGGCTACGCCTTGATGGAGAGATAGCGTTCGTGGGCGTTACCGACTTTGCCCAAGGCGAACTTGGCGATATTGTGTACATAGAAGTAAATACAGTGGGCGAAATTATTAAAGCCGGAGAAATATTTGGTACGGTAGAAGCGGTGAAAACCACCTCCGATTTGTTTATGCCAGCCGATGCGGAAGTGGTAGACGTGAATTCCGAGCTGGAAAAGCACCCCGAACTCGTCAACACCGATCCGTATGGCAAGGGCTGGCTGGTCAAAGTCCGGTTGATTGCTGGCGGAGATAGCCACCTCATGAATGCCGAGGCGTATGCCGAGGCCGTCGGGGCCTAACCAAGCCGCTTTAATCTTCAACAAAGAAACACCCACACCGTTGCAATTGTGGGTGTTTTTGTTTTACTTAGCACTTTGGTATTGAAAAAATTCCCGATAAAAGAAACCGACCGCCATTAATAACGACGTATGAAAAAGGAAGACTTGCTGCAATTTATCCGTCAACCACAAGCGGTAAGCCCGGAACTGGCCTTGGAAGTCAAAAAGCTTATCCGAATATACCCCTATTTTCAGGCGGGTTATCTTTTACTGGCCAAAACCACGCCCACCGATGCCAACATCAAGCAGGCAGCCACCCATACCTTGGATCGGGGCCTGCTGCGCCGGTTGGTCAATGCAGCGTTTGATTCCTCCGTGCTCCCTGATTTGCAGGGCATTGACTTTAGTGACAGCGCGAGCGATGTCTTTGCCCAGTTGAGTTCACTGCCCGTTGAACCAACCGTTGCGACCGAACCCGGCCCCTTCAATTTTGCTGAAACCGATACCCTGTTGGGCACTTCGGAGCCCAAAGGATCAGCAACGGCCACTTTGCCGCAAAAAGAAGACCCGCTGGCTTTTATCGAGCTGCCCGGTGACGATGAAGCGGACAATTGGCTCAACAATTTTGAGCGGCAATACGACCAAGGCAACTTGGTCGAGTTGGAACTAGATTTGGCCAGTGAAGTAACCGAAAACAAGACGCAACCGCCAACCTTGGTAGCCGACCAAGAAAATGACGATAATTTTATTTTTCAAACATTTAATCAACAGCCTGAGTATGAAGATGTCAGTGCGCTCATCAACGATCCCGACTACCTAAAACTTCGGGACCAAGACCCCGAAACGGACGTGGATCTATCGGCATTGTACCGCGATGATGACCTGCTCCAACCAGTTTCGGACGAAGAGATATTTGGCAAGGTGTCCAACTTGGCCCACCTCCCACCCCAGCCAAAAACCACCGAAGACTCCAATCATTCGCCATCGCCGGTGGCCCAACTACCAAGTGGTTTGGCTGATCCCGCTCCCGACCTAGATAATTTTTTCAATTTTCTGGACGAAAAACCGTCGGACATCGGGCTAAAGTTGGATGCTGACCAAGCCCTTAAACCCGAGGCAGAAACAACCCCGGCCAACCCCAATGAGGTTGCCTTTTTTGACAATGTCGGCGATGCTACCCTGTTTCCACCACCAAGCCTAGATTTGGCCATTCCAGCGGTCGAGGCCAAGGATCAGCCGGCTCTCGAATCCAACGAACCCAACCAGTTGATTGTAGCGGTCGAGGCCAAGGATCAGCCGGCTCTTGAATCCAACGAGCCCAACCAGTTGATTGTGGATGTTGATCTGGATGGCGATCTGGACTGGGACGATGTGTACGCCATGCGCAAAACGGAGGAAAATCGGTGGTTTGCCGAAAACCCCGAGGGACTGGCCGCTGAACCAACCGAAACAATGCCACTCATCGATGTTGACCAAGATGGGGACATTGATTGGGACGACGTGCACACCATCCGCAAGGCTGAAGAAGCGAATTGGCACGCCGAAAACCCTAATGGACTAGCTGAGCTGAGCGCGGGCCTAGAACTTATTCCAGCCCAATTGGTAATGGATCTGCCCGAAGAAGCCGACCAAGAAACGTACACTTACGTGACCCGCAAAGATGAAGAAGCAATGTATTGGGCCGGGCAAGCCATTGACAGCAGTGCAGAACGGGCCAATTTCTTTCAGTTGATTGATGACCAGTCGGTCAGCCAAGTATCGGGCATCGGCGGCGAACTAGGCGAGTATCAAACCCGCAATTTGGACGAGGCTGAGTACTACCAAACCTTGGCCCAATCTGCGCCGCCAATCGAAACAGCGACTTCATCGGACAATTTTTTTGATTCGTTGATCAGCGAGACTCCCCAAATAGCTGTCAGCCAACAGCCTGCCTTGGATACTACCCAAACCAACAATGATTACACCAGCGATGATCTGAGCTTTTTTGAGCATGTAGCTCCCAAAGACACCGCCATCAATCCGCCGATACAGTTAAAACCGGCCAAAGATCAATGGCAGATCGTGGACGAGTTTATTAAAAAAGAGCCGCGCATTACTATTGACAAAGCCAAACAGTTGGAGGAGGACGACTTGCCCGACCTATCAGAGCCAAGCGTGCAATGGAACGAAGAAATCGCCTCCGAAACTTTGGCCAAGATTTACGCCGACCAAGGTAAATATGCCAAAGTCGCCGATATTTATCGCAAGCTTGCGGAAAATTACCCCGATAAGCGGGAAGCCTATTTTGCAAAAATTGCCAGTCTACCCGCCTAAGTTGCGTTGGCTGGCCGACAAACTTGGGCCCCAGCCGGCCAATGCCCTGACACTGTTGGGGTTGTCTTTCCTCATGGTCGGGATGCTGGCCTGTAAGCCCAACCAAGAGAAACAAGGGGGGAAGTTGCGCATAGCCTGCACCACGGGCATGATCGCCGATGCCCTGGCCAACCTCGCCGGGGACTCGGCCGAAGTGACCGCACTCATGGGACCGGGGGTGGATCCCCACCTGTACAAGGCCACCCACGGCGATTTAAAAAAACTAACCAAAGCCGATCTCATTTTTTACAATGGTCTGCATTTGGAAGGGAAAATGGCGGGCCTGCTCCAAAAGTTGGGACGCCGGAAACCCGTGATCCCCTTTGGCGAGGGGCTGCCCGTGGCTCGGCTGATCACCACCGACGGGGCCAAGCAAGTGCACGACCCACACATTTGGTTTGATGTGGCCCTTTGGCGTGAGGCCGTGGCCGTGGCCTCCGTGGCCCTCCAGCAGCATGGCCGTCGTAACCAAGTTGCTTATTTTCAAGCAAATACCCAAAAGTACTTGGCTGAATTGGATTCATTGGAGGCCCATACCCGGCACACTTTGGCCGCTGTGCCCCCCGGCCGCCGGATTTTGGTCACTTCGCACGATGCCTTCGGCTACTTTGGCCGGGCCTATCAGTTTGAAGTCCGGGGCTTACAGGGATTCTCCACCCTCACCGATTTTGGCCTGCGGGACATCAACCAGCTAGTAGATTTTATCGTCCAATATAAGTTGAAAGCAATCTTCATCGAATCGTCGGTGCCGGCCAAATCCATCGAGGCGGTGGTGGAAGGTTGCCAAGCCAAAGGCCACCCCGTGATCATCGGTGGCCCCCTGTTCTCCGACGCCATGGGCGCCGCCGGCACACCCGAGGGTACATATGTGGGCATGGTACAGGCCAATGCCCGCCTAATCGCGACCGCTTTGCGCTAAAGTCCCCACACGTTGCGCATCGGCAAATAGCTGTTTCCCAGATCGTTACACCCATAATTCATACGTTTGCCATCCTCACACCGTAATTTTAGGTTGATGGAAATTACAAAAGTGCTAACTTCTTGTAAATCAATGGATACGAACCGTAGCTTGCCAAAATGGGTGCGTCCGGTACGGCCGAGGTACGTATGTTGGCATGAACGTAGCAAAACCACTGAGGGTTGGACCCACGTAACCACCAAGGGCCTTGACGGGGGCTTTGACCAGATAAAAAGTCCGTTGGATCGCTTGGATATCTAAAAACAAGTGCTTGCACTGAAGGGGCCGGGCCGCCAAGTGTCAAGGTCAGCCCCGAAAGGGCATTAGCTGCCTGCCAAGGACGGCGATCCTTGGCAGGCAGCTAATGTTGTACAGGCTCATTTTCCGGCATTACAAAATCAATGGTAGAAAGCAACTCACGTTAGTCGCGCAGCACCGTGCAAGATAATAATGAGTCAATTTTGCCTTTTGCAAGTGCTAAACCTGCTCGCCGATCAGTTCCAGCACATCGTCCAAGTATTCGCGGGTGTTGGATAGACGGGGGACTTTGTGCTGGCCACCGAGCTTGCCCCGGCGCGCCATCCAATCATAGAAAGTCCCTTTGGGGACGGCATGGACCAGAGGGGCGGCCAAAGCCAAGTCCGAATGGCGCTTGGCATCATAGTCGGAGTTGACGCGGCGCAAAGTGTTGTCCAAACAACGGACAAAACTGGCCAAGTCGGTGGGCTCACGCTCGAACTCGATCACCCACTCGTGCCCGCCCTTGCTCCCCCGGTCGAGGTAAACTGGGGCGGCGGTATAGTCGTTGACCATGGCCCCGGTGAGCTGGCAAGCCTCGGCGATGGCCAGATCAGCGTTTTCCACCACCACTTCTTCGCCAAACGCATTGATAAAATGTTTGGTACGGCCCGAAATCTTGATCCGGTAGGGGGAAAGGGAGGTAAACCGGATGGTGTCCCCGATTTTGTAGCGCCACAGTCCGCCGTTGGTAGACACCACCAAGGCGTAGCTTTTTCCCAATTCTACTTGATCCAGTCCCACGGTCTTGGGGTATTCATCGTTCCAATGTTCCATCGGGATAAATTCATAATAGACCCCATAGTCGAGCATGAGCAGCAGATCCTCGCTGTCCTTTTGGTCTTGAATCCCAAAAAAACCTTCGGAGGCATTGTAAGTTTCCATGTAGCGCATCTGATCGGAGGGGATGAGGGAGGTGAACAAACCGCGGTAGGGGGTGAAGGAAACTGCCCCGTGGAAAAACACTTCCAAGTTGGGCCACACCTCGGCAATGCTGCCCTTACCGGTCATTTCCAGCACGCGCTGCATGAGCACCACCATCCAAGTGGGCACACCGGAAAGCCCCCGAACATCCTCTTTGATGGTAATCTGGACTATTTTCGCCAATTTTTCTTCCCATTTGTCCATTAGGGCCACATCAAGACTGGGCGTGCGGAGCCATTCAGCCCACACGGGCAGGTTTTTCATCAGTAGGGCCGACACATCACCGTAACAAGAATCTGGGGCTTGGGGGTTTTCTTGGTAGCTGCCACCGATGCCCAAGTTCTTGCCCAAGAACAACTTGGTGTCAGGATAATTGTTGACATATAGGCAGAGCAAATCTTTGCCCCCCTTAAAATGGCAGTCGTCAAAAGCTTCGGGGGATACCGGAATAAATTTGCTCCGGGCGTTGGTGGTGCCCGACGACTTGGAAAAGTGGGTAATGGTGCTGGGCCACAAAATGCCCTGCTCCCCTTTCATCATCCGGTCGATAAAGGGAAAGAAGTCCTCGTAGGTGCGCACTGGCACCCGGTCGGCGAACACATCGCGCCGCCCCTTGATGTCAACATAGCCATACTGTTTGCCCCATTCGGTATTGGCGGCGGTGTCGGTCAGGTTCAACAATACTTCCTGTTGGACATCATGGGGATGATTCATAAACCGCTCGATTTGCGGATATCTCCGTTTCAACAACCAAGCAAGGAGCGTATTGAATAGTTCCATAACAGTTTTCAGGTTTTACCCAGCATTTCAAAGGCAAAAGTACGGTTAAGTAGTGGATTTTTTTCGTGAGTGGACGCCTGCTGTGCCGGCAATCCTTTTCCTTTTGGATCGCTCGGCAGTTCACAAATCGGACAGCATTAAAATTAACATTGCCAACTTGATAATAGCAATTAAAACTTATAGATTGCAACATCATATAGGATAACTCATCAAAAATACCAGTAAAGCAAGCAATCATACACCTCACGCCGTTTTTTTTCATACTTTAACCTTAGTTGAAGTTTTTTTCTTACACATTCGCTCCCTTATGAAAAAAATAATTACTCCACTATTGTTGGGCTGTTTTTTTCTATATGCTCATTTTATCGTTGGCCAAAATGTTGCTCCAGTAATTGGGGCGGTCAATGCGATTGCCATTGCTGAGGGAAGTAACTCTTCCACCATCGTTACCGCAACCGATGCCGACAACCAAGAGGTAATCCCGATCCCCCGGATCGTGATCATTGGTTCTTCCACCGCTGCCGGGGCTGGCGTGTGGAACACCCCAGGGGTCATTACTCCTGATGCTTGGGTGGAGCGCTTGCGGGTTTACTTGGGCAATTTGGGGATTACGTACCGTTTGGCCAACTTGGCACGCTCTGGCATTTCCACGATCAATGTAATGCCCACCCTGCCCACCAGTGATCCCAACTATCGGAACAGTTTGGCGTATGCTTTTAGCCCCCAATTCAATACGGACAATGGCTTCACCCCCAATCTGGTCATTGTCAACCTGCCCAGCAACGATGCCACCCTAACGGGCTGGGATCCAGCGGTGACGTTGGCAAATTACCGCACCATGCGCCAGTTTGTGGAGTCCAAAGGGGCGAAGTTTGTGCTGCTCACCCCCCAGCCGAGGTCTCATTTTGATGATCGCCCGCCATTCTCACCAGCGCGCCGCCGACTTTTACAACGGGATCAGACCGAGGCCATCATGCGTGAATATGGCGATTTGGCTGTCCCCGTCTTTTATGAATTGGCCAACCTAAATGACTACACCATTAAGGCGGCATATAGTGCGGGGGATGGGGTTCACCTTAACCGGTTGGGCCACCAATTCATTTTTGATCGGGCGTGTGAGGGCATCCGGCCTTTTGTTGAAGGCAAACAGAAAATAAGCTTTACCCTCTCGCCCCCGCTCCGCTTTGCCAAGCTGACCGCTTTGGGCCAAGGCCGGGCATCGCTCCAGTTGTCGCCCAAGTTTAACGACGGTGGGCGGTTCAACGCCGACAGCACGTATGAAGTAATGCTAGAAGCCAACGATAACCATGGGGGGCGGTCGAGCGTCCGTTTCAACATCCAAGTCACCCATATAAATCCGGGCAGCGGCAAGTTTGCTGGGGCGCAGGAACTGCGCAGCTTTACGAGGCCGGGCGGTGGCACAGTTAATTATTACATCTACTACCCCCAAAATTATGACGAATCGGCAACGGCCAGATTGCCCATGCTCGTTTCTCTGCATGGCAGCGAGGGTTTTGGCGATTCCCCCGCCGGTTTATTGACCGGAATCAATAGTATGGTAGGCTCACCAGTGCGGCAGGCCAATGAAAATAAAGCGTTTCCCATGATCGTGGTCTCGCCCCAGCAGAGCAATGGCCAAACCCCCAATGCCGGGCGGTGGAACCCTGTGCTGCTCAATGAATTGGTCAATCACTGCACCACTAATTTCAAAGTGGACAACACCAGGGTGTATTTTACGGGCTACGAATGGGGTGGGCACGGCGTGTGGAACTATTGCCAACAATACCCCAATGCAGTAGCGGCGGCCGGGGTGGTTGGGGGCATCTCCAGCGGATTGTTGTCTGGGGCCTGCGCGATCAGGCAAATCCCGTTTCGGACTTGGCACAGTGCCAGTGATGCGGGTTCCACCCTCCCCGCCGAGAGCATTGCAAAGGTGAATGCAATCAACGGCTGCACCCCTCCGCCCCCGTTCCCAGCTGAACTGACCCTGATATCGGCGGCCCAAAATTTGAACAACCGTCAAACCGTGGCAATGGTATATGCCGACGTAACTGGCCCGAACAACTTGTACAGTTGGCTGAATCGGTACAAGAAATCAGGCACCAATACTACTACCAATTCAGCCAACTTTCCCCAAACCAATTGGAATGGCAATAGTTGGACCAATGGCCGGCCCAATGCGGGCGTGAATGCAGTAATGGGTAGCACCTATCCCAATGGAGTAGTGGGCGAGGGTAGTTTCACTTGTTTGGATCTCAGCTTTGACTATGAAGCGATAACCAACATTGGCGATGGGCACGCCGTTGAAGTGCATGGTACTTTGAAGCTCGGTGAACTGGGCAATGTCGTGGTAGCAAGCAATGGATCCTTGATCCAAAAGCCGGGGAGCACACTGGAAGTGGCCGGTACCAATCCAGGCTTGGTCAGGGTCAACAAAAATGGCCGGGTAGCCCGTGCCTATAACCAATGGTCATCACCGGTTGTAAATTTCAATTTGGACAGTTTGCGATTGGATGCCAGCCCCGCCTGGCGCTATCATTACGTGGAAGGGGCCGGCTGGCAACCGGCCAGTGGGATGATGCTGCCCGGTAAAGGTTATTTAGCTGTTCGGATGAGATACCAGTCGTTTGTTGGGGTTCCCAACAACGGTGAGATTGTGGTAAGTGGCATTGGCTACACGGCCGGTTTTCCAACGGCCGGCTACCACTTGGTGGGCAATCCTTACCCTTCGGCACTGGATATTGCGCGGTTCATGGCCGATAACGAAAACCTGAGCGGCACCACTTGGGTGTGGAACGATAACAATGGCGGGGCCGGCGGCGGCAATTATGAGACCCTCACCGCCCTCAGCCCTTTGCCCATGCAAGCGTCTGGTCAAGGGTTTTTTGTCCGGCGACTCCAAGCAAGCCCCACCACGAGCATCGTGTTCAACAATGGGCAACGTTCGGGAAATGCGCCCAGTTTCTTGCGCGCTGAAAACCAGTTGGAACGGTTCAAACTCAAAGTTGGCCGCCAAGATGGCCTGTCCGAT
>Ga0105045_10002176_pt1 | contig 16466 bp, 16 predicted proteins | sample MAT02_FD_78089 | JGI IMG/M metagenome (GOLD analysis project Ga0105045, IMG submission 78089) | Freshwater microbial communities from Lake Fryxell liftoff mats and glacier meltwater in Antarctica - MAT-02 (megahit assembly) | ecosystem: Environmental > Aquatic > Freshwater > Ice > Liftoff... | reverse complement strand
TTCAACCCGATCACATTCGCCAAGGGCTGGCCCAAGTAGTGGCCATGACCGGGCTGAAAGGCCGCTGGCAACAATTGGGCACCAAGCCCTTGGTAGTGGCCGATACGGGGCACAATGAAGATGGTATCCGGCAAGTCTTGGCCCAAGTGAGCTTAACCCCGCACGAGCACCTGCACCTAGTGTACGGGACGGTAAATGACAAGGATTTGAGTAAAATATTGATATTATTGCCTTCCCAAGCCACTTACTATTTTTGTTGTCCCGACATCCCGCGTGGGCTGACCGCCGAAATCCTGTGCGAGCAAGCAGCGGCCTACCAACTCCGGGGCGCGACCTACCCTTCCGTGATGGCCGCCTACCAAGCGGCCCGGGCCGCCGCCGGGCCGGCCGATCTGGTGTTGGTGGGCGGGAGCACTTTTGTGGTGGCCGAACTGGACGATCTATAGTCCTTGCACCAAGCTTAACCAAACCTTAATACGCAGCCGGCAACACTTTCTATTTTAATGGTGCAATTTTGGCAAAAAACAACCACTCATGAAACTCCGCTGGCTTGCCCTTTTCCCAACTGCGCTAGTGCTGGCCTGTGCTAGCCCCCAAAACACCAAAATGAAACAAGCGAACGCTCCATTTGACATTCAGGGCCACCGGGGCTGCCGGGGTTTACTGCCCGAAAACTCGATCCCGGCCTTCTTAAAGGCGGTGGACTTGGGCGTGACCACCCTCGAGCTAGACGTGGTGATCAGCAAGGATCGGCAAATTGTGGTTTCGCACGAGCCTTGGCTTGCCGCTCGCATCTGCACGGGATCAACCGGGCAAGCCATTGCGCCGGGCGAGGAGAAAAAATACAACCTTTACCAAATGGAGTATGCTGAGATCGAGCGCTGTGACTGCGGCAGCAAGGGCGACCCCAGCTATCCCGAACAACAAAAGTTGAAAGTGGCCAAGCCATTGCTCTCAGCCACCATTGATGCAGTGGAAAAATATGTGGCGGACAAGCAATTGCCCAAGCCCAATTATAACATTGAAATCAAATCAGTTCCCGATGAGTACACTATTTTCCAGCCCGAACCAACCGCTTTTTGCGAAATGGTGTACCAATTGTTAAAAGAAAAGAAAATGCTAAAACGGATCAACATTCAATCTTTTGATCCCAAAGTGTTGCAAGTGATGCACGCAAAATACCCAGCAGTCACATTGGCCTATTTGGTGGGAACCAAGGTGGCGACCGAGGATGCGATTGCGGGCTTGGGGTTTGTGCCCCAAATATATAGCCCCTATTATAAATTGGTCACTGCCGAAATGGTGGCCTTCGCCGCGACCAAGCAAATGAAAGTGATCCCTTGGACCGTCAACAACTACGAGGAGATGGTGGCGATCAAAAAGTTGGGCGTGGATGGCCTCATTACCGACTATCCCGATCGGGCAATGAAACTGGTGGGCCAATAGCCGCTGACCAGCGTTTTTTGCAAAAAAAGCGGTATCTTGGTACTTCATTTCCTATCTGAGCCATGACCAAGAAAACCCTCTTGCTTGCCCTGATCGCATTTCAATGCCTCATTTTAGTGGGCATGTTCGCCAAGGCATTCTACCCGCAGGTGGTGGGTCAGAAAATCCGCCTGCACGTGATCCCGCGTGATCCGCGCGACATGCTCCGGGGCGACTATGTGGATCTTGGCTACACATTCTCCGACTTAAATTATGATACCCTGCCCAATGATATTGACTCCACCAAGACGTACCGTTTTGGCGATGATCTGTATTTGGAACTCAAAAAAGTGGGTGAATTTTATGAACCGGCCGGCTTGTGGCAGCATCCACCCGCCGGCAAGGTGTTCCTGCACGTTACCCCAGAATATGCGTACAACAGGACGATGACACTCAAGGCGGGCATTGAATCCTACTTTACCAATAGCGAAAATGCCAAAGCCCTAGAGAACGCCGCCAGTTGGATCAATCAAGATTCGCTCTTGGTCAGTGTATCGGTTTGGGTGACCAATGGCGGGGCAGCCCGCATCGAAGACATTGCCGTAGCGGCCATTCGCCGCTCGGCCGAAAGCATCCGGGCCGATTCTTTGCGATCAATAATGGGCGAGGTTGATGCAGCTACGCCTACTGACTTGATCGAGGAGGACTCCACCACCGCCCCAGATTCCACCGGAAATCAATAAATCCAGTGGTTTTTCAGTCATTCTAGCAAAATGTAAGTTTGGTACGAGATTCGCACTAATTGTTCTGAACATCCTTATCAACACGAAAATGAATAAATTCTTGCTTTCTCTGTGTTTTGTTTGCCTCGGCTTGCTCAATGTCAATGCGCAAGAGAATGGCTACAAAGTAGGCGACATTGCCGCTGATTTTCGCCTCAAAAATGTGAACAATGAGATGTATTCCTTGGCTGACGCTAAAAATGCCAAAGGATTTATTATCCTGTTCACCTGTAACCATTGCCCGTTTACCAAGCTCTACGAAGACCGGGTGATGGCCCTGCACCAAAAATATGCCAGCAAAGGCTATCCCATCGTGGCGATCAACCCTAACGACACTGCACAACAATCGGACGACAGTTTTGATAAAATGCAGGCCAGGGCCGCCCAAAAACATTATCCTTTCGTGTATTTGCACGACGAAACCCAGCAAGTGGCCACCGCTTACGGGGCATCGCGCACCCCCCAGGTTTGGCTGCTGGTCAAAGTGGGCGAGCGGCTCAAAGTGGCTTACATCGGCGGGATTGACAATTGCCCTGAAGATATCAACAAAGTCACCGAAAAGTATGTGGAGAAAGCCCTCGATGAACTATTGGCTGGCCGCAAAGTGAGCCGCGATTACACCAAGGCGGTGGGTTGCACCATCAAATGGAAAGAATAAGCCATTGACCGATTGATTGGATAAAAAAGCCCCAGTGACTTATCGGTCACTAGGGCTTTTTGGTAGATCCAATCTGAAATTTCAACCAAGAATCTGATCAATATCCCCAGCACTTTTGGCCTACCGAACTTTATCAGGACTGATCATTTTATCTTTTCCATCATTGATCCCGGGGCAATGGCCGCCTCCAGCACAGCCCTGGGCACTAGCACCCGCTGCTCGCCACTGGCGTAAGGGGCCACTTGGTAAGGATCAAACAGAAATTCCAAGCCTTCGGGCCGGATCCCAAAATTGGCAAAGTAACGCAGCGAGTCAGCCGCTGTGCCCTCAACGATCGTGGCCGAATCGGAACCGATCTGATCCTTCCGCTTGAGCAAGTCTTGTTGGCAAAAATTGGCCACCAACTGCATGTAATCAGCATCAGGTTTGAACAGATCTTTTAAAGTCAACGCCTTTTTGTTGGCCACGTCAAAGTTGAGCGTATAGGATCGTTTGTCGTCGTGGGCCCCACCCAAAAACTTGCTCACCCCAAATTCCACGGCAATGAGGGCTTCGGTTTGCTGGGTAACCCGGTAGTTAATGGTCAGCCAAGTATCAAACGCGGCTGATCCAACAATGTAAGTCTTGGCTTGATCCTTGGTCAGTAGCAATGTGTCGGTTTGGTCGGTCGCTTCAGTGCCAATGCCCCCATCTTGCTGGTATTGGCGTACTTCCTGGTCCACTATTCCTTCCACCAGTAGATTGAAGGCCCGCTTGGCTTCTTCGTTGTCCCATTTATTGATGATCGGGTAGCTCAGATCCAGTCTTGCCGAGTTCGTGCCCAGCGTATCGGGCTTAGTGGCATCGGCTTTGTAAACCCGTTTTTTAACTTTGCTTATTGTCTCGTCCTCGAGGGTAAACGAGGTGGAGAGGTCCTGATCGGACTGGGTCTTCTGGCTTTGACAGGCTACTGCGAGCAGTGCCAGCAGCAAAAAGCGGAGAGGCAAAAAATGGTTCATTAGTATAGATAAGTTTGTAACCGCAAAAAATAGATGAACTGTCTGGGTTTCCCAGCCGTCAAATTCCTGAATCTGGTTTATCTGCCCACTAATTTCAGGAATTACTCGGAATAATTACTGCTTGGCCCTCACTTGGCCAAAAAACTTTTAAGTGATCGCGCAAAGTATTTATCTTTACGCTCCATTTACTTACGAGATGACGCCACTCCTTTATATAGAGCAACACCGCGATCGCTTTCTCCATGAGCTGTTCGATCTCATTCGCATTCCCTCGGTCAGTACCGACAAAACGTACCTGCCAGATATTCATCGGGCCGCTGAGTTCCTCCGCGATCGGTTGTTGGAAGCTGGGGCCGACGTGGCAGAAGTGATCCAGACGGCGGGCAACCCGGTTGTCTATGGCGAAAAATTGATTGACCCTGCTCTACCCACCGTGTTGGTGTATGGTCACTATGATGTCCAGCCGGCCGATCCGTTGGAGTTATGGGACACGCCACCATTTGAGCCCACCATCCGCGACGGCAAAATCTTTGCCCGGGGGGCGTGTGACGACAAAGGCCAGATGTACATGCACGTTAAAGCATTCGAGATCTTGGTAAAAACGGGCACCTTGGCTTGCAACGTCAAATTCATGTTGGAAGGCGAAGAAGAAACCGGCTCACCTTCGCTGCCCGAGTTCCTGCGCAATAACCACCAGAAGCTGGCCGCCGATGTGATCATTCTCTCCGACACATCGATGATCAACAATGAAACGCCCTCCATCAGTGTTGGGCTGCGCGGATTGTCTTACTTGCAAGTGGAAGTGACCGCCGCTGCTCGCGATCTACATTCGGGCATTTACGGCGGGGCGGTCTATAATCCCATCAATGTACTGTGCCAGATGATTGCATCGCTCAAAGATGCCAACAACTACATCACCATTCCAGGTTTTTACGATAAAGTAGAGGAACTGACCAGCGAGCAGCGCCAATTATTGGCCGAGGCTCCCTTTGACCCGGCAGCTTATATGGCCGAAAACGGCTTCTATGATTTAATCAGCGAAGCGGGCTATACCCCAATGGAGGGGGCCACTATTCGGCCCACGTTGGATGTGAACGGCATCTGGGGCGGCTATACCGGGGAGGGTTCCAAAACGGTGATCCCCGCCAAGGCTTACGCCAAGATTTCCATGCGTTTGGTGCCCAACCAAGACTACCACGAAATTTCCGATCTGTTTACTGCCCATTTCCAACGCATCGCCCCGGCTGGCGTGAGAGTGAAAGTGACCCCGCACCACGGCGGTGAACCCATAGTCACGCCAATGGATTCCTTGGCCTACCGAGCTGCCGAAATGGCCTACGAAACCTCGTTCCAGAAGAAACCAATTCCTCAACGTGGGGGGGGCAGCATCCCGATCATCCCGATGTTCAAGCGAGAACTGGGCCTCGATGCCATCATGATGGGGTTTGGGCTGGACTCCGACGCACTCCACTCCCCCAATGAAAATTTTGGGTTGTTCAATTATTTCAAGGGCATTGAAACTATCCCCTACTTTTTCCAATATTTTACCGAAATAATGAAAAAATAGGCAGAAAGCCCACGCCACAGGCCAATACTCGCCACGGCGTGGGCTTTCCCACTTTTGCCCACTTTGTAACAGGCAAGCATTGCTCCAACTCACGGATCTGACTTTTGGCCACACGCCCTTGCCGTGGTTGCGGGCTTGAACCTGCACTTGCCCAACGCCCAAGTGCATGGACTGGTGGGCCTGAACGGATCTGGAAAAACCACCCTGCTCCAATTGATTTGCGGCCGGCCAGTCTCCCAGTCGGGCAGGGTGCAATGGCAGGGGGAAAAGCCTAGCCACCGGTCAGTTGCCTTTTTGGAAACGACCAATTATTTTTACCACTACATGACCGGGCAAGAGTACCTCGAGCTGTTTGCCCACCAAAATCCCAAGTTTGATGTCGCGGCTTTTAATGCGCTGTTCCAACTGCCCCTCAATCAGTTGACCGACACGCATTCAACTGAAATGAAAAAGAAGCTGGCGTTTATGGTCACATTAAGTTTGGATCGGCCACTGATCATTTTGGACGAACCCTTCAACGGTGTTGATCTTGAAACCAGTTTTTTATTCAATAAAGCCATCGGCCTGCTGCGGCAACGGGGCAAAACAGTGATTGTTACCTTGCATATCTACGAAAGCCTGACCGGCTTGTGCGACCAGATCCACCACCTTGTCGATGGCAACATTGGCGACACTTATCAGCAAGAAAATTTTGGGGAATTGGGGGATAAAATGCTAGCCAGCCCCGGCCAACAATACCAAGACAAATGGGACAAAGCGAGGGGCAAGTAAAGCCTAAATAACTGTTGAATCTTACTATTTCAAGTAAATGGTCAGATAGGCGGTATAGTTGATAGTCTCCCGCTCTCCGCTTTCGAGCCTGATGTTGACCTCCATTGCCTCGATCAAGAGGCGGTCCCCAGGTTTGGCATCCTCGCGAAAAGGTTCGAGGCTTGGTTTGTTGGATAGGCCAAGATCAATGATAAAAGTACTGACCGGCGACTTGCCCCGAGCCAGTACCAAGTCATATAACCGCACCTGAATATCGGAGGCTTTCAGATTCATCTTGGAGGCCAGCAGATGGGTATAGAGCGAATCAATGCGCTCAACCGAAAATAATTGGGCAATACTCACGGTTTGTTCCGGGAGTTCCTCGACCGACTCGCTGCCTTTGCCAAAATATTGATCCTGAACGGCCAATTCCACTACGGCTATTTTTTTGCCATACTGGTAGGCGGTGATGACTACCAGCTCGCTGGTGGCAGTCACTTCATAGTCACCGGGCCGGCCCACGGCTTGATAGGTAGCGCCTTCCATCATAAAGTCCACCGTTTCTTCGTCCAACCCAACCACACTCAGATGGAGTTGGTAGGCAGAGTCCAAGTACAGGGTGGTCAGGGCTTCGCTGGGCTTGGCCATACTCACCACTGATACTTGCCGCTGCGCAAATGACTGGCCAATAAATATAACAATGCACAGACCGGAAATAAGTAAAATTCGCCCAATCATAAGTCAAAAAATCAGATAAAGTAACGTGAGTATGTTTTAGAGAGTAAATAAATGATTTTTCAGTAGAACAATGGTCTGACTAATAAAAAAATAAAAAAATTATTATCATTTATTGAAGTAAAAATAGAATGTTTTTAATAAAACAAAGTAAATACCCTGCTTTCCCTCCCTGTTTATCACTAGATTGGAAAGTTTCCTACCTGTAACCGATCAGCTAAGATTTATGGCAGAAATGAAAGAACTAGGCCAAAAAAATTGTTTTTTGGGTAGTGGCCGATCTTCGGTATGGCCAAGTTGGGGAGCCACCCAAATTATAACCCAGGCAAACTTTTGCGTCAACCCGTCCCGCATTTTCAAGAAATTGGGGCGCACAAATGCAGGACAGTACTTTTTCGCAAAACTTATTGTAACTTTTCGCGTAAAAATAGAATTAAACTTAAACTTTGTTCAATATGGGCTTCATTTGGAGTTTTCTCATCTATGCCGTGGCTGTATTTGCGGCAGCATACCTTATCCCCGGCGTTAAACTGAGCGGTATCAAAGGGGCCGTAATCGCTGCCATTGGTCTGTTAGTGACCCGATGGGTAGTCGACTTCTTTGTATATGGTATTTTTGGAATTGTGTCCATTCCACTGAGCATTCTCACGCTGGGTTTGTTCTCGCTGGTGGTCAACGTGTTCATTATCAAGATTGTGGATGCTTTTTCCGACGATTTTGAGGTTCAGGGCATCACCCCCGCCATTCTTTTCAGCATTGTACTGACGGTGATCAACGCCATTCTCAAATGGGTGTTCATTTAGGCTAGCGGTTATGTGCAGCATAAAAAATCCGTTTGTACTTACACAAACGGATTTTTTATGTTTCTGGTCGGGCATCCCCGGAATCAAGGCGCATGAGGTGCTGTATGGGTCGCTGGTCGGCCCCCCAGTCTTACCCCGCCAGCCTACTTTTGCGCTGAAAATATTCCCCAATTTCTGCCTGAGAAAGCGTGTTGAGCACATCTTTTTGTTCCGCGCCCCCTTTGCGGGCTATCAACAGGCCGTAGTACATATCGGCGTAGCCCGCCTGCTCGTGCGCATCGGGGTTGATGCTTATCTGCACGCCCTGCTCGATCGCACGGTGGATCCAGCGCCAGTCCAAGTCGAGCCGCCACGGGTTGGCATTGATCTCGGTGACTACTTGGTGGGCGGCGCACGCTGCAATAATCGCTTCATAGTCAATGGGATATCCTTCACGCCGAAGCAGCAGGCGACCGGTTGGGTGGCCAAGAATGGTGGTGTACGGATTGGCAATGGCGCGGAGCAGGCGCTGGGTGGCCTTGTCCTTGTCCATCCGCAAATTGGAATGGATCGAGGCCACGATGAAATCGAACGAGGCCAGCACTGCATCGGGATAATCCAGACTACCATCATTCAAAATGTCGGACTCGATCCCTTTGAAGACCCGGAACGGGGCCAACGTTTCATTGAGCCGGTCAATTTCTTCGTGCTGTCGCTGGATCCGGTCAGCGGTTAGCCCATTGGCATAAAAAGCCGACTGTGAATGGTCAGAAATACCGAGATAGTCATAGCCCAAGTCACGGCAGGCTTCGGCCATTTGTGCCAGCGTGTGCTTACCGTCACTGTAAGTGGAATGATTGTGCAAAATTCCCCGCAAATCACTCATTTCCAATAGTTTGGGCATTCCTTTTTGCGCCAGATCAAATTCAAACCGGCCTTCGCGGAGTTCGGGCGCAAAATAGGGCAATCCCGCTGCTTGGTAAATATCGGCTTCGGTGGCGTGCAGGCCCGACTTGGCCAATTGGCTCACCTTAACCTGGGCCAAGTGCGCACTGGCGGCTGAATGTATCAACAAATCGCCAGCAAAATGCGCCTCATCGGTGAACCTGACCTCGGCCTTCACTGAGCGAGTGCCCGTGGTGGGTTCGCGAAAATAGCCACGCCAAACAAAAGGCGATGAGTGCAACGGATCGGTTTCCAAAAAAGCTTGGTCTGCCAAAAAAGCTCGCAACGCCTCCCGATCGGCCGGCACTGCCAACAGTTGAACCGTATCCACCACTTCGGCGCACTGTCGGATTTGCCCAGCCACCGACAAATGTTTCACTACGCCCGAAACGGCCAATGTCTTTTCCAGTTCCAAAGCCAATAGTTCGGCGTCGGCATAATGCAGTTTATCGGAGTTGGCCGAGCGAAAGTCGATCTCCTTGATAATGGCCTCTTGGGTTTTTTCCCCAAAACCCTTGAGCTGGGCCACTTTGCCCGATCGGCAGGCCTCCAACAATTCATGAAGACTTTCGACTTTGAGTTCTTGCCAGATTGTTTTGACCTTCTTGGCCCCCAGTCCCTTGACCGACAAAATCTCGATAATGCCCGGCGGTGTTTGCTGGCGCAGCTCGTCCAACTCGGGCAAGGTTTCGGTGCGCGCCATGGTCAGCAATTTATCGGCCATGCTCTCCGTAAAGCCAAGGTTGATGATTGCGGGTTTGGTCAGGCCCGCAATTTGCACTTCCGCCTTTTCCAACAGGAACACTGCCCCGGTGTACGCCTTGATTTTGAATGGATTGGCCTCGTACAATTCCATGAGTGAGGCGGTAAGCTTGAGCACGGAGGTTATTTCTTTGTTGGACAGCATAGCAGAATGGTTGGCGAAGAATGGCGAATTTAGGAAAAAAAGCCATTAAAGAGGCAACAGCGCGGGGCAAAAAGGCCGAAGGTTCAGCTTACTGGCCCCAAAAGACAGTAAACGGACAATGCATATCCCCGCCAATGCCCCGCAAAGTACGTCGGTGGGGTAATGCACACCCGCATAGATCCGGCTGTAAGTGACCAAACCGGCCCAAGCAAACATGGCCCAGCCGAGGAGGCGATGCTCAGGAAATGGGCGGCTCAACAAAAAAACGAGCATGGCCAGGGCAAAAGTATTGGCAGCGTGGGAAGAAATAAAGCCATATTGGCCACCACAACCCGCAATAGTGTGCACTTGGGTGCTGATCAACGCATCGTGGCACGGGCGCAAGCGGCCCACCAGAGGTTTCACCAAGCTGGAAGCAAACTGGTCGGCGGCAGTAATGGCCAACGCAATGACTACCAGTGCCCCTACCGAATGGCGGCCCCAGCGCCAGATCAACCACGCCACGATTAGCCCATAAAGCGGAATCCACGGCGCAGTGGCGGTAATGAGGCGCATCGCAACATCCACGCTAGGCTCGTGGAAGCCATTGAGCCACAGGAAAAGGGCGCGATCCAGTTGATCCAAAGTATGCAGCATAGCGGCAAAACTATAGTTTTGAGAAATAATGACGGTAAAATTATGCTTTTTCCAAAACTTTTCGGCATTATTGGGCCGCGCTCAAATTTGGGCTTGGCAAAGACGGCTCCGCCAGACCCCTCCCCGCCTACCCTATTCTTGGGATCCACGGCCGCTCAATGCTGGCGGCGACGAAAGGAAATGTTTTGTTTACCTTTGTTCGGCCAACACCTAACTCCTAGATATGAAACGTACCGGATTATTGCTGCTCTTGGGCCTGTGCCTCGGTGCAGGCCAATGGAACAAGGCCAAGACCTTTAGGCTCAAGGATTTCTACCCACTTGCCCCCGGCACGCGGTGGATTTATATGCCCCCGCCGGGCAAGACGGACTATATTTCTCGGGTCGAAGCTGGCGATCGGGCCAATGTGGTGCGCCATTATGACGCCACCAATGCCGCCAAAGAACTGCGGACCGAAAAGGGAAAAGGGCTGTTTTATGATCGGGAGTGGTTCACCGATAAATCGTATGCCGTCTTTGATCGGCCTATTCTATGGTTCCCGGCCAAGTTTCAACTAGGTGACAGCATCCAGGAGGAACGGACTTACCAAAAATACGAAGTGGATGGAAAAGTCAACCAAGGAACTTTTAAGATTTGGCAAAAAATTGTGGCCGTGGAAACGGCTATCCTGACCAGTGGCGCTACCTACCCCAACTGCCTGCGGATCGAGTCAATGACTTGGTGGACTTTTGCCGATGGGCGCAAGGCCCAGAGTATCAACGTTTACCACTATGCCCCCAAGATTGGCCCGGTCAAAGCTGCCGCCCGCTTTATCATTTCGGCCCCAGATGGCAAGGAACTGATCAACCGGCTGGTGGAGACCGAGCTCAAAAAGTTTGAGCCAGTTGGGTAGTGGCACCCGATCAGAGATCGTCCGTTTGCGTACACCCCAGCACCCAGTACCGCACACCAAAAGAGGCTAATTAGCGGTTAATCGTTTGGTTATCAATCACTCGACCAATGTGGCAATGTGTTTGCGCAGTGCTCCAGTGCCCGCTAACCACCAAGCCGGCGCTTTCGCGAGAACTTAGCTGTAAAACCATGAAAAAATTGCCAGTAACTTTTGGGCTACTTTTATTGACTTTCTTAACCGCCTGTTACTTTGACCTCAGCGAGCTGACGGGCGATTGTGTGCGGGGGGCAGGGGCAACGGTCTCCGAGCAGCGCCAACTCCAAGATTTTGACCAGATCCAAGCTTCGGGCAATATCGACGTGTATGTGAGCCAAGGCCCGGCCCACCAAGTGATTGTGAAGGCCGAGCCCAACCTCTTGCCCTTCATCCAGATCTCGGTCGTTGGCCGAACGCTTGAGATTGGCATTGGCCCGACCTGTTTGACCACTACGCGCGGGGTGCAGGTGTACGTTACTTTGCCCGAAGTACTGGCATTATCGATCAGTGGAGTGGGCAGCTTACGTACTGAAAACGAGATCATTGCCAATCATTTATCCCTGTCCGTAAATGGTGCTGGGACAATGAATGTACGCGCCACTGCCCAAAATCTGATCAGTGCGCTCAGTAATAGTGGGAGCTTGACCGTCGGTGGGGCAGGTATTTCCCAAACTATCTTGGTCGGTGGTTCGGGCAGCTACGACGGCCGGAATTGGGCCGCCCAAACTGTCCAAGTGACCAATACAGGCAGCGGAGCCAGCCGGATAGCAGTGGCCGATCAGTTGGATGCGCGGATTACGGGCAGTGGATCAGTGTTTTACCGGGGCAACCCGCGCATCAGTAGCCAAATTACTGGGTCGGGCCGACTGATGCGCGAATAGCCAAGTGGATCATCAGGCCAACATTTCTTCCATTTTTTCCGCTTCCACGCTCACCGGGCCATTGAGCAGGGCAAAGCGGGTGGCATTGAATGCTGGCTCAACTTTGCCCTTTACCATATCGATGTATATGGGTTGGTTGATCACTTGATCCAATAAAATGCGGTAGCCCAAGCCCTGCACAAACTGCCGTTCCCGCACGGTGTAAACTTCATCGCGCTTGGGCAATTCGCGGTACAATTCAAAAATGTTGGGGTACATCGAGAAATCAGCGTCGATGCACACCACTTTGTCTCCGATTTGAAACATAAGTAAAGATAAATATAGTTGGGCGATTTGCGCCATTGGTAAATTGGTATTGCGCCATTGGCCGCCCGGGGGCTGCTTTAATCCAACGCGGACTAGGCACAAATTCCACCACAAAGATAACAGTTTTACCCGTTTTATATTTTACTGCACTTTGGTGCCAAGCAGCGACTGAACTTCGGGCGAGTTGAGGTTGTCTTTGGTGAGCATGGTCACGCCTGTATCGATTTGTTTCTGCACCGGCTGTTTTTTCAGGATGGCCTCGGCCGCTTTCACCGTTTCGTAGCCCATTTTGAACGGATCTTGCATGGCCAAACCCGCGATTTCGCCCGCAGTGATGGCATCGATCAGCGTCTGGTTATAGTCGAAACCCACAAATTTGATCTTACCAGCTTTGCCCGCCGTTTGCAGGGCGCGCAACATGCCCTGGGTGGCCGATTCGTTGGAGCAGAAAATACCCTCTAAATCCTGGAAGCGGTTGAGCAGGTTTTGTGATACTTGGAACGCTTTTTCCATGGTCGCTCCGGCATATTGGTTGTCTGAAACAATCTTGATGCCCGGGTATTCCTTGATTTTCGCGAGAAACCCGGCTTCGCGCTCCAAGGTGCTGGCCGATCCTTCGGCATAGCGGAGCATCAACACGTTGCCTTTGCCGCCCATCACCTCGGCCAATCGGGCTGCGCACAGTTCGCCGCCTTTTTTGTTGTTGGTCGCAATGTAACTCGAATAGTCGTCGGAGCCGAGGGCTGAGTCGAACACCACCACCGGGATGCCACGCTTAACGGCCGATTGGACCTGGGGAACCATGCTTTGCGCGTCCAGCGGGGCAATACCGATGATATCAACCCCTTGGCTGATAAAGTTCTGCACCACTTGGATCTGCATTTGGCGATCGTCTTCCTTCTGCGGGCCTTGCCAGAGGAGTTGCACGCTGTCTTCGGCCGCAGCTTTCAGGGCCCCGGCTTCCACCGTTTTCCAGTGGGTGTGGGTAGAGCCCTTGGGGATGAGCCCAATCTTGAATTTCTTCTGGCTGTTCGCGCCTTCGCTGCCCGCCGTTTGTTCTTGGCCACTTTTGCCACCACAGGCCGCCAGTACCACGGTGGCCAACAAATAAAACCATTGTTTTGTAAATCTGAGATTCATTTTCATGGAGAGAATATACCGGTTTGGGTATTTTTGGTGAAAAAAGAGAAAAAGTAAAGCTACATGCCCGGTTTACCTTGAAGCCGCTGTTGCCCGGGGAACTTTATTGGCAAAGGACAATGATTTTTTGGGGCAAAGCACCGCCAAAAATACAATCGGTTATTGAATAATACTTAACTTTGCCACTTTAATCCCTATTTCATCCACGTCATGATAAAAGCCGACAACAAAGTATTCAATTTGATTGAGCGAGAACACCGGCGCCAACTGCACGGTCTCGAGCTGATTGCCTCGGAAAACTTCACTTCGCCCTATGTGATGCAGGCCCAAGGTAGTGTATTGACCAACAAATACGCCGAAGGACTGCCCGGCAAGCGTTATTATGGTGGTTGCGAGGTAGTGGATGAAGTAGAAAATTTGGCCATTGACCGCCTCAAAGAATTGTTCCGGGCCGAGTGGGCCAACGTGCAGCCCCATTCGGGCGCACAAGCCAACGCGGCCGTGATGCTGGCCGTGCTCAACCCCGGCGACAAAATCATGGGGTTTGATCTGGCGCATGGTGGACACCTCACCCACGGTTCCCCGGTGAATTTCTCCGGTAAACTGTACACCCCGTCTTTTTATGGGGTGGAAAAGGAAACTGGCCTCATCGACTGGGACAAAGTGGCGGCCAAAGCTTTGATTGAGAAACCCAAATTGCTGATTTGTGGGGCGTCGGCCTATTCCCGCGACTGGGACTACGCCCGCCTGCGCCAGATTGCCGATTCGGTAGGCGCATTGCTCTTGGCCGATATTTCGCACCCTTCCGGCCTCATTGCCCGGGGACTGCTCAAGGATCCAATGGGGCATTGCCATATTGTGACCACCACCACCCACAAAACCTTGCGTGGGCCACGCGGCGGGGTAATCATGATGGGCAAGGATTTTGAAAACCCAATGGGCATCAAAAATCCCAAGGGCAACCTGCGCCTGATGTCCGAACTGCTCGACTCCGGGGTGTTCCCCGGCACGCAGGGCGGCCCCCTCGAGCACGTGATCGCGGGCAAGGCCATTGCATTTGGCGAGGCCCTGTCCGACAGCTATGTGCGGTACATCCTCAATGTCAAGCAAAATGCGGATATTATGGCGAAAGTATTTACCGATTATGGTTACAGCATTATTTCGGGCGGTACTGACAACCACTTGATGCTCATTGACTTGCGCAATAAAGGCATCAGCGGTAAGCAAGCCGAAAATGCCCTGATCAAGGCTGATATTACGATCAATAAAAACATGGTGCCATTTGACGATAAATCGCCGTTTGTCACCTCCGGGATGCGCGTGGGCACTGCCGCCATTACCACTCGGGGCCTCGGCGAATTGGATATGCCCCGGATCGTGGAATTGATCGACCGGGTGCTCTCCAACCACGAAAACGAAGCGGTGGCTACCCAAGTGCGCAATGAAGTGAACACTTGGATGGCCGATTATCCCCTCTTTGCCGAAGCCAACGAAATGGCGATGGCAAGCTAGGCAAATCAATCACCAGCCGGGTTTGTGATCAAAATTCCCATTCCACTCCCCAAGGATTTTACCAGATCCTTGGGGATTTTTTGTTCACCAATCCATGCAGAAGGCGGAAAGAAACTTGTGGCCAATGATGTACCGATGAGGCCGCCTTTTGCAAAGAATCAAGCACACTTGGTGTTCATCTGGCCGTCCGTCTAAACTGTACGCCAATTTTGACAAATGGTCGGGTAAATCCGCTTTCGCGGGTGTCCCTGAACCAATGGGCCGCCTCGATGCGTTACTACACAAACAAACTCCAATCGTATGTCACCCAAACCTTCTTTCCAAGATTTGATCAACGGCGATCAACCCGTGCTGGTGGATTTTTATGCCGACTGGTGCGGTCCCTGTAAAATGATGGCCCCGGAGCTGGAAAAATTTGCGAACGAAATGGGCGAAAAGCTCAAGGTCATCAAAATTGACGTGGATAAACACCAAGCCTTGGCCCAAAAATACCGTGTGCAGGGGGTTCCCACCCTCATTTTGTTCCGAAACGGGCAAAACCTTTGGCAACAAGCCGGGGGAATGGGGAGTGCCCAACTAAAAAAAGTGGTGGAACGCTACCTTTAACCCGAGCCGAACCGGTATTTGGCCGATGGGCGGATCGGAAAAATGCCCTACCTTTGCCCACCATCCAATATCATTGCCATGAGATCGCTTTTTTTCGTCCTCGGCTTCTCCGCTTGGGCGCATTGTGTTCATGCACAAGCCCCGGCCCCGGTTAGCACGGACAATTACCAATTTTTTGTGGATCTGACCCAAGTCAAGGGCGACCGGCTGGACGTTTCGCTCATTGTGCCCAAGTTGGCCAGCGACGAGGCCATTTACTGCCTGCCCAAGATTGTGCCCGGCACTTACAGTATCTATGATTTTGGCCGTTTTGTCAATAATTTCAAGGTATTCAACCAAAAAGGCGAAATTTTGCCCAGTGAAAAGATAGACGATAACCGCTGGAAAATCAGCCGGGCGCAATCGGCCTACCGAATTACCTATGCAGTGGATGACACCTATGACACCAACTTGGACAACTTCGTGTTTGAGCCCTGCGGCACCAACATTGAGGCCGATGATAATTTCATCCTCAACACTCACGGATTTTTTGGTTATTTTGAGGGAATGCGCCGCAACGATTATGAACTGACCGTGACCAAGCCCGCCGCCTTTTATGGGGCCTCGGCTTTGCGGCCCGTTGCCACCACGGCAACCGAGGATCGGTTTCTGGTCGAGAACTATGATCGCTTGGTGGACTCTCCGCTAATGTACAACCGGCCCGACACCACTATGATGCAAGTGGGCGGGGCCGAAATCATCGTATCGGTTTATTCGCCCAGCAAAAAGCTGACTTCCAAGTTTGTGGCTGACAATATCCGCGATATTTTGAACGCCCAGAAAAATTATTTGGGGGGCACGCTTCCCGTTGACCGGTACGCGTTCATCATCTATTTGTTCAAGGGAGCCAGTGGATCGGGCATGATGGG
>Ga0105045_10002175_pt1 | contig 16468 bp, 14 predicted proteins | sample MAT02_FD_78089 | JGI IMG/M metagenome (GOLD analysis project Ga0105045, IMG submission 78089) | Freshwater microbial communities from Lake Fryxell liftoff mats and glacier meltwater in Antarctica - MAT-02 (megahit assembly) | ecosystem: Environmental > Aquatic > Freshwater > Ice > Liftoff... | reverse complement strand
TATGTTTACCAAGTTGGCATTATTTGTAGCTGTACCTTTGATTGCATCTTCTATCGTTTTTTTCAATCGTATGCTATCAACATCAAGCGCTTTTAGTGTTTTGAGGGCTTTGCCGTCTCCCTCGCGAATGAGCCCAAGCAATAAATGCTCGGTTCCGATGTAATCATGACCAAGGCGAATGGCTTCTTCCCTGCTATAGCTGATTACATCTTTAACTCGTGGCGAAAATTTTGCTTCCATATATTTTATGACAATTTTTTATCTATTTTAGTTCTATTAGGTCAAATATAATTCCATTTATATTTAAAGGCAATATGGCAGATTTTAATTATAAACGAACATAAAACCCAATATGTTTATAACATCTACGTTTTTCTGAACGAATTGCCATATTAAATTAATGGAAAAAGGGCAAAATCTATTTCCTTTGTGTTGATTTTTCTTTAAACGGTGAAGCCCAAACTTATCTTCTATTTTGTATTTTTATTTAGTTTTACGCTCGAAGTAAAAGCACAGCAGGATAGCGCTTTAAAAGCGTATTACAAATACAGGAAATTGTATGTTCACGACTTATCTCATAAAATAAATGTTTCTGGGTTAATTGTGGGAGCAGGCAATGGATTTGAACTTCGCTCAAAACAAAACATAAGACTTAGGCCTAATGAAACAGGAAACATAGGCTTGCGTTTCACTCATCAATGGTTAACAATTGGATTATCCTTGAGAATTAAAAATCTAAATCCTGAAAGGCGTGGAACAACCAATTTTTTAAATATTGTAGCCAACTCGTATGGAAAAAAATGGGGTGGCGATGCTTACTATTTATCTTACAAAGGGCATTATATAACCAATAGCTATGTTGCGGATTTACCGCAATTTTTAGATAGCAATACCTATCCAATTTTACCCAATTTAAACACTGTATACAGTGGAATAAATGGATATTATATATTTAATCACCAAAAATATTCATACCGAGCTTCGTTTATTCGAAATGAAATTCAAAGAAAATCAGCTGGTTCCTTTTTAATGATGATGTCATATTCATATTTTAAATTAAGTAGTGATACAGGATTTATTCCATCGTCTGTTATACAAAATTTTTTGCCCGAATCGCGCATTAATAGCGGAAAGTTTAATAGTGTTAGCATTATGCCAGGCTATGCCCACACCTTTGTTTTTGCTAAAAATTATTTTTTTACTTTATCTCCTTCGATTGGTTTGATGACACAGTTTCAAAACTATACCATAAATGGACTCACAGTAAAAGGTGTTCAAAAAGGAGGAAGTGTAATTTACCCGCGAGGGATGGCTCGCGCTGCCTTGGGCTATAACTCTAAGAAGTGGTATTGTGGCATATCTGCCATTGTTGATAATTATATTATTCAACTGCCAGAAAATGATTTACTCATTTACAATATTGGCAATGCAAATATATATGCAGGGTTTAGGATTGATGTACCTAAAAAATTAAAACGTCTTTCAAAAAAGATAGACGAATACTCGCCTCAACACATTATTGATGAAATTATAAAATAGGTTTTAAATGCTTCCACCTTCTGTGACTCCATAGCCATAATTCTGGCTTTGCCACAATATCTTTCTCAAGCATTTGTGTATGCTGCTGGGTTATCCAATTGTCGATTTCCTCCTTTGGATGGGTGGTGATGATGGAAAAATGTGACTCATAATACCCTCTTTTAATTCTATTGATATGCACAAAAACGACTGGTAATCCCAGCTTTTTTGCAATTTTTTCGGTACCTAAAAATACAGGTGTATCTTGTCCTAAAAATTGCATCCAATGGCAAGATTCAATATTACTTGGGGTTTGATCGGCTAAAAAAGCAGTTGTTGTGAGTAAATCTTTTCTACGTATCATTTCTTTAATTGATAAATGCATGGGAATTAAACCAACCCCAAATCGAGACCGCAATTTGTAAGTTAACCATTCAAAAAATGAATTACTTAATGGATGGTATAATACATCTTGCTGAAAAAGTTGTTTCAAATGAAAACTTTGCCCACACAGCTCCCAGTTTCCGTAATGACCAAGTACAAAAATAATAGATTGTTTGCTTGAGGTAAATTGTTGCAATATTTCAGCATTTGTAAACTTAAAGCGCAGTTGAATGCTTTTTGATGACATTATAAGCAGTTTAAACGTTTCCATGAAAAGATCAACCATAAAACTGTAATACTTTTTTTGAATAGTAATCAGTTCCTGATGTGATTTCTTAGGAAACGCATTTTGCAAATTTTGATAAATTATTTTTTTGCGGTATCCTATAATATAGTATCCTATAAAATAAAAAATGTCACTTAGTAGATAGAATAATGGAAAAGGTAGCAGAATTATAATATAAAAAGGCAGTGCCAATAAATGGAACAAAATATTACGCATGGTTGAAATAGAAATGGAATTGTATGTTTGCAAAGTAAATGAATAATAAAGAAAACATACTAGCAGCGTGTAAACAACTCATTTTGCAACGTATTGCCACTGCCGAAAAAGCGATGAAGGCAGCGCAGGAGGGATCGAACAGTGAAGATAAAAGTAGCGCAGGCGATAAGTATGAAACAGCAAGGGCAATGGGTCAGTTGGATTCAAATATGAATGCAAAACAATTGGCTCAAGCCCAAGATCAGCTTGCCGATTTGCTTAAAATTGATACATCTACAAGTAAAACGATTAGGCGAGGATCGCTAGTTGAAACTCAAAGTGGGTTATACTTTGTAGCATTAGGTTTAGGTAATATTACTGTGAATGAATGTCCTATTACGGTCATTTCTTATCAATCACCATTAGCCTTACACTTGTTAGGTAGATGTATAGGCGAAACTGTCTTTTTTAATCAAATTAAAATAGAGATAAAACAAATACTTTAATTAATATGTTAATTATCAATACCATAAATCAAATATTATTTTTTGGTGGTATCCGTTTCAATAATTACTTTTGACTAAAAAATAGGAATAACAAACCATGAATAATTCAAAAATTGCATATACTCGTAACGAAGTCATGCTGCACTTGGGAGAGTCGGTAAATGACTATACTACCGAATTTCTAAAACCAATTGAAGAGAATTGGCAAGCATCAGAATTACTGCCACTTACATCCGATACTAGTTTTATTGCTGATCTTAAAACTATACAAGAACAAGCGGAAGGCCTTTCATATGATTTACTTGCAGTTTTGGTTGCTGATACTATTACAGAAGAAGCTTTACCCACCTACGAAACTTGGTTGGCTGGCGTAACAGGTATTGATCAATATAGCAATAATGGATGGATGCGCTGGCTCCGAGGTTGGACATCAGAGGAGAACAGACACGGAGACGTGTTGAATAGGTATTTGTACTTGTGTGGTCGAATTAATATGAAAGAGTTCGAAGCCTCAACCCAATATTTAATTGCCGATGGATTTAATAATGGAGCAGGAAAAGATCCTTACAGGAATTTCGTATACACCAGTTTTCAAGAATTGGCCACAAACATATCGCATCGCAGGGTAGCCAGTTTGGCCAAGCAGCAAGGTAGTAATATTCTTTCAAAAATATGCGGCTTGGTAGCTGCCGATGAAGCAAGACATGCCAAAGCTTACAAAACTTTTGTAAAACGTATACTTGAACTAGATGCCAATGAAATGATGCTTGCTTTTGAGGATATGATGCGTCAAAAAATCGCGATGCCTGCACAATATTTGCGTCAATTAGGCCAAGAAGTTGGCATGTTTAGCAACTTTAGCGATGCTGCCCAGCGAATTGGAGTTTATACAGCTTATGATTATACTGATATTCTAAAATCACTTATTGACGAATGGGAGATTGAAACCATCAGAGGGTTGCAAGAAAGTGGTGAAAAAGCACGTGATTACATTATTTCACTTCCAATAAGACTTAATAGATTGGCCGATAGAATGAAAATTCCTGAAACACATTATAAATTTAATTGGATTTTAGCTTAATATTACATTTATGATAATGTGCCGTTGGTAAATTATTTGTTTAATTGTATAAGCTATGATTATTTACGGAATTAAAAATTGCGGAACAATGAAAAAAGCCTTTCTCTGGCTTGAAGAAAATGGTGTTGCTTACACTTTTCATGATTATAAAACGAAAGGGGTTACCAAAGAAAAGATAATGCACTGGCTTTCTCAAAAATCACTTACAGATTTAATCAATACCAGCGGAACTACCTTTAAAAAATTAAGTGAGCAAGAGAAAACTCTTTTAGGTGATACCAACAAAGCTATTGAATTGATGATTGAAAAAACATCAATGATTAAGCGCCCACTTGTTGAAACTGGAAATGAAGTATTGCTTGGCTTTAATCCTGATTTTTGGGATAAACACATATAGCAGGCTTGTTGGAAAATCGCAGTGCAATTAGAATTAGCTTAGTCGCTATTTTTCTTATTATTTCTATAGTGGGAATACTTGGTGAGAAAATACCTGTAAACAATGGCAAAGGATGGGATGGAAAAAATTATGCAAATCTTACAATACACTTTGAAGAACTTTATAAAAGCAAACAGATAGACAGTTATCAGTTTCAGCGAATATTTACTCCTGCCATTATATATTATGGATGCAAATTGCTCCGATACCCTCTTTCAGATAGTAACATTGTCATTGTTTTTGCTTGCTATAACCTAGTCCTATTATGTTTCTGTTGTGCTATTTTTTTTCTAATTGCTAGCCATTTAAATTTTTCCATAGCGATAGAAATAATAGGATTTTCCGCCCTATTCTTGAATTATTTCGCTATTAAATTAACCCCTTATTATCCAATACTTACAGATGTGAGCGCTTTTTTTACTGGAATGGTTATCACCTATCTTTTTATTCATGGGAAACAATTTATACTCATGTTGGTGCTGTTTATAAGTCATTTTGTGTTTCCATTGTTGTTTGTGGGTTCATTACCACTTTTTTTTAATCAAAAAGCAGGAATAGTCCATCAATTTATTTACCGCCATTTTGGTTATAAAAAGATTGCCATTTTTATTTTGTTTGCCTTGGGATTTGGAATTTATATCGTTCTATTTCAGTCATCTATTATTCAGCAAAAATATTTACTAAAGCTAAATACACCATTGTTACCCATAAGTATTGCCTGCCTTGCAATTTACATTTGGAGAGGTATTTCAATGTTTACTCTTGATAACGAAGCAGCTAAGGCTACTGTGAACATTAAAATAATTAGCCTGAAGGTGATAGCTATAATTTCTTTTCTAGTATTGTCACGTTATTTTATTCAAGAACATTCCATACCCGAAATTGGATTTACCTCAATAGATTTTATCTTCAACATAGTACAACAAAGTATCGATAACCCAGTTGTTTTTTTAATCTCCCATTTTATTTATTTAGGCCCTTTAATATTACTATTTGTATTATTTTGGAAAGCTTTGGTAAAAACTTTAGTCTCGTATGGAGATTCGGCCATAGCGTATTCAATTATTTTTTTAGTAATAACAATTGGATCCGAAACCAGACAGTTTATTCATGCATATCCATTTTTTTGCATTATGCTTTTGCTTACGATAAATACTAAAACGATAACCCTAAAACAATCCTTGTTATTTATGGTCATTTCACTCATCGCTAGTAAATGTTGGTTTACCATTAATGTTGATGGGATTTTTACAAAGTATGATTATGCTAATTTCCCCGACCAACGTTATTTTATGAGCCAAGGTCCTTTTATGAACGATTACAGTTACTTGCTCAATGTTGTAGTCATATTTACTATTGCAATAATGTTATATAAGCCTTTGCAATTTACTTTAAAACGTGGGCCAAGCGAAAATCTAAGAAATTAGCAACGTGACCGTGCACCAAAACATTTGTGCCAATACTCCAATTTCTATTAAGTTTAAACTGCAAACCATATCGTTGATACAATAAAGGAAAATAATTACTGGGATTTAATATGTACACGCCCAGTTGCTGGCTTAATGAAATTTTTCCCATTAAAAAAACATGTCCTGCTAAACCGCCTAACCTTGTTGCAGAAGCACCATTAGTAGTATCCCTATTTAATCTTTCTTGAAGCGAATAGTCATGCCAAACCTCCGCCCCAAAAGTAAGTGCGCTAATGTGTGCAACTTGTTTTGTGTATAGACCTGCAATTCCAAAAATATGCCACCGTTTTTTTTCTCCTGCAACCAAGGTTCGGCTGCTCCAAAATGGTATTATCTCCCAGGTTTTTAATGCAGATGATTTATCGTAGGTGTGCTTTGTGCGTGGAGGTAATACAACTGATTGCATTATATAATCAAACCCGATGCTCATCGTAGGCCAATTTATTCCCTTGTTTGGATCTTTTATTCCTCCATTTGATATGTGATTATAATTGGCATACATGTTTACGTTCAATTTTTTTGTAACTCTTGCATGAAAACCCAAGCCTAGCGAAACATAAACAGCCAATGGTAAACTATAAGATTGATTGGTAGGGTTTTTAATACTGCTATAAGGATTACTAAGGAAGGCTAAGCCCGACATGCCTTTTAACGAAGCGCTGATGCGCCTTCCATAACCCCAGTAGGGTTCAATGTAGGTTACTAGATGCGCACTTTTCCCTAGTATTATATTGTCGTAATCAAAATATTGAAATAGAAAACCTTTACGCGGAAAGCAGTTACATATTTGCCAGGTTTTTTCATCCAGCAATTGTTTATTCCATTCCAACTGAAAACCAATCGGATTGCTACCAGCTGTATTTTCAACATCTTTTGAATGGGCAAAAATAAACCCACGGTAAAAAGATGCTCCTATACTTTCTTCCAGTTGTGCATTGGCATTTAAAGAAAGCGTAAGTGCGATTAAAACGAACCTCCATCCTGAATATATTAAAGTTGAAGATTGTATCATTATTGATTGTACTCCAGTTTAATAACAAAGTCCATTACATATTCCTTCTATACTGTCCCCCAACTTCAAACAAAGCATTGGTAATTTGGCCTAACGAACAACACTTAACGGTTTCCATTAATTCATTAAAAATATTTCCATTGTGAATGGCTACTTGCTGTAACTTATATAACATTTCTTTACCCTTTGCTTCATTTATATTTTTTAGTTCATTCAACATAGTAATTTGGTATTCCTTTTCTTCGGTCGTTGAGCGAATAACTTCTTTAGGCAAAACTGTTGGAGATCCTTTGCTTGACAAAAATGTGTTTACCCCAATAATCGGAAACTCACCTGTATGCTTTTGCATTTCGTAATACATACTTTCTTCTTGTATTTTATTGCGTTGGTACATTGTTTCCATTGCTCCCAGCACACCTCCCCTTTCAGTAATTTTATCAAACTCTGTAAGCACTGCATCTTCAACTAAATCGGTAAGTTCTTCAATAATAAAAGATCCTTGCAATGGATTTTCATTTTTGGCCAATCCCAACTCCCTGTTAATGATTAATTGAATTGCCATTGCACGCCTGACAGATTCCTCTGTTGGAGTAGTAATAGCCTCGTCATATGCATTGGTGTGCAAAGAATTGCAATTGTCGTAAATGGCATACAAAGCTTGTAACGTAGTGCGAATATCGTTAAAGTCAATTTCTTGTGCGTGCAAACTACGGCCAGAAGTTTGAATATGGTATTTCAACATTTGTGAACGCTCATTACCTCCATATTTTAGCTTCATGGCTTTAGCCCAAATTCTGCGTGATACACGACCTATTACTGAATATTCAGGATCAATCCCGTTAGAGAAAAAGAACGAAAGATTGGGTGCAAAATCATCAATATTCATGCCTCGGCTTAGGTAATATTCAACAAACGTAAAGCCATTTGAAAGCGTTAAGGCTAATTGTGTTATTGGATTTGCTCCTGCCTCGGCAATGTGATAACCGCTAATTGAAACAGAATAAAAATTACGAATAGCATTATCAATAAAATATTGCTGCACATCGCCCATTACCCGCAACGAAAATTCAGTTGAAAAAATACACGTATTTTGCGCTTGGTCTTCTTTCAAAATATCAGCTTGCACCGTTCCACGAACTTGCTTTAATGTTTGTTGCTTAATCTTATCGTACTCATCGTTAGATAAAACCATGTCACCAGTAACACCTAAAAGCATTAACCCTAGGCCATCATTGCTATCTGGAATAGTTTCCTTGTATTGAGGCTGTGAAATGCCTTTCTCTTTAAAAATTTCGGCCAACTTATGTTGAACCTCTTCTTCCAACCCATTCTCTTTTATGTACAATTCGCACTGCTGGTCAATGGCTGCGTTCATAAAAAATGCACAGATAATGGCAGCCGGACCGTTAATGGTCATTGAAACAGAAGTTTTAGGGTCGGATAAATTAAATCCTGAATATAATTTTTTTGCAGCATCTAAACTCCAAACACTAACACCAGAGTTTCCAATTTTTCCATAAATATCTGGTCTGTGGTCAGGGTCGTTTCCGTAAAGTGTTACAGAATCGAAAGCTGTGCTTAATCTTTTTGCGGGCATGCCCTGCGATACATAATGAAAACGCTTATTTGTTCGCTCAGGCCCCCCTTCACCAGCAAACATTCTGGTTGGGTCTTCCCCTTCGCGTTTGAACGGATAAATTCCTGCCGTGTAAGGGAAATCACCTGGAAAATTTTCTTGCAACGACCAACGCAAAATTTCGCCCCAAGCTATATATTTTGGAACCGCAACCTTAGGAATTTGAGAGTGTGAAAGTGACTCTGTATGTGTTTTGATTTTAATCTCTTTGTCCCGTACCTTAAACATGTAATATTCGTTACGAAACAAGTCTTTTTTCTCTTCCCAAGTTTTTAGCAAAATATTATTTCTTGGATCAAGGTTTAGTTCAATTTCTTTGTAAGCTAAGTGTAAAGCTGATATTAAATCTTGATCAGCATTTTTATTGCTTATGAATATATCGATAGCAGTGTGCAATCCATAAAGTTTATTAGCAATCTCTACTTGTTTATTTACCCACTTATCGTAATTGCGATTGTTTTCGCTGATTTCTGATAGATACCGAATACGTGAAGGAGGAATAATATAAATTTTCTCGCTCATCTCTTCGCTAATATGATACGTAGATTGTAAATCAGCGCCTGTGCGCTCTACAATTTTATCCATTGTAGCTTTATATAAGCTATTCATTCCTGGATCGTTAAATTGGGATGCGATAGTGCCGTAAACTGGCATTTCATCCAGATTCTTATCAAATAACTTATGATTGCGTTGGTATTGTTTTTTTACATCACGTAATGCATCTAAAGCACCCTTTTTGTCAAATTTGTTGATAGCAATAATATCAGCAAAATCAAGCATGTCAATTTTCTCTAGCTGAGTAGCAGCACCATATTCAGGTGTCATTACATATAAACTTGTATTGCTATGCTCAATAATCTCAGTATCGCTTTGCCCAATGCCAGATGTTTCCAAAATAACTAAATCAAAACCAGCAGCTTTTACAATATCTACCGCTTCCTTCACGTATTTGGAAAGTGCCAAATTACTTTGACGAGTAGCCAATGACCTCATATATACACGTGGATTTTTAATTGCATTCATTCGAATACGGTCACCTAAAAGTGCTCCACCTGTTTTACGTTTGCTGGGATCTACCGAAATAATTGCAACTGTTTTCGTATCAAAATCCAATAAAAATCTGCGCACCAATTCATCAACTAATGAAGATTTTCCAGAACCACCCGTTCCTGTTATTCCTAATACTGGGATGTTATTGGTAGCAATACTTTTAGAAATTTCATTGTGATGAGCAACAAAGGCATCTGGAAAATTTTCGGCCGCTGAAATAAGCTTGGCTATCGCTTTGTAATCTTTATCTTTTAAATGCGTAACCTCTCCGTTTAGATTTGTTCCTGTCGCAAAATCACATTTCTCGAGCATGTCATTGATCATCCCTTGCAATCCCATTGCTCTTCCATCATCTGGATGGTAAATACGGCAAATACCATAGTGTTGTAATTCTGCGATTTCTTCTGGTAAAATAGTACCACCCCCGCCACCAAATATTTTAATATGCTCACATCCTTTTTGCTTTAACAAATCGAACATAAATTTAAAATACTCAACATGTCCACCTTGGTAAGATGTTAAAGCTATGGCATTAGCATCCTCTTGGATTGCCGTATCAACTACTTCCTCTGCGCTTCTATCATGCCCTAAATGAATTACCTCTGCACCACTTGCTTGAATAATTCTGCGCATGATGTTGATGGCAGCGTCATGACCATCAAAAAGTGCAGCTGCTGTTACAATACGTATTTTATTTTTAGGTTTATATGCTTCTACAATTTTCATTTTGCCCACTTTATAAGTAAGCAAATTTATATTATTATCTAATAAAAATTGTGTTTTAAGAAGCAAAGCATTATTAGAAATAAAAAAAAGAATAAAATGGGATACGTAGCTTATTCAAAAATAGGATTTTAATTTAGCACATAAATTTCACAATTCATTTTAATTCATTCGTTTGTAATAGTATAATTGATATGCAGCTTAAAATTAACCAATCCAGGGTAATACTTTCAATGAGCAAATTTAAATTGACTGTGAAAACGGAAAATTCTACTAACTTAATGCATATATTCGTTACCCAATTCTACCTGTTCTCTCTAATTATATTTGGTATCAACTCACTATTTTTTTAAACCTAATAAACTGTTTTACTGATAAATGGCAACTTATAACCCAACCCAATCTTACCATTTAGAATAGATTTTATCAGCTAATTTTCAAAGCAAAGTACCATCAAATGATTGCATATTTTTAAAAAACATTACATTTGCCACTGTTAAAAAATAAACAAGAATGGATTTAAAAGAAATAGTTGCAATTGGAGGTATTGGTGGTTTACACAAAATTATTGGAAGAAGTAAAAATGGCTTAATACTTGAAACATTAGCAGAGCCTACAAAAAGATTTGCAACAGGTATGCATGATAAGGTTTCAGTATTGGAAGATATTTCTATGTATACTGAGGAAGGAGATGTAGCGTTATCAGAAGTATTTGTAAAAATAAACGCTACTGGTAACAATCCTCCAACTGCTAAAGACGATATTAACGTACAAAGGGAATTTGTGAATAGCGCTGTAAAGCTAGATAATGAAAGAGTTTATGATTCTGACATCAAAAAATTAGTAACATGGTTTAATTTATTAAAAGATAAACTTGATTTTGAGGCCTTAATACCAAAAGAAGAATCTGAAGAAAATGCTGGAAATAATGTGAATGTGGCTAACGATGAGTTAATGGAAACTGACGGTGAAAAACCTAAAAAAGTATCCGCAAAAAAAACTACCACACCCAAAGTCCCAAAAACTGCCGCACCAAAAGATATGGCGCCAAAAGTGAGCAATAAAGGTGCTGGTAATAAAAATACCTACAGACCAAAATCTGTTTAATAATTAACCAATCAATTTTAAAAAAGGCTACTTTAACCGTAGCCTTTTCTAGTTAATTAATTTTCCATAAACTGAGGTAATAATATCTTGTTAAATTTCACTAAAATTGCAAGTAAATTTACTTAAAATGAAACGCTATCAACTCATCGAAAAACAACTTTTTATCGATAATAGGAAAAAATTTGCAGCACAATTAAAAGCAAATTCAATTGCTTTTTTCAACAGCAGTGCAATTTTTCCTCGAAATGGCGATGCCAATTATGAATTTAAACAAAACAGTGACTTATTTTGGCTCACAGGGATAGATCAAGAAGAATGTGCACTACTTATTTTCCCTGATTGTCCAGTTGATTCGAATAGAGAGGTATTGTTTATTAAACGAACAAACGAACATATTGCGGTTTGGGATGGTCATAAATATTCCAAAGAAGAGGCAACTTCAGTTTCGGGTATTCAAAATGTATTCTGGATCGATGAGTTTGATAATATGATACGCCAACTTATTCAACTGTCCCAATACATTTATTTAAATACAAACGAAAATGACAGGGCAGGTAATAATTTTATGTATAAGGATTTAGAGTTTGTCCTTCAACTCAGACAACGATTTCCATTACATACATTTGAACGAGCCGCCCCCATTATGCAACGATTACGATCAATAAAATCGCCTGTAGAAATAGCTTACATGAAGTATGCGATTGAAATTTCAAATAAAATGTTTCATAGGATTCTCAAATTTATTAAACCTGGCGTAAAAGAATATGAGGTAGAAGCTGAGGTAATTCACGAGTTTGTGCGAAATGGAGCATCAGGCCATTCATTTACTCCGATCGTAGCTGCTGGTAAAAATGCATGTACATTGCACTATGTAGATAATGCAGACATTTGTAATAATGGTGATTTATTACTTTTGGATAGTGGTACAGATTATGGTAATTATATAAGTGACATGACACGCGTAATTCCAATTAATGGAAAGTTTAGTCCTCGTCAAAAAAATATTTATAATGCCGTATTACGCGTTATGAACGAAGCAAAAAAAATGCTTAAACCAAATATTATGTTAATGGAATATCATTTGCAAGTTTGCCAAGTGATGGAAAAAGAATTGGTAGATTTGCAACTTATAACACTTGATGACATAAAAAAACAAAACCCTTCAATGCCTGCATTTAAAAAATACTTTATGCACGGCACTTCCCACTTTATTGGACTTGATGTGCATGACGTGGGAATGCGCTATGAACCAATAAAAGCAGGAATGACTTTTAGCTGCGAGCCTGGAATTTATATTCCACAGGAGGGTATTGGTATTAGATTGGAAAACGAAATACTGATAACTGAAAATGGATGTTTAGACTTAATGGAACACATACCCATTGAAACGGATGAAATTGAAGAACTAATGCATTCAGCCTAGTTGGATAATAATTTAATGACTCAACCTGCAAAATCATTTACGGCAATCCTGAATAGATTGCACTCGAATTTATGGTAATTTCATTTTATGTACCACCAAAAATTGCTACTTCACTAGTTAAGGGAAATGATAAACTTGTGTTATGTATTATTAATAAATTGATATCAATTTAAGCAAGAGTAATGCCCTTTAACAATGGCCAGTTTTTTATCAATCTAAATAAAAAAATACGCAAGTAACTAAATTGAAATCTGGGAGAGGAAATACTGGTAAAATTAAAAAAAGATGAAAGTAAATATGGCTTACCAATGCTATCAGAATTTGAAGAATTATTAAACCAAGATGAAGAAAGAAGCGATTTGTTTCACTCATTAACGCTTGGAAAATAATGAAAATTGTTATTTATTACAGCCAAACAAAATCGTCAGATCTTCGCTTAAGAAATGGTATGTCTGTGCTTAAACATATAAAAGCAAACAATCAAAATATTAACTTTAAACAGTTAAATGAAGATATAAAAAATTATTATTGACAAATAAAATGTACGCCATTGTAGATATCGAAACCACAGGTGGCCATGCCGATTCAAATGGAATTACCGAAATAGCAATATATGTTTATGATGGGAATTCTATTGTGAATCAGTTTACATCATTAGTAAATCCAATGGTTGCCATTCCGGCCTTTTTAGAACAATATACAGGCATTACCAATAAAATGGTAAGCAAGGCACCTATATTCTCTGCAATTGCACCAACTATTTACAAACTATTAAAAGATAACATCTTTGTGGCGCATAATGTAAACTTCGACTACTCATTTATTCATCACCAACTAAAAGCTTGTGGCTACTTATTAGCTACAAAAAAACTTTGCACTGTTAGGCTTAGCAGAAGAATATTTCCTGGGTACAAATCATACAGTTTGGGTAATATTTGCAACTCACTTGCAATACCACTAAGCAATAGGCATAGAGCGGCAGGAGATGCCATGGCTACTGTCAAACTTTTTGAAAAAATACTTAAAAGCGACCCAAGTTTGGTTGTAATAGAGGCTCTTAAAAAAGGATCAAAAGAATATACACTGCCGCCTCACTTACCCAAAGAACAATTTGACAAATTGCCACAACAAACTGGCGTGTATTTTTTTCATAACAAAGAAGGTAAAGTGATTTATGTAGGAAAAGCCAAAAATATAAAAGCTAGGGTAACATCTCATTTTTCTGGCAATAAGCCAAACAAACAGAAACAAGACTTTTTGCGCAATATTTATTCTTTTTCATTTACCGCCTGCGGCACTGAATTAATGGCTTACATACTAGAGTCGGTAGAAATAAAAAAACACTGGCCAGAATTTAATAGGGCTCTAAAAAAGGTAGACTTCAATTTTGCTATTTATTGCTATACTGATAGAAACGAATACCTTCGATTGGCAATAGATAAACTACGCAAAAATATAACCGCAGTAGCAACTTTCAAAACCCAAATTGAAGGCATACAAATGCTTCAATTCATGGTTTCAAAATTTGAATTATGTCCAAAATTTTGTGCCATAAATACTTCACAAAAAATGTGTAGGGAATTACCAGAGTTAAGTTGCAAAGGAGCTTGCGAAAAAAAGGTATTAAGTACTGATTATAACATAAAAGTGTCTGAAGCAATAGCATACCTTACCCAAAACGATAGCTACATTATTATCGATAAAGGTTTATACGTAGATGAAATAAGTTGCATTGTAATTGAAAATGGTAAGTTTATAGGAATGGGCTACGCTCCAATTACAAGCAAAAAAAATACTTTTGAGTATTATAAATCATTTATCACGCCACATAAAACCAGCTTCTATATTGCTGATATTTTACAATCAGATCAGCTTACCCAATCAGCTCAAATCATAAAGTTTAGTGAATAATCTAAATAAAAAACCAACCTCACAATATAATATTGTGAGGTTGGTTTTTTATTTTAAGCATTTATAATGGGCTATTACATATTATCTATCTTTAAATAAGTTAAAAACTCCTCTCTAGTTTTAGCATCCAAAAATTTACCACCATATTCGGCTGTTATTGTATTGCTCGTCACATCTTTTACGCCTCGCGAAGCAACACATAAATGGTCTGCTTCAATTACAACTGCTACATCTTCTGTATACAATGCTTCTTTGAGCATATTGGCAATTTGTATTGTCATACGTTCCTGCACTTGAGGACGCTGAGCAAAATAACGGACAATACGATTTAATTTTGAAAGCCCAACTACTCTGCCATTTGGAATATAAGCAACATGAGCCTTGCCAATAATTGGCACAAAATGATGTTCGCACGTGCTGTGAAAACTTATTTGTTTTTCAACCAGCATGTTTTTGTATTGGTATTTATTCTCAAACAATTTTGCCTTAGGCATATTTTCAGGGTTTAAACCCGAGAATATTTCTTGAACATACATTTTTGCAACCCTATGCGGTGTTCCCATTAGGCTGTCATCAGTCATATCTAAACCCAATATGAGCATAATTTCTTTGAAGTGTTTTCCGATTAATTCAATTTTTATTTCATCATCCAATTCAAATGCATCTTCTCGTAAGGGTGTTTCAAGAGAGTAAGATTCGTGTCCATCTCCCATTTCATCATGCTGCTGTTTAACTTCCGTTGTATTCAACAAAATTCCGTTCTGTTTCATATAGTTTAATAGTCAATTTTAAATTAATATTTAATTTTTTTCGTATAAGCTTCCAAATTACAATAGCAATATTCTCAGCAGTTGGGTTAAGTGGTTTAAATTCTTCGGTATCTAAATTCAAGTTTTTGTGATCGAAGCGATCTTCAACTTCCTCTTTAATAATCTCCTTCAAAATTTTTGTGTCGATAAGATATCCTGTCTCTTGATCAAGTTGTCCGGTAACTGTTACAATCATGTCATAATTGTGTCCGTGGTAATTGGGATTATTACAACTGCCAAACACTAATTTGTTTTTCTCTTCACTCCAATGGGCAACATGCAAACGATGGGCTGAATTAAAATGACTTTTACGCGATACTGATATTTCCATTAATTTTTACTGATGGTGCAAAGGTACACCTTTCCAAATTGCCTTAATTACTTTTGATAAGTAGAATATATATTGTTTAACTTTGTTTAACTCATTATTGTTTTAGATAAACAAAAATTAAATAATATACAACAGTTTTTAAACGAAAAAAATGAAATAAGTGAATTAAAAAACAATCTTAAAATGCTAAAATAGAAAGTTTTTAAGAAGTTTTTATATTTTATAGAATTGATTAACAGTTGATTATGTTTTGTTTAATCTTTTGAAGAAATTATTTAACAAAATCATTTGGAATTGCGGTTCATAAAGTGATTATATTTGTGGAAGAAAAAACATAAAAGATTAAACAATATGACAGCAATCGAATTTAAAAAAGTAGTACAAAAAGAAGCTCAAACAATGAGAAGCTATGCGTATCAGTTAACACGAAATGTTGAAGATACCAATGATTTGATACAAGATACCATGTTAAAAGCATTTATGTATCAAGATAAATTCACAGATGGCACCAACTTAAAAGGGTGGCTTTACACAATAATGAAAAATACGTTCATCAATAATTATAGAAGGATGGTGAAACGCAATACCTTT
>Ga0105045_10002174_pt1 | contig 16469 bp, 13 predicted proteins | sample MAT02_FD_78089 | JGI IMG/M metagenome (GOLD analysis project Ga0105045, IMG submission 78089) | Freshwater microbial communities from Lake Fryxell liftoff mats and glacier meltwater in Antarctica - MAT-02 (megahit assembly) | ecosystem: Environmental > Aquatic > Freshwater > Ice > Liftoff... | reverse complement strand
GTTGGCATCGCTACGACCCAAGTCGCTCTTTAAGACGATCTCGCAATTTCGTAAATGCAAAGGAACCGTCTACACTCTGACCCAAATCGATTTGCTCGAATCCCTTCTGGATTTCCTCGGCCAGCGACTCTCTCGCTTGCAAAAGCCGAAGACTTTCCACCAAAACCTCGTGTTCAGAGAGAAAGCGTCGTCTCGCGACTAGCGATGCGACAAACGACTCAAATTCTTGCGGAACGTCTATGGTCATGATATTCTCCTAGTACCTGTATATTGTACTCGATCTCTGCGAACCTGCAAAATGGCGTTCAGAGATAATAGTGCCGACGGAAAGGCCGATAAATCGGGTAAGGGTGGTCATTGCTGACCACCCTCCCCACACCACCGGAGAGATCGTCCAGCTATTAAGTTGCGACTGGAGTCGGTTTTGCAGCTTGGATGAACAGTCGGCGGACTGTCATCAAGTTCAGCGCGAAGATTGCTAATGCGAGGCTAGTCTTTGCTCGGTGGATTCTTGATAGCCGAGTGATCAGCCAGAATCCAATCCCTTGTTCATGAAGCTCAAGCGGCAGGAACGGCGGTTGGTTCAGAGATGGTTGTCAAGTGGTGATTTCTTTCTCGCTCCTAGTCTTGAGATAGAACGGACAAGAGATGGAACGAGCTTGTTTTTCTTGCTGGATCTCGATGTCCGCTGGACGCTTCCGACCAAGCCGTTCCACTGGAGCCACTTGCACACTCAAGCTGCAATTGGACTAAATTGTTACAGTTTCAATCTGGAACGTTTCCGGAAGGCTCATCGAGTCCGTAGTCTTTTAGTTTTTTATGGAGTGTGTTTCGATTAATTCCTAGGCGTGTAGCGGTCTTGGTTTGAACCTGGTTACACGCAGCTAGAACTTGAACAATCAATTCTCGCTCAACGCGATCGACCACCCTCTGATGCAGGTTGTCCGCATCGCTCGGTGATGTTCGTATTCCTTCGGATACGAGTTCTTTCGTAAGCGATCCCAGATCCATTGGAAGAGGTGCCAAGGAAATCGTTCCGGGCCTCGCTTCACCGCCAGTCACATAGCCTGGCAACAAGTCGGTGGTTAGTTCGTCTGTCTCCGCCATGACGACCGCTCGTTCGACATAATTTTGAAGTTCACGAACGTTTCCTGGCCAGTGATATTCTTGCATCGCCGTCATCGCATCGCGCTGAATATGAACTACGAATCGCTCGTTTTGAGAGCTATAGTAGTTCAAAAAGTGCGCCACTAAAGCCGGTATGTCGTCTCGACGTTGCCTCAACGGAGGAATCTCAATTGGCACGACATTTAATCTCCAATACAAATCCTCGCGAAACTTCTCTTCTTGAATCTCTAACGATAAATCGCGGTTGGAAGCAGCGACGACTCTCGTGTCGACCGTAATTGTTTCAGTATCGCCGACTCGCTCAAACTCTTTCTGCTGCAACACTCGAAGCAATTTTACCTGTAGGTGAAGCGAAGTGCTATTAATTTCGTCTAAAAAAATGGTCCCTGTGTGAGCGGCTTCGAAGCGGCCAGTACGATTGTTGACTGCGCCTGTAAACGCCCCGCGAACGTGCCCGAAGAGTTCGCTTTCTAGCAAGCTTTCGCTCAATGCGCCGCAGTTAACTTTGACGAACGGTCCAGCACTGCGATGGCTTAGTCGGTGGAGAGCATTGGCAATGAGCTCTTTACCAGTTCCCGTTTCGCCGAGAATCAACACGGAAGCATTCGATTTGGCAACTCGACGGGTGACTCGATAGACTTCTGCCATGGCCGGACCGGAACCAATTATGCCACTGATCGCTGCGCTAGGATCATGCCCGTTGACTATTGTTGAGTGCTGTACCATGGGTTTTACCAATTACTATTTGACTGGCGAAACCAATGAACGCAACGTGATTCGATCGATAGAGTCGATCGCTGGAGCGTCCGCGAGTTGAACGATGTCTCGAAGCACAGCAGCCGTAAACGAGATGTTGCCGGTTAACGTCGCGTTGAGAATTCCTTGAACGTTCTCCGAGTCTGTCAAACGCTGCTGAACGGTAGTCCATTGCGAAGCCATCATCACGATCGGGATCGAAGTGGTTCGGGGGGCTGCACGCAACCTTTGAACAAACTCGGACAGACTCATGTCGGCTACTCGATCAACGATAAAAACCATCTCGATCGGCAACGGCTCTTGGATCAGTTTAAATGCTTCGCGCGCGTTTCTAGCGGTTTTAGAACGAACCTCCAAAGCTTCGAGCTGACTCGTTAGTGTATCAACCAAATCAGCACTTCCGCCGATCACGAGTGCAAGTGGCTTCACTTCAAGATTCGCCATCTCTTCCAGCGTACGACGCAATCCACTTGCAATCGTTGGATCCTCGGTAGCTTTTAGTGTTCTATCGAGCGCGACTACCGCTGCATAGCGAACGGAAGGTACTCCATCATTGGACAGGCGTATCAACGAATCCTTGAGTCCGCTGTCCTGCTGTGGACCTTGATCCAGTAGTTTCCCGGCAAGTTGCACAGCCCTCAATTCGGCACCTCGCAACCCCTCTCGTTTCGCTTCGTCCAAGACATTCAATAGAAACGAGGGGGAATCTGTTAATTTTTCTGTTCTTTCAATTAAATAAAAAGCAGGATCTTCCACCATCCAAAGTTGCGATTGCCGATAACTCGATTCCAGTAAAATGGCAATCGCAAGGGCTCGTTCAGTAATGTTTCGTTTATCTGGTATGCGAAGAAGCAGCAATGCGAGTTCAGATGCTTCTGAGAGAAGGCTATCGGCAAGGGTTCCCGTCGTCGTTTCAACCCGCTTTGTGCTGGGTTGCCATATCCAGTAGGACTTCGGAAGTGGCGTGAGCTCCATCCGAGCAAGACGATAGTCCGCAATTTTAGATCCCATTCGCGATGCTAAAGTTCGCGACACAGAATCCAAAGAAGGGACGCTTTGACCACTCGGCGACAAGGCCTTTTCCAAAACCTGGTGGGTGTTACTCTTGGGATCCACAATGAAAAGTCCGGCCGACAGTTCAACGATAAACTCGGCGCCTGGGATCCTTGAAGCCAATTCGAGAAGCTTGGCGAACCCGGCAGCCTCGTTGATCGACATGGCTGCCTTCAGCGCGTCGCGTCCTTCGCTACCAAAAGTGGCAATGACCTCCGATGTAATCCTTGGCAATGGCTCGCCCTCCGACTCGCTAACGGCATTCAGCATTGCAGAAAGTCCTGCTTGGCCTGCGGCTTGAATGGCCAAGACAGCTCGCTTTCGTTCTAAGAGTTCAGGAGATCGGAGTCCTTGAATGGCATTTTTCAAGGTCGTGCTGTCAGCCACCTTTGCCGCAGCGCGATCCATCATGGCTTGGATGGCAGCCTTTTGTTTTGCCGAGAGAGGAGTTTCATTTCGAACTAACTTGAGCCAGGTCTCCAAGCCCGCCGATCGCACCATCACGAGGCTATTCGCAGGATCGGCTGTTAGCGTAGGGATTTGGTCAAGCAATGGTCCCATCTCCTTCCAGCGTTCGATTCGCGAGAGATAAAGAATGGCTCGGGCAGTATCGGCCGAAGTTCGGGGTGGATTGCGTTTGATTGACGTCACGACAGGGTGTTCGGTGTCTTGCGACTGAACGGTACCGCTGATTATCGGCAGCAACATGACTGCGAACAGCCATGCCCAAGCGACAAAGCCATTTTTTGATTTATATCGATCTAGCATAACGAGCAATCTCTATGAGGAAGAGGGTGACGAAGCGACGCTCGGACTGGTTTCGTAAGTCGAGGGTAACACAAGAGCAGCAGTCCACCGATCTACTTGGCTTTGAACTTCCGATGGCTGGCTTGAACCGTACGATTTATAGGCGTTGATGGCTCCGTTCACACCCAGGGTAGCTCGAAGCAGCTGAGCGAATCCACCTAGCGATGGGTCTACGCTTGCAAAATCTTTTTCTGTTAAATCCACCAATGCGACTTTCTTCTTCCGTGCAACGCCAACTAGCGATCCAACATGGTGATGAGCTGTTCGTTGAGGAAGTCCTTGCAGAATCATAGCTTCCATCAAGGTTGTCGCGTCGAGGTAACCTTGGTCGATTCTTGCCGCAATCGATTCGACTTGCAGCTCGGATTCCTGAACAAGAGGAATCGCAAGTTCCAAGCAAGCTTGTACTGTGTCGAAGGAATCGAACAGTGGAGGTTTATCCTCTTGAAGATCGCGGTTGTACGCAAGCGGTAACCCTTTGATGAGCACCAAGAGGGTTTGGAGATTACCAACAACTCTGGCAGTCTTTCCTCGCGTCAGCTCTAGCGTGTCGGGATTAATCTTTTGTGGCATGATCGAACTGCCGGTACAAAACTTATGCGGAAGTTTGATAAAGCCGAACTCGACGGTCGACCATAGGATCCACTCCTCAGCCCATCCGCTGAGGTGCTCGGAGATCATAGTCAGGACAAACGCCGCCTCAACAGCAAAGTCACGATCGCTGCTGATATCGATACTGTTGGCGGCGACTCCCTCAAAACCTAAACGCTCGGCTGTCCAGTGACGGTCGATTGGAATCGAAGTTCCAGCCACCGCAGCACCACCGAGCGGACAGATGTTGGCTCGTCTTCGGCAGTCGGCCAATCGCGATCGGTCGCGGGCTAACTTCTCGATGTACGCCAACCAATAGTGAGCGGCCAGAACCGGTTGAGCCCTTTGAAGGTGGGTATAGGCCGGAACAATCACTCCAGCATCCTTGTGGCATCGACTAAGAAAAGCCCGTTGAAGATCCGCTAGAAGGCCGTCGATCATGTCGCACGCTTCGCGGACCCAAAGTCGGATATCTGTGGCTACCTGATCATTTCGTGATCGCCCCGTATGGAGCTTACGCCCTACGTCACCCAACCGGTCGATCAGCGCTTGCTCGATATGCATATGGATATCTTCCAACTCGATGCGAAGCGGAAGTGTACCTTCATCCAACTCCCTTTCAATTTCTGAGAGAGCCGTCCGAATCAAAACAAATTCACTCTCATTCAACACGCCCACACGACACAGCATTTCGGCATGGACTTGAGACCCGCGAATATCTTGTGGGTATAGCCTAGCGTCAAAGCTGACGCTTTCTGAAAACTGAACGAGTCGTTTGTCTGTCGAAGCTTCGAAGACTCCGCTACGCGAAAGTGGCACCAAGGAGATTCATCCCACTAGCAAGAACAATTTACGGGAAAGGATTACAATAAACGCAGCACGGTTAAACGATTCAGATCGATCCTGCTCCCGTAGAAGAAGCGATCGAACTTGGACTATCAAACGACTGCGGTTGGATCGGCAGCAATGGCTGAGTAACCGACTTTGTCGATTCTACCATCGACGGGACATCCTTGAAGTATCGCTGCACAATTCTGAGGCGACGCTCGTCGACGGAAGGATGTAGCCACCCTCCAGAACTATGAAGGCTTACTGGTACAATCCTCTCCAACGCTTGGATCATTCCCCTAGCGGATTCCCTGGGGTTTATCGCCTGCCGCGACGCTGGTTCGGACTTGAGTTCGAGGTCGAAGCGATCTAACTTCGCCGAATCTTGATTCTCTGGAAATAATCTAGCAAAAGCTGGTTTCTTCGCCCAAGTATCGTGCATTATGCTCAGTTCGATTGCATGAATGTCCGCTTCGAATTCGGTCCATTTGGCGACTGACGAAATAAACTTGAGCAAGACAACCATACCAACTAAGGTCGCTAAACCATGCAAACCGATTGCATATCCAGGTATGTTTTCTCTTAGCATCGAATAAATAACTGGCTGAAACCAGATCGCGAGCGTTAGCGTCCCTATCAATACGGGGATGAATCGTATCCAGATATGCAATCGCCGAACATGTGCAGCCTCATGAAGAACAACCATTCGCAATTGGGTGTCATTTAAACGGTCCATTAATGCATCGCTTAAAACTAAGCAACGAAACGGAGCTAGCCATCCAACAACCATGGCACAAGAGAGCCGATGATTCGTGGACCAATAAAGTACGCGAGGTGATGGACTGTTTTGGCTCCAGAGTTCTTTGATCCAAGTGACTCGAGCGACAGAAATTGCAGAACAGTCGTCAGGAATGCCCTCCAGCGGCTCTACCGACCAACACCATAGCATCGCATACGGGACGACCAAGACAATCAACGAAACTAACACGGCACCTAATCCCAGTTGAAGCCAGATGTTTAAGTGCCAACCGTGCGAAATGGCAGTTCCAAGATCGATCGCCGAGCAAGCGACCACTGGCATCGCAAAGACAAGTAACCAAGTCTGACGTACATCCGTCCAGAACGCCCAAATCCAACTCTGGGCTCTTAGATTCTCGCCACGCGCGGTCAACTTGGATATTAAGGAGCTTCGCCATCGGTGTGATTGTGAATCCACCAATGCAACCATTAAGAGACTCGGTAGAATGCACACCACCAAAGACCATCCCATGCTATCGATACTAGGTATCAGCCTGCGTGGCACCCCTCCCCAGCCGATTACGGCCAAACAGATAGGCGAAACCAAGACCCAAAACCATTGCAAGACTCGCTTTTGGAAGACGTGACTTTCCGCAACCTCTCGCGGAACGGCTCCAGCAGCCAGGGAAGCATTCAGGCGAAACTCGATCCACTTGCTGGCAAATCCAAACCCGGCCGTCAACAAGAGCATTGCAATGATCGGGTAAAATGGATCGTCTCTTAGGCTGCTAAATGCAGAAGATTCGAAAGGGAGGCAGTAAGCGACCAAACCTGAAAACAGATTATCTCGCATCAACATGGGTAGAGTCGGTATTGCAACTGCGGTCAGAAGCATGCAAAAATAGAGAAGCTGCATGACTTAACTTCCGCTCCCGTAACGACGATAGATGAGGATCGATGCACAGCTGCTGAAAAAAATTGCAGCGTTTCAGGGAGCTAGACTAAATGGAAACCCGTTCTGCTTCAATTCTGCGCAGCTGCTATTCCTCGAAATGTTCACAGCGACAAGAGTCTCGTACTGCCTATACAACTTGTAGCGATTAAATCATCTGTCAGAACACGAATCTTCCCCGACGATGATCAAGTACATTCGGCAGGTCGAATACTTGACTAGTCTTGCACATACCTACTTCAATCTGATGGGGAGTAAATGATATCTTCTCAAAGTCTTTCGGAATGAAGTAGACTCTCACAAACAGCTTTTCTCCTTTGCGATTTCCGATTACAAGCCATTCCTATGCCTTATCCTTTGATCTACTACGATTCCAGCGGCTATTGGAGCTGGGCTAAATTGGTCGAGCTGTGGCGATTTCGAGAGTTGCTATACACTTTTTTTGCACGCGACCTGACGATTCGATACCGTCAGGTCTTGATAGGCGTCGCTTGGGTGCTGCTCCAACCGCTACTGTCGATGTTAATTTTTGTATCGTTATTCGGGCTACTTGAGACGCGCGCGACGGCCAGTGAGAACCAATACGCAGCCGATGCCGCTGTGGTTTTTCTAGGTGTTTGGTGCTGGCAATTCCTGGCGACGGCCCTACGTGACGGGACGAGCTCGCTCGTCAATTATCGTCATGTGATTACCAAAGTTTACTTTCCGCGAATCTTACTACCTATCGCGAGTGTCCTGTGCGCGCTGTTTGATTTCTTGATTGGCGGTCTCGTCATGATTCCGACGCTTTGGGTAACGGGGACGGTGATTCCATGGTCGCATGTGTGGGTCATACCGTTGATAATGATTTGGTTGGTTTTCCTTTGTATTGCTTGCGTGGCATGGCTATCCTCGCTCAATGCAACGTATCGTGATGTGGGTTACGCGCTTCCATTTTTGCTACAAATCGGCATGTATTTGTCGCCAACCGTGTACGACGCTTCTCGAATTCCTGCACGCTGGATGACCGTTTACCTATCCAACCCTGTATCTGCGATTATCACCTGGTTCCGCTGGGCGTTGCTCGGAGGTACTGCACCGGACTTTCTCCCAACATGCATAGCGATTGGGGTGACTCTGTTACTGCTATTGAGTGGTTTGGCATGGTTTGAAAAATCTGAACGTTTGATGGCCGATAGGATTTAAATTACTTCGATGACCGATATCGCTATTCATGTCGAAAAGGTAAGTAAGCGGTTCACGATAGGGACCGGGACGGAGTACGCGCGACTTACTGAAGCTCTGGTTGGTAAACTAAAGTCGGTTTCTAAATCGCTTGTACAATCTGCCAAGCGAAAGCTCGTGTCGGACGCTTCGAATCGTGATCAGCGTCACGTTGGCAATGCATTTTGGGCACTGCGCGACGTAGATTTTCGTGTCCACTGCGGCGAATCAGTTGGAATCGTGGGAGGAAATGGCGCGGGTAAAAGTACGCTTTTAAAAATTCTTTCGAGAATCGTTTCTCCAACCTCAGGCCGCGTGGGAGTACGCGGTCGTGTAGGTTGCCTATTGGAGGTCGGTACCGGGTTCCATCCCGAACTGACTGGCCGCGAGAATGTGTTCTTGAATGGAACCATACTCGGAATGTCGCGTCGGGAAATCCGTCGCCGATTTGACGAGATCGTTAGCTTTGCGGAGGTCGAAACCTTTATCGACACCCCGGTGAAACGCTACTCAAACGGCATGATTATTCGCCTTGGCTTCTCTGTCGCCGCCCACTTCGAACCCGAGGTTCTGATCATCGATGAAGTTCTAGGAGTCGGTGATGCCGCCTTTCAGGCACGAAGCCTTACCAAGGCCAAAGAGTTTCGCGAGCAAGGTCGCACTGTTTTATTGGTCTCGCATAACCTTCAATCTATTGTCGAGTTTGCAACGAGAGCCATCTTGATGCAAGAGGGACGCGTTGTCGCTGATGGGGAGCCAACTTCGATCGTTGAGATGCACTTACGACATAACACCCACTCCAACAAGACCGCGATCTAACTTAGCAGCTTGCTAAGTGCGTTGATTCGGTCATGTTTTGTGAGGTCGAATAGGAGTGGAGTTATGGTGACGTGTCCTGCGGCAAGCGCGTTCATATCTGTTTCTTCGTCCGATGGTTCCATCGGTTCACTGAATGACCAGTAATAGTCCCGACCTTTCGGATCTTGGCGTTTTTCATATTGATCGCCATATCGACGGACGCCTAGAGGAACAACGTGTACTTGCGGACGACCGCCCGACTTAACAAGTCGAACCGCTGCGGTAGGGATATTTAAGTTGAATAGCTCGGAATCCGCAGAGGTACTTGAGAGCGGTTTGTGAATCAGTTTCTCAATGATGCTTGCGGCCAATTCAGCTGCTGCTCCAAAATCTGCGTGGACATCATGCTCAAGCGAAACTGCAACGCTAGGTATACCGAAGAACGCTCCCTCAACAGCAGCCGCAACCGTACCGGAATAAAGCACGTTGATTCCGGCGTTCAGTCCGCTGTTAATCCCACTCACAATCAGGTCAATCGGTTTAGGAACCAACTCTAGTACCCCGAGCTTGACACTATCGGCTGGTGAACCATCGACAGCCCAACCTCGAAAACGGTCCTGGTCGTCATAGATTTTTTTGCACGTTAGCGGTGTCAAATACGTGATCGAGTGCCCAACACCACTTTGCTCCGTAGCAGGCGCAACAACGTAGACAGTTCCGATTCTGGCTAACGCACGTGCCATCGCAATAATCCCTGGCGCGAAGATTCCATCGTCATTAGCGAGCAAGATATTCATAAGCTGTTGAGTCTGAGTGGTTTGGGTAAAGTTGTCGAGGCCCGGAGTAGCATAGAACTAGGTCGACTGGCTTCCTTTGCTATTGTCCGCAACCGCTTCTTTTTGTTAATCCCTGATTCCGGCCGTTCGCGGACAGAATGTATCAAATCTCTTGGGAGCATGGGATGGCTCAAGCCTCTTCAATTTGCAGTCGATGGCAGAAAACAAGAAAACTAGCACGCTCGCTGGCTTGGTCGTTCTATCTTCACCATTGCGTGATCAACAGAACTCCCGTTAAATCGCTTCTCAAATGCTCGCTCATTACAATTGTGCTCTCGGGTCAAGCGATCGCGCAGATGGGTGGCGGCGGCGGGGGTGCTCAAGGAACTCCTCTCTTCGACGAGCCAAAGTTCAAAGACCGAGTTTATGAAGCCGGTGGGCCTAGAATTGCCGACAGTAAGTCCGATCGGTTGATCCTTTCCGTTTCGATCGAAGGGAACCGCAGCGTTTCAGAACATAAAATTCTTTCGATGATGCAATCGCGTCCAGACCGTCTTTACGATTCCGATTCGTTCAATCGAGATATTGGGGAACTTTATCGCTCGGGTCTTTTTGATCGTATTGAGCCTGGCTTCAAGGAAACGGACGAAGGAGTTCACATTCGTTTGGTTGTTCGTGAAAAACCGACTGTGATAAGTGTTGTTTTTCATGGAAACAAAGCATTGGATGATAAACAATTGAAAAAACATTGCGGGCTTGACGTTGGGGACCCTTGCGGTCCCAGTTCAGTCAACGCGGCTGCTAGTCGTCTGATCGAATACTACCAGGATCAGGGCTTCAACAGTGCCGATGTTCAAGTAATCTCCGGTGGCAAACCAGGTGAGCGCGAGATCATCTTTAAGATTAGCGAAGGGTCCGTAGAACGCATTTGGGACATCAAGTTTGTAGGGAACGCCGCCTTTTCAGAAAGCCTCTTGAAGGCCAGACTCAAGATTCGTGATGCTCGAAACGGTGTCACAGCCTATGCTTGGAATAAAGCCTCGCCAGATGCCATCGACGAGGATAAAGAAAGACTGTTGAACTACTACCGTGGACTTGGCTACTTTGACGCGCGTCTCGACCATCGAATCGACTATGATGCTAGTGGAAAATGGATTTACCTGACGTTCGTGGTATCGGAGGGGCAACGCTATTCCATTCGGAATGTCGAGATCGCTGGAAACCAGTATTATTCTTCAGACGAACTTCAATCACTTCTTAAGATCAAACTGAACGAACCGTTTAACCAAGCCTTCAAGAATCATGACGAACGCATCATTCGTGACGTCTACGGCGAGAAAGGTTTTATCTTTGCGGATATTACGGGTCGCTTGAAATATCTTCCGGACAATCAGGTAGACGTCTTATACTCCATCGCAGAAGGGGACGTCTATCGCGCAAGTGACGTCCGAGTCCACATCGATGGCGACGCAACATTTACGAAAAGCAACGTCGTGTTGACAAAGCTTGGCAACATACGTCCAGGACGCATTATCAGCTCCGTTGAAATGGAAAATGGTGAGCGACGTCTGCAAGCATCCACGATCTTTAATAGCGACCCTGCCGATGGAAGCCCACCACGCATCGAAGTCCAACCACCAGACCAGTCAGATCGCTTCTAATCTTAAAAACGAAGCACAATTCGAATCACAACTTTGAGAAGCAAACCGCCTTATGACCTCCGATATGATGACCTCCGATGTGAAATCCAATCATTAAATAGTCACCTGGACTTTACGTATCTGATTGCGGTATAGCCAATCGCCACTGGCTAGCCAAACTCCACAATTGCAACCATTTCACTAGTACAACAAAGCAACTTACTACTCTCCTCGGTCTCAATTGATATGCTTCGCAACCCATCGAGCACGCTAGCCACCGAATCAGAATCGTTTTTGCGATGCCTGAGGACGAACCGCCTGCGATTGATGAGTAAGTTGATTTTACTAAAAGCAATCGCCTTGGTTGTTATCATCGCGACCTTCCAGTCGGCGTTCGCTCAAGAATTCGGGTTCGGGCAATCATCACCTCCTCCAGTCGCATTTGGACAACCGAGTGTTGTTACTCAAGGCCAAGTCGTCCAGCCATCTCCATTCATGCCTCCTGCAGCGCAGTCGCCCTCCGATTTTATGAACGGCTCGATCCCCTACACGCAGCCGCAACGTCCTTATGAGCCCAGTATATCGCTAGCGCAACCCTCGGCGCCCACTTACAACCCTCGTGTTCGAGATGTACCGGTCGATGTGTACGTGCAAGAGGGCAACACAGGGCGATTCATGTTGGGTGGGTCGGTGAATAGTGACTTGGGTGTCGCCGGCAATATTACGCTGGAAGAACGCAACTTTGACTTGTTCAATTTCCCCAAGCGCCCGGGAGAGCTATTCAACGGCGCGTTCCGAGGGGGCGGCCAGAACTTTCGATTAGAACTTGTACCTGGAAACCAGGTCCAACGTTATACAGTTAACTGGACCCAACCCAACCTCTTTGGCTATTCGCCATTCAGCCTTTCCGTCGGTGGATTCTTCTTTACGAGATTCTACCAAGACTGGACAGAACAACGCTTGGGCGGACGAGTCGCACTTGGATACGAAGTCACTCCAGACCTCTCGTTGACGACTGAATTGCGAGGCGAAGACGTCAATATTTCCAATCCGCGAAACAATACGGTTCCTCGACTCAACGAAGTCTTAGGAAGTAGCGATCTGTATACAGGGCGAGTAAGTTTGATTCACTCGACGCGCGATAGCCCGTTTCTACCGACCGAAGGTCACTTTCTAGAGATGATCTACGATCAGGGCTTTGGCGAGTACGACTTCCCACGCGGACAGGTTAACTTTAGTCGATACTTTCTGATCCGAGAGCGAGCTGACGGAAGCGGCCGACAAACACTTACATCCGCATGGCGATTCGGAGTCTCGGGATCCGACACCCCAATCTTTGAAAACTTTTTTGCTGGTGGTTTTACGACGATGCGAGGTTTCCAATTTCGTGGCGCAAGCCCGGTTGAAAACGGTATCCAAGTCGGTGGTCGCTTCCAGTTTATCGGCTCGCTCGAATATTTGTTTCCCGTTACGGCTGACGACATGATTCGCATGGTTGCCTTTTGCGACTATGGAACCATCGAACAGAACATTGAGATCGACTGGCGAAACTTCCGGGTTTCACCAGGGATTGGATTCCGAGTTGCCATGCCGGCTCTGGGACCGGCTCCGCTTGCGTTCGACTTTGCTGTTCCTGTGCAATACGCACCTGGAGACCAACGGCAAGTCTTCAACTTTTCCGTCGGCGTTACGCGTTAGAGCATGACACTTTGGAGCGTGATTTAGTGGTAGCTGCTTCGTTGCAGAAAGAAAAATCAGAATGGTAAACTTTGCGGTCGACTTGAGTATCTTTGGTGGTCCGATGGATCTACTGCTCTACTTAGTCCGCCGCGAAGAGCTTGACGTGACGGAGGTGTCGCTCTCAAAAGTGACCGCCCAGTATCTCGACTTTCTTGAAGTTCTCGAAGTCATCGACATTGATTCCGTAGCGGATTTTCTTGAACCAATCGGTCTGTTGATCGAAATGAAGGCTCGCGATGTTCTCCCGACGGTCGACCCGTCCAAGGACGAAGAGACGGGGACTGTCATCGAAGACCCGTCGGACGAGTTAGTAAAACGCCTGATTGACTATCGACGCTATCGCGACTTGGCGGGAATCCTGGATGAACGTGGCCGTGATTGGCAACTTCGTTATGCTCGCCGAATTGTCGAGACGCCGGCAAAACGAAGCATGCCAGCTGAACAGTCGATCGTTGGAATCGAAATATGGGACTTGGTGAGTGCTTTTGGACGAATTCTCCGTGAACGCCAGCCTACACCATCAACACAAATCGTCTACGATGAAACACCAATTCATATCTACATGAATCGAATTCACGGTCTCGTCAAGAAAAAGAAACGCGTAGAATTGCAAGCTCTCTTCGAGCCCGGACAACATAAGAGCGCCCTGGTCGGTATGTTTTTAGCAACCCTGGAACTGACGCGTCATCATGGGCTGTTTGCCAATCAACACGGTACTGATGGGCCGATGTGGTTGTCGCCAGGCCCAGACTTTACCGATGTTCTGGAGATCTCCGAAGTAGAGAACCTTCGCGACGAACAGGTAAAGCTATCCAACCTCCCAATGCGACCTCGTTAGAAAAGCTATCAAATAAAGGTAATAGATAAATTTCAATCGTGTAGCTTCGAGGTATACCTAGTTTCGCGTTTCAGCTTATTTTTTCCTTGCGGTTATCCTATGTTAGGTACCATTTTCTTTTTCAGCATCTTCCTATTCTGCATCCTCACTGGCAGGGCTATTGGCCAATCGTCGGATGAGTCCTTGGAAAAAGTCTTTGACGACTATCACGAGCAATTCCTGATCCTGTTTCCTCTGGAAGCAACTGCCTTTGGTGATTCTCGCTACAACGACCTACTTTCCATTGATATTGACCCGGGATTTGCCGCGAAAGAGTCGCAGTTCTACACTCAAATCTTGGAACGCCTTCGAGCCATCGACTGGAGCACGGCAAGTAAATCGCGACGGTTGGCAGCTGAGATTCTGACGTACGAACTTGGGATGCGTTTGGAAGGTTTGAAGTTTGACTTTGACCGTATTCCATTCCACCAGTTCGAAGGGCTGCCTTTAACCTTCGGCCAATGGGGGAGCGGGACGGGAGGTCATCCATTCAGGTCCATTAAGGATTACGAAGACTGGCTGAAACGAATCGATGCATTTGCTGTTTGGGCAAGAACGGCCATCGAACGATTTCGAGATGGAATGAGGGAGGACTACGTGCTTCCAAAAATCCTCGTTCAGCGAATGGTCAAGCAGATGTTAGACCCATCGATTGTGACAGAAGACCCTGAAAAGAATTTGTTCTACGGACCAATCAGGTTGCTTCCGAAACAGTTCACAGAAGTGGACAAGCAGAGGCTGAACGCGGCTTACAAGAAAGCCATCCTCGAAAAGATTGTACCTGCCTATCGAGGCATGGGGGAGTTTCTACGCGACGAGTACCTCCCAAAGGCGCGCGAGTCTTCCGGGATTGCAGAATTGCAAGGCGGACGTGAACAGTACCAGTATTGGGTGCGACGATGGACCACCACTTTACTAACCCCAGATGAGATCTTTCGAATTGGTGAGCAGGAGGTGGCTCGGATTCGAAACGAGATGGAATTGGTGAAGCAGCAAATGAAGTTTACAGGAACTCTCATGGAATTTTTTGCACATCTACGGACCGACCCCAAGTACAAACCCTTTAAATCCCCCACAGAAGTCATCGCGCACTTTGCAGCAATACAAACGAAGTTAGAGCCGCAACTTGCCAAGGCCTTTTCGAATCGCCCTAAAACAGCCTTTGAGATTCGTCGCACAGAAGCCTTTCGTGAAGCGACCGCAAGTGCGGAGTACATGCCAGGGTCGGCTGATGGATCGCGGGCAGGCATTTTCTACACACCGATTCCGGACGCGACTCAGTTCAATATCACTAGCGGTATGGAATCACTTTTCTTGCACGAAGCGATTCCTGGACATCACTATCAAATTTCTCTTCAGCAAGAAAATCAAGATATCCCTCGATTCGCTAGGTTTTTATGGTACGGAGCCTACGGCGAAGGTTGGGCTTTGTACTGCGAATCAATCGGCAACGAACTTGGTCTTTACACGGACCCTCGACAACGAATCGGAGCATTGGGAGATGAGATGCATCGAGCTATTCGACTCGTCGTGGATGTGGGCATGCATTGGAAGGGTTGGTCACGCGAGAAGGCAATTGAGTACATGATGTCCAACGAACCAATTAGCGAGGAAGGAGCGACTGCGGAAATCGAACGGTACATGGCCTATACGGCTCAATCGCTATCCTACAAAATTGGACAACTCAAGATTAGCGAGCTTCGAAGCCAAAGTCAGAAAAGCCTAGGCAACCAATTCTCATTACCGCAATTCCATGACCAAGTGTTACGTCATGGATGCATGCCTTTACACATCCTTGAGTCGAGAATCAATCAGTGATTGCGGGAAGTGCTTCGGGACCACAAACTGCCATTAGACGGGCGGCAGACTGAAATCTACCTGCCCGTGATTCGGATGGGAGAGCGAGGCTCCTGCCGAGCTTGGCTTTGGATCGGCAGGAGCCTCTCCCTCCCGGTACAAACCATTCTGCCGCTCGCTTAAGACGACTCATTATATAGGTGGTGAGCCTGACGGAACACAACTTTTGAATCGCCCAACCCTCGTCCTACTCCACCTTATCCAGTTTCAGCAGCGTGGCCTTGTCGAGATCGTTTTTCCAACCGAAACGAGTGGCGAATTTGGCGGGGGACAGCGTGATGCGGCTGCCGTCGTCGAGTTCAGCGACGTAGACGAAGTGCTCTTCGACGTCGGGGCTGCCTCGGTAGTGGCCGGTAGGGCCAACGCACAGCCAGTGGTCGCCGGTGAGGTCCGGCCACAGCGTCCCCAGCCGCTGCCGCGTGGAGACGTCGAAACCACGGACGCCAAACGTGTCGGCTCCGCTCAGGAAGCGGCGGGAGTCCAGGTGCCATTGCGGGCGGACGCCCAGATGCTGGCCGAGCAATGGGCGCGAGCCCTCGCGATCACGGAGGAAGGTCCAGCCGTAGCTTTCGCGTGCGAGCAGCCGGTCGCCGTCGGGGGCCAGCGTCAACGAATCGATGAGGTTGCCAGTGGAGAAATTCTCGACCGGTGCCACACGCCCCGTGCTCAGGTCGAGCAGTCCGGCATGTTGGCCGAGCGGAATCCACAGGCTGCGACCGTCTCGC
>Ga0105045_10002172_pt1 | contig 16470 bp, 14 predicted proteins | sample MAT02_FD_78089 | JGI IMG/M metagenome (GOLD analysis project Ga0105045, IMG submission 78089) | Freshwater microbial communities from Lake Fryxell liftoff mats and glacier meltwater in Antarctica - MAT-02 (megahit assembly) | ecosystem: Environmental > Aquatic > Freshwater > Ice > Liftoff... | reverse complement strand
TTAACGTCGTAATTGACCACGATTCATCCTCGCCTGTCTCGCTGACCGTTCCGTCTTTGAAAACCAGTGGCGAGCTAGCACTGCAGACGATTGCCGTCGCAAATACTTCCTCCGATTTGCTTATTGCAAATGTACCGTGGGAGCTTACGATTGATCGCGGGCAGATGGACTGGGCTAAGTTTGAAGGCGAGATTGTCGGGTTAGCAACTCGCTTGGGAATCGAACAACCGATTATTAGTACGATCATTCCTATGATTCAACGGGCAGTTGCTTTGGGTACACCCGTCGGAAAAGCAATCGCCGGGGCGCGTCATCAAATCGAACGGGCATGGGGTATTGATAACCATGAAGTACTTTTCAGTCAGTTGGCCCAGGGGCGAGGATTCTCTGCGTTTGTCTTCGAGATAATTTCTCAACTCGAGGGCTTCCGTGAGATCTACAACTCTGCCCGTGAAGAGTACCGTCAACATCACCGCATCAAGAATGCGTCCCAGCCGATACCGAAGCTCGCCACCCAGAGGCGAGAGCAGCATGAATGGCTAGAGGCACCTTTTTGGGTTTATCGAAAATCGGATCCCGTGCGACGTGCGCTGTGGGTGCGATACACAGGCGAAGAAATTATTATCAGCGACTTACAAAACTGGAAGTCGTCAATTCGTTACAACGCGGACATGAATGTTGTGCACGCTTGGTGGCACGAGTTGCTTGATGAGCAAGTTGCAATTCGCCCACGGGCACTCACGACGACGCTTTTCTTGCGACTGGCAATCGCTGATTTATTTCTGCATGGTATCGGTGGTGGAAAATATGATCAAATCACAGACATGATCATCGAACGATGGTGCCGTATCGAGACGCCTCCGTTCGCAGTCGCGACTGCCACGCTTCACCTGCCAATTCGCCCCGAACAGGCGACTTCCGAGCAAACGATTTCTACGCGCGGGATTCGAGAGCGCAACCGAGACTACCTCTTTAATCCGGAGCGATTGGTTTCTGATTCCGAAGATGGTGAGGTACAGGGCTATGTCCTTCGGCACCAAGAACTACTGAAGTGGATTCCTCAGGGGGCCGCGAAAGCGGCTTGGCATTCTTTGTTACGAGACAATAGGTCGAAGATTCGTGCGTTGCTACCGATCAGCGAGTCGACGCTCGCGGAGCAACTGCAATATTCCGTCGAAGAAGAACGGCAATGGAAAATTCGCACATCACGCGAGTTTTCCATGGCGATTTTTCCTGATTCTGTTACTCAGCAAAAACTAAAGGAGTTAGCCGCCGCAAGTTGGAGCGGGGACAATGCCAAACGGAAGCTTGAAGACGAAGAATGCGTCGCGGTAACGCAGTCAGCCAATGTTCCCGAGTAATTTCCCCAGTGAGCCTGGGTCGCTACTGATTTCTTCGCACAGCGATTCCAAAAAGTCTCGCATAATTTTTAATCGCTTTTCCGCGATGATCTTCCCTTGAATTGTCTTCATGGTTGCGGGAAGTCGAAGTAATTTGCAGAAGAAGTGATCGATAGCGAATTTACGATCATCGGCGACTCTGGTTACCGGGAAAGGTTCATCGATGTCGTAAAGGTTTTGTCGCAGGTGCCCGGTCGTCATGAGGCATCTTGCAATCCCAATGGCACCTAAGGCCTCTAAGCGATCCGCGTCTTGGACGACCCTCGCCTCTAACGTCTCACAGGAGACGTTGGCCGAAAAACTGTGGGCGATAACGGCGTGGTGTATTTGGTTGAGATAAACACTCGGATATTCAATCCCTTCAAGCAACTGAATAGCTTGGTCGGCGGCCAAACGCGAGGCGGAAGATCGCTGCGGCGAGTTTTTGGGAACCAATACGCAATCGTGTAGCCAAGCTGATGGTAGTACAATGAAGGCATCGGCGGATTCTGTCGCAGTGATCACCGATGCGTTGTTGACGACCCGCATCACGTGATCAATACCATGCCCTGGATCTGCAGCGTCCATCGCTTGAGAAGCGATCGCTCGGATGGGAAGTAACCATCGATTGTTCCACTGGTCGATTTGCTGAATCATTGGTGCTTGCTGAGCGGTAAGTGGAGCTATCATTTGTTGGTGTGTCTCTGATCAACCAATGCGAAGGAGTCAATGCGATTTTTCTTTTAGACTAATCGTGAGCTCTAACTCTTTCGCCTCCCGAAGCAACTGGACGGTTTGTGGCTGATCGATGGGAAGCTGTTCTACAATGCTTGCTAGGTCGGCCGGTGATCGAACGATCTGGTCAGCTAGCTTCACTATCACGTCCCCTTTTTGTATGCCCGATTTGTCTGCTGACTGGCCTGCACGTAACCGAAGTACGATGACACCGCCTCGAATTGGCAAGTCCAATTGATCTGCAACTTCTTGTGGCAACGGTGCGACGGTGATACCCATGGTGGCCCGCCGGACCTTGCCGAACGAATTCAGTTCGCTAGTAACCCATTGGACGCGGTTGGAAGGAATTGCAAACCCAACCCCCTGATCGAATCCTGATGAACTGGAAATGGCTGTGTTAATGCCTACAAGTTCCCCGTCTAGATTAACCAGCGCGCCACCCGAGTTGCCAGGGTTGATAGCCGCATCCGTTTGCAGTAACTGGCCATTCACAAATCCTGGAAGGCTCCGCGCCTTGCCGCTAATGATTCCAGCGCTTACCGTCTGCTCGATGGCGAATGGGCTTCCAATAGCGAGCACCCAATCGCCAACACCGAGGTCGTTCGATTCTGCGATTGCCACATAGGGCAAGGGTTTGGGTGACGTGACTCGAAGAATCGCCAGGTCGCTGGTGGGATCCGAGCGAATATCCGTAGCCGGAAACTCATGGCCGTCTGGCAGTCGAATCCGAACTCGTTTCGAATCAGCAACGACGTGATGATTGGTCACGATCAATCCATCGCTCGAAAGAATTACGCCTGATCCTATATTGTAATCTTTGCCAGGCTCTCCCTCTAGAAACTCTAGCGTTTCAATCTGCTCCAACTTTTCATCTTTACTAGGCTTCTTGGCGAAGACCATCACGACGCCGGGAAGCGCTTTTTCTGAAGCTGAACGGAATGCCCTTGATAACTCGCGAACACCAGTAGACTGCTGCACACCATGGACGGTGCTTGAATCCTCAGCCATTGCGAGCAAGGGAACGTGGGAGCCGATGAAGGTAAAGACCAACTTCAAAAGTAATCCATATCCCAGTCGATTTACAGGACGGAACGGTTGAAGATGAAATAGCGAACCGAAGTTGAGCATAGACAATTACAGACAAAAAAATGGGAAGACTGTGATTCCTGGTGAGCCGATCTAGTATAGTTTACAGGCGACTGGAGCAACACTTCTTTCTAAGGCCCTTTCGAGTATCATACCCTTCGCTTGCGATCCCATGTTTAATCCTGTAACGATCATCGAGCATAAGCGAGACGGACTTCGGTTGTCGAAAGGGGAGATTCAGTTCTTTATCTCCCAGTACGCATGCGATGTAATTCCTGACTATCAGATGTCGGCTCTCGCGATGGCGATCTACTTGCAGGGCATGACGGCCGAAGAAGCGTCCGATTTGACATCAGCAATGATTGAGACTGGGGAACGTTTGAAGCGAGTGGGGGAAACGCCTCGTGTCGACAAACATTCGACAGGCGGACTCGGGGATAAAGTCTCGCTGATTTTGGCTCCGCTTTTGGCACTTTTTGATCTTCACGTTCCGATGATTAGCGGTCGCGGTCTGGGGATCACCGGTGGAACACTCGATAAGCTGGAAGCGATTCCCGGATATCGCACGAACCTCACAGAGGTCGAGATCGAACGACAACTTGCTAAGATCGGCTGTGTCATTACAGGTGCTTCGGAGCATATCGTCCCTGCCGATAAACGTCTCTATGCACTACGAGATGTCACTGCGACCGTTCCGTCAGTCCCTCTGATCACGGCAAGTATCCTTTCCAAGAAAGCGGCTGAGTCACTGACAGCGCTTGTACTGGACGTCAAGTTCGGTAGCGGCGCGTTCATGCAAACCGAGAGGGAGGCTCGCGTCCTGGCATCGTCGTTAGTAAAAACTGGCACGTATTTAGGTGTTAAAACGTCTGCGCTGTTGTCCGACATGACACAGCCTTTGGGAAGGATGGTTGGAAACGCAAATGAGGTACTCGAATCGATCAAAACGCTTCAAGGGGTTGGACCAGCCGATGTCCGTGAATTGACGATTGAGTTGTGTGCTAGACTGCTTGTTGATACACAAAGAAGCGAATCGCTTTCCGAGGCCCGCAGCCGATTGATCGAGCGACTCGACTCGGGGGCGGCCTACGAACGCTTCGAAGCAATGGTCCACAGCCAAGGCGGGAATATCGCGGCGCTACCGTCGCTTGCTCCATCGTTCGACTACAAGGCGAATCGGAGCGGTATTATCGAATCCATGAATGGCCAACGGCTAGGTTATGCAGTGATCGCTCTAGGAGGTGGCCGCAAAGCCGTCGGACAAGCGATCGATTTCAAAGTGGGTCTCGAGATGCTCAGTCGCGTGGGAGATTCTGTATCGTCAGGACAACCGTTGGTTCATGTGTTTTGTTCAGAAACCTCCGATCGAAAAGCTGCGGAAGCTTGGCTCTCGGAAGCATTTCATATCGGTGATCAAGTACCTGATGCGGTGCCACTTTTTCAGGAGTTACTATAGTCGATGTCATCCCCGACAACTCCATCCAATAGCGTTGTGTCACCGGAGATTCTGGAGCGTTTGTTCGAATCTGCCAGAGAAGTAGCAAAGCTGGCTTACGCGCCCTACTCCAACTTCCGTGTCGGGGCCGCGATCCTAACCAAAGAGGGTAGGATCATCAGCGGTTGCAACGTAGAAAACAGTTCCTTCGGTGTAACGATTTGCGCGGAACGAACCGCCGCTACCCGAGCCGTTGCTAGCGGTCTTCGGGAATGGTTAGCAATCGCGATCGTATCACCAACCGGAGTGAGTCCTTGCGGTGCCTGCAGGCAGTTTCTCGCAGAATTCGCCCCTAGGTTGGAAGTCTGGTTTGGCTACTTGGATTCGGACAAGCCATCTGCGGGGCCGATCCCGTTGGATATCCTTCTTCCGTTTGCGATGAAGTTTCCAAGCTGAATAACCTGTTTTCCTCTTGACTTGATACCGTACCAGTAATAACAGTTGTATATGGGTGGGATTTTCATGACTCCTTTCGATTGAGGACTCCCAAGTATGGCTTACGAGATTACATCCAACCAAGATGATTCAAGCAAAACGCTAGATCGCTTCTTCTCGGGTTTTGCAGAGTATATTTTTCACTCCCGGCTGGGCGTTGCAGACACCGAGTTGGTGACATACGTCAGCGATCTCCTGATTCGCTTTACGAAAATGGATGCACTGCACCGTGTCAGACAACCCAACGGGCGTCCGGCGACCGAGGTCGTTGGAATGATGGCCGAAGGTCAGCAACGGATCGGTGTCGCCAAGCGAGAGGTTCATCGCCATATCGGAGACTTCGCACTATTCTGGACAGGAGTCTATCCGGAGTCACTCCGCGAGCTTCAAGGCCCTGATCGACGAGACCAATTCGTCAACTACTGCGATCAAGGTAAGCTCGCTTATGAGATCGCCAGTGAGATCCCACCCGATTCTGACGTGCTCACCTCGTCGTCGCTGTTGAAGAGACTGAGCGACCAATTTGACATGTGTGCCTATGGCCTGCGAGAAGTCCGACGTCAATGGGAGACACCCGACAAAGAACACGGCAGCAGTCCCATCCTGATCTGAATCAGTTTAAGGTGACAGTCAAAACCCGTGGCTAGCGTTATCGGCTCAGTTCGTATCAGGCCACTTCTGGCCTGAGGTAATGGTCGTTCACCGTCTGGAAGCCGATCCCCACCAAGACGTGATGACTTCTTAGTATCTCGTCTGAGGCATAGGTGCTTGCGATGTCATGTTACCGCCAGCAGGCGTTGTGGTTGGAGTTGCCGTGCCTGGCCCAGTTCCTGTCGCGATTACAGGTTGCGTTTGGGTTGCCGCGATTCCTTGATTGATCGTCTGCTGAATCGCTTCCTGGCTCGTACGGATATCGATGGCAGCCACGCGTTGATAGACGTCCGGTTGAAGTGAGTTGAGCGACAGACTATGTGCATAGTTCTGCCTGGCTTGGACTAGGTCACCCGTGCTCTCACGCAATCGCCCCTTGGCTGCCCATGCGTTTGCATTGCTCGGTTCCATTGAGATGGCTTCATCCAAGTATTGCTCGGCCAATTTACTTTGGCCAAATTCTTGATTCAACCGGGCCAATTCGATTCTTGGGTCGGCAAGGGTCGGGTTCTTCTGAGCCCAATTCTTGAGCAGTGTAAAGCCCTTGTCGGGTCGATTACTTTCGGCCAAAAGAACTGCGAGTCCTCGATAACAATCCGTATGGTTGGGTGAAACATCTAAGCATTGATTATAGAGCGATTCAGCCTGCTCGATCAGCTTGATGTCCTTCTGTGTAACTCCCATGCGATGATAGGTAGAAGCTAGATTGTAGTAGGTGTCTGGGTTACCAGGATCGGTTCGCTTGGCCGTCTCGAATTGCTGAAGGGCCTCGGCATATCGCCCTTGCTGGTACAATTGGACTCCAAGTCCATTTTGTCCCATCCCTGTCCAACGACAACCAGCGACTGTTACCACGCTGATCATGAGTACGGCCGCATGGTAAGGAGCGAATCCCCATTTGCATTTGTAGAAAATCATCGTCAAAAGCCTTTTCGTGAACTGCACTGTCTCTAGCTTCAAGCAATCAAGACTTCACTCTAGAATTGATTACTTGAGTCAAAATCGCAAGAAAACGGAAAACCAATCGTTGATACGAACTTTTCCGCACCAAACACAATGCCAATTCAACCAACACGCAACGCAAGCTATTGAATCTTGACGATGAAGCCGATTCACTATCTTGCGATGCGTGTTGGTATTAGGAAGTTAGTCCTTAAGCCGGTAGTTCACGCCAGTCCCACAACAAGAACCAGAATCCAAGGCTACCGATCAATCCAGCGATCGCCAACGGAAGGACCACCCGATGCCACGCGTGAACGGTTTCCACGTCGACAGGAAATCCAAGCGACTTGAACGCCAGGATCGCCTGATCGCTTTTGGATGACTTACTATTCGCTGAAGAAGTAGCAATCGGACGAGAGTCGGCTGCGGCTTCCCACCCCTGAGAAGTACGCCTCCACTGAGATTGCCCCAGAGAAACGGAGATACCTTGACCGATAAGCCCGCAAAATGCAGCAACGATTGCAATAATCAGGATCGAATTCCACAAAGGAGTTGATGCATTTCGCAATGTCATAGTGGATTGCACTTTCAGGAAAACGTCAAAATGAAAATCACCAAACTCGAAGTCACCCTCCGCCTGGGAGGGTAACTTTGTGACTGTTCCAGATTGACGTTTGGTTTTGTTTACCGGCCGCTCACCTTCGTGGAAAACTCGGATTCCTCGATGTGATTGACACTCGCAGTTTGGATGCCGTCCAACGCAAACAACCCTGCAATGTTCACCGTAAGCCGCTAAGACGCGAAGACTTACGGAAAATTAATCCCGGGCATGTGGGAGAGAGTGCGTGAAATGATTGATGCGAAAAATCCACCTAACGGTGTATAAACGCAACGCAAAGATAGAGTGCTGTGTGCAGGGTTTGCCATCACGAACTTGAGTTTGTCTTGGCCGCATCGGCTTCGGCTTTCGCTTTTTCGGCCGCAATCCGCTTGACAAACGCGGCTCGTCGGCGATGTTCTGCAAGGATCTTTCGTTTGTTACTGATGACTGATTTCTGCTCTTCCAAATAGTTTTCCAGCTTCCCTTTTAGTTCATCGCGACGATCGACAGAAAGCTTGACGAGGGAGCTTATCGCCATGATGAATGCGACTCCCCACAGTAACCATTTCCAGTAAAGATCTTCCATAGCGATTGATCCTGAGGGTGCCGTAGGCGGCTAGGCGCTTCGAGCGACCGATCGGTGAGTTGGATCAAGGATTTCACGAAGGCGTTCGAATTCGTCAGGGTTGCTGAAGTGGATAATGACTCGTCCTGAACCGCGAGCGCCTTGACGAATTTCGACCTTGGTCCCCAACTGTTGCTTTAAGCCTTGTTCTAACGCCGCGACATGATCGGTGGTGTTTCTCTTCTTCGATCGAGTGGCTATGCCAATGGTACCATTCTCTTCCGCGTCTTCAGACGCGACTTGTTCACCTACGCGTCGCTCGATTTCTCGTACGCTCCAGCCTTCGGTTTGGCATCGATCGGCAAAATCGATTTGCATCTTCTCTGTGCTCAAGGCAAGAATAGCGCGAGCATGGCTAGCGGAGATTTTGTCGCATTGGACCATCTCCATAATTTCGTTCGGCAACTCGAGAAGACGCATCATGTTGGTGACAGTCGTTCGATCAATTTTGAGCCGCCCGGCGAGCTCTTCTTGGGTACAACGATGTTCGGTAATGTATCGCTTGAAAGACATGGCTTTCTCGATTGCGTTGAGGTCCTTGCGTTGCAAGTTTTCGATGATTGCCAGTTCGGCCACGAGTCGATCATCGGCCTCGCGAATTTCGGCTCGAATTTTTGTTAGCCCGGCGTAAACGGTTGCTCGCAGTCTTCGTTCGCCGCTAATGAGTTGGAATCGGCCTGCTACCTTTCGAACAAGGATTGGCTGAAGCTGCTGGTGACTCTTGATGCTTTCAGCCAAGGATGCGATTTCTTCTTCGTTGAATACTCGTCGCGGCTGGAAGGGATTTGCGTCGATCATCTGGACGTCGATGTCCATCGATCCAACCCCTGATGCACTAACCTCCATCGTGTCGGGCTGAACTCGAAAACCCGCTGCAGAAGAACGAGTATGAGGTGCTAGCGACTCGACGCTTGTGCTAGCAAACGCCCTACCCTCATTCGGTGTGACGACTCGGGCGGGCTCGTAGCCTCCGTCGCTTTCCATGGGCGTTCCCAAGAGTGCGGCAAGTCCTTTTCCCAATCGGCGTTCTTTAGTCACGTTCCAATACCTCCATGCATAGTTCGATGTACGCTCGTGATCCTCTCGAGCGGGGGGCGTAATCCAGCACACTTTTTCCGAAGCTGGGGGCCTCGGCAATAGCTACATCACGGGGGATCACCGTGTCAAATACAAAGTCACCGAAAAACTCGCGGATTTCGTTGTCTACTTCATGAGTCAATTCGAGCGAGATGTCATACATGGTCAGCAATACGCCACCAATTTTGAGCTTACCGGCCGTTTGGTCGATGCATTGCTTGATCGCTTGGATCATCTGCGCGGCTCCTTCCATCGCGAAATACTCGCATTGGATCGGCATCAATACCTCGGTGCTTGAAGCCAACGCAGCACGTGTCAACTGCCCGAGAGATGGGGGACAATCGATCAAAACACAGTCAAAGTTACCTGTACCAATCTCGATGTTCCTCTGAAGAATATCGCTTTGTGCAACCTCGCCGTGCTCGAGCAAGTTGACATCCTGAAACGATCGACAACCAGGAAGCAAGAACAGGTCGCGTAAGTCGGTTTCAAGAACATGTGTGCTAAGTGGCTCTGCGGATAGGAGTGGATGACGAGCCGACGGCGCACCACCTAACGCCCCCGTTGCATTGCACTGCGGGTCCAAATCGATCACCAAGGTGCGCTCCCCGGCCCGAGCAAACCCAGACGCCAGATTCACAGCCGTGGTCGTCTTCCCAACGCCCCCTTTTTGATTGGCTATGCATATCGTACGTGGCAATTGATTGAAATCTTTCTCTGAGTTCTGGTCCCGATACATCTACGGCTGATTTAACGAAATTGCATCTTTCATCTGGCCAGTATGCGACGGTATACAGAGTTTGCCGACCGGAGAAAACATCAGCCCAAAATAATCAATATCGAATAGAATGTTTGTGGTGTATCCTGTTGGCAGCAAGCCAATCCTAGGTGATTAATTTTTCAGGCAATTCACAATGTCCGCTGTTCCAAAATTACGGTTAACCCCCACCGAGTACCTTGCACTCGAACGAAAAGCCGACTTAAAAAGCCAGTTTTTCCGGGGCGAAATGTTCGCCATGGCGGGGGCGTCGTTTGAACACAATCAAATCGTTGCCAATCTAATTGGCGCTTTTCGAAACGAATTACGTGACTCTACGTGTCAGATACTTCCCAGTGACATGCGAGTCGCGATCGAGCCTCGCTACCACTTCACCTACCCCGACGCGGTTGTTGTGTGTGAGGAGCCCAGGTTCGTGGATGAGCAGTTTGATACGTTGCTGAATCCCAAGGTGATTATGGAAGTTCTATCGGAATCCACGGAAAAATACGACCTTGGGCGGAAGTTCTCGGCATATCGCAACATGCTGTCAGTGGAGTCGATCCTTTTTGTTCGGCTGGATTTCCCGCATGTCGACGTCTACACCCGCAGTGACGATGAATCGTGGCTACTTGTTGGGGCCTCCAAACTGAGTGATTCGGTTGCCGTCACCGCGATCGGGGTTATTGTCGCGATGAGCGAGATCTATCGAAACGTTGTCTTCAAACCTGAAGACTCGAATCTGTGACACGTGGAACGCCGGCTATTTAAGAGGCGTTATGGTGTTTTGGACGTTAGATAACGTTTTACGTGAAACGTGGGTTTTGGTTTGGTCGGCGAATCGTCCGCTAGGTTGACCGCCTGGGGTCACCCGCCAGTCTTGCGACTTCTGCTGCGTTGCGTTACATCAACGGATGGACTACAAGGCCAGAGACGAGTTTTGGAAAAAAGTAGGTGCTTTTGGCGGGCATCCGTTCTTGATGAAGTGAGACGGTTTGAATGTCATCGATCGAGGCGGGCATGACTAGGGCGGCCAACTGATATTCAAGGTTCCCTTCCAGTTTTCCGTTCAAGCCATCGATGACCTCTTGCACCAAGTGGACGTAGGTGGGCTTGGGATGTCCCTTCAAACCGAGCAAATCGTCAAAAATGAGAGTGTGGAGGATGGCTACCCCTAGCCCTCGCCAGTCGTCGCTATGACTAGCCGCGATCTCTTCCATGCGTTCCATCGCTTCCGGCTTACAGGTTAATCGCGTCCACTCACCGGACGCGCGACTATATAATGCAAGAATCTGTTGCTCGTCCAATCGATCCAGTTCTGCCCAGACGGCGCCGGCCGACTCGGGCCCCTTCGCTACGATATCACAGTCAAAAAATGGAGAGAGTCTCTCGTGAAGTTCGCTCGTCGATATCGCGGGGATTCCGTTAAGCAATCGATGGGTGGGCAAAACAATCAACCCAGGATCGTTCATGCCGACAAGCATCGTCAATACGAAGTTCGCGGGATGGTCGGGGGGTAGCTCTCCTTTGGCTGCTAGCTCGTCCCGATAATTGCAAGCAGTTTCGTACCGATGATGGCCATCCGCAACGAACATGTCTTTGGCAGAGATCATTCCACTCACTTCGGCAATGGTGTGGATATCGGTGATCGGCCACAATTTGTGGACTACCCCGAGGTGATCGGTAGCCTCGAGACCGTGGACACCGCTAATCTTGGATTCGAGAACTGCCTGAATGTGATTATTCGGATCTGGATAGAGCCCGAAAATCTGACTGAGGTTGGCCTGTGTCGCTCGAGTAAGTTTCAGCCGGTCATCTTTGGCTTTGGCATGAGTTTGCTCATGCGGATAGATATTTCCTTCGCCGAATCGCTTCAATCGAACCCTCGCCATAAAGCCTTTTCGAACCAAAGTCCGCCCCTGGTAGTCGAATTCTTGGTGATACACGTAGATGGCCGGATCTGGCTCACATTGGAGCACTTCCTCGTTCTTCCACGTACGAAAGATTCGAGCGGCTCGGGTGTAGCCGTTATTGGAATCGTCGTCCGCGGGCTCCGCCCTGTTCAATTCTAACCGCAAGAAATTATAGGGAGAGAGAGCGTACAAGTAGTCCTGGAGCTGTAAATCTACCACGTCATATGGAGGGGCAATGCAATTGGACAGGGAACCGACTTGCGCCAGATTGTAACGAAGACCTCGAAACGCTTGGATTTCTGGCATAGCTAGCTTTGTGGTGGCAGTTAATGCGGAGCAGAAGAAGAGCAAAGCATTGTAGGCTTATCCGGATCCGTCGCTAGCACTCCTTCTTGCCCCCCGGTAGAGTCTCGAGAAGCGTAGGGAGGGTTTGTGCAAGTATTTCAACGTATTGCGGACGGAACGAACTTCCGGTTTTGTGGGAAAAGAAATCCCTGAGACATTCCAATTCAAAATTGGAAGGCGAAAACTACCCCGCTAGGACTCGAACCTAGAATGACTGAACCAAAATCAGTAGTGTTGCCATTACACCACGGGGCAGTGTGTCTTGCGACGGCAGGAATAATACCGTCATTAATCGGAAAAGACAACGCCGTTTATCAAAAGGTTCAAAGTAGATCCGACCTTTTGGATGAAATCGCGATGTGAGCCGACGCGGGAGCGTCTGGCGAGTCGCGGATGATGGATCAAAGAAGCCGAAAGAACGTGATATTTCGGGTAAGTCATCCTTACCGAATGGGGGTACTTCTCGTCTAGCGGAATCTAGGCCTATCGTCTCTACCGATCTATTCGTTACAGGCAGCATAGGCTATGCGACTTACTTCCCCTAGATGATTCAAACTACCCGACCTATGTATTTTTCTTATGTCATGCTTACTCGCCAGACGATGTAATGAGTGCTTTGGGAAGTAGTTTCCTAGCGTACCCATTTTGACTGGTCAGTTGCTCCGGTCTCGTCAAGCTCGTGCTCAAGGATTTGAGCACGCGCAAGGACGGGACCAGCCAGAGCACGTTTGTAGGCATCAAGTTGAATCGGGTAGGAAGAAACGCATCGAACTACCCCTGGAGCTCCGTGGTTCACATCCCTTGTGGCCGCTCCGGATGCTGCGTCCAAAATACACACTGGTCTGAAGAAAACCCTTAAGGAGATAGAGATGAGAAAGTTTTTGGCAATGCCGGTTTTGGCTGGACTTTTGTCCGCCGTTTCTGGTAGTGCTGCCCACGCTGCATATAGCAGTGCTGTCAGCTATGAAAATTGTGGTCCTGTAGTTGCGGATGCTTGTGCTCCGACAACTTACACGACCATGAAGACGATCACCAAGACCGTCTATGAACCGCAAACGTTTACGGGAACCAAAACGGTTAACCAAATCGTTTACGAAGACCAAGTTGTGAACAAGACACGACTTGAAAAAGAAACACAGTACCGCGAAGTCTCGTACACTGTCTCCAAGCCAGTCTACGAAACCCACACGGCAGTCAAGACCTATACCGTCAAGCGACCTGTCTATGAGACTCATACAAAGCAAGTTACATACAACGTATCTCGCCCAGTTTACGAGACTCACCAAAAGACGATCAACTACACCGTAATGCGTCCAGTGTACGAGACCCATGAAAAGGTTATCAACTACACTGTCAAGCGACCTGTCACTGAGACTCGAACAAAAACTGTTAACTACACCGTTAACGTTCCTGTTCATGAAACCCATAGCAAAGTCGTCAACTACACGGTAATGAACAAAGTGATGGAACAAAAGGAACGTACTGTGAACTACACAGTTATGGTTCCAGTTACCGAATCTTTGAGCCGAACCATTACGAAGAAAGTGACAACTCCTGTCAACTACACCAAGACAGTCCAAGTCTCCGGTGGAAGCTGGCAAACGACCAGCGAAGAAGTCGCTGGACCAGTTGTGAAGAAGATGGTTCGTGAGCCAGGGACTTGGGTTTTTGATCCCTCGACATGCAAGAACGTTTATTGCCCGGGTGCTTGCCGAGTTGAGTGCGTACAATGCCCACCAACGACTGTTACCAAGAAAATTTGGGTTCCGACTTGTGAAACGAAGGAAGTAAATTGCGTTCGCTACGAAACATCGTGCGTCAACGAAGTGGTTCCTTACACTGTCACCAAGTGCGTTCCTGAGTGCCGAACCAAGGTAATTCCTTATACCATCTGCAAGATGGTTCCAGAATGCCGAAGCAAGACTGTTAACTACACAACTTGCCGAATGGTTCAAGAATGCCGAAGCAAGGAAGTTTCCTACACAGTTTGTTCGATAGTTTGCGAGCAAAAGAGCAAGACTTGCACTTACACGACCTGCAAAATGGTTCCTGAGTGCAAGACCAAGGTCTGCAACTACACCACCTGCAAGATGGTTTGTGAGCAACGCGTCAAGAACGTTTGCTACACAACTTGCACAATGGTTTGCGAGCAAAAGACCAAGGAACATTGCTACACAACTTGCAAGATGGTTTCTGAGTGCAAGACAAAGATGGTTCCATACTGTGTAACCAAGTGTGTTCCTTACACATGTACCGTCAAAGTTGCTAAGTGCGTACCAACATGCGTACCTTACACCTACACCAAATGCGTTGCTCGATGCGTCACTGAAGAAGTACCTGTAACTACTTGTGCACCAGCAGCAGACGCTTGCGGAGCCGGTGATTGCGGTGCAGCTTCTTGTGATCCATGTGCAGCATCCGCTGGCAACGGTGGAAGTGCTGGTGGTTTGTTCAGCGGTCGCCTCATCAGAGCTATCAAGAGCAAGCTCGGATGCAATTCCGGTTGCGGTTGTGCAGCAGCAGCTCCAAGCTGCGGTTGTGAAGTCGCTACTCCTAGCTGCGGATGTGCATCGTAATGAAAAATCAGTAGACAGAATTGGCTCATTCGAACTTATGTCTCGTTCGAGCAGCTGAAATGTCCACTCAAGAAATAAAGAAACGGTTGGTATCGAACCCTTCGGTACCAACCGTTTCTTCGTTTACCAGTACTCCAAAGTGCTGCCTCCGGTGTCGAAAGTCTTAAGCCCCTTCCCTCACTGCCACGCGTTGCATTATTCCGCGACACACAGAAGTCTTTGGGGTAGGGGGCTTTCCGCGCATGCGGGACGAAAATTGCTAAATATCCGCCCCAGCTGAGTACCTCTGCTCTGAAACTTTGTCAACAATAGACGCAAGCAATATCAGGCGCAAGCAATATCCAGGCTAGCCACGGATGACGCGCGCCGATCATGTTTTCAATGTGCTATGTACGCCAGAACGCGTCGCGATTAGCTTGTTAATATTCTAGAAGGCATCCCGTTTTTTATCTTCAGCTTTTAATGCGTGGCTCGAATGACTGTTCAGAAGCTTACTCGCCAAATGAGTGTCATTCTCGATTCGGCAAGCAAATTGGCCATTGAATCGAAGGCGGACGCGATGCTTCTCCTGTTGGACGGTAGTACCGACTGGGAACGACTACGAGAGATTATCCCTCAAGAGGTTCAGAAGGTGATCGTTGCGACAGACCATGAAGACGATTTGTATGACGCAGCGAATCATGGATTGATACCCTTGGTATTGAATAAAGAGAATTCACCGCTTCTTGAGAGACTTCAGCACTCGCTGTTGGAGGCTGTTGCAGATGAGATCCTTGAGAATCAGTGCGATGTGATAGCTGTATATAGTGCTTTTGAACAAAACCGATTAGATTCGATGTCCCTCATTCGACTTGACGAACGTTTGCGAAGATTGACCAGCCGAGATCTTCAGCGTCTTGAAAGCAGCGTACCGCTCAATAACCTAAAAACGGTCATTGATTTGGCGATCCAAATTGGACGTGAGGGACGTGAGGGGAAAAAAGTCGGAACCATGTTTGTCGTGGGAGATACGCGACGCGTCCTTCAGCATTGTAAGGACTCAGGATTTGACCCCATGCGTGGCTATCATCGCAAGGGCCGAGACTTACATGACCCGCGGGTGCGCGAGGACATCAAGGAGATTGCTCTAATGGACGGAGCCTTTATAGTGGCTTCAGACGGGGTGGTCGAAAAGTCGCGTCAGATTATCGAAGTGCTGCATGAAAACCTGACATTATCGAAAGGTTTAGGGTCGCGTCATTGGGCGGGCGCTGCCATCTCTCAGAAAACAAAGGCGATAGCGGTAGTCATTAGTCAGAGTAGCGGAACGGTTCGGCTATTCCAAAACGGCGATCTAGTTCTACGAATTGAGCCGATGGAACAAGCGGTGAAGTGGCAGGAGTTCAACTATGATCCCCCCCCGACCTCGGACTCGGGCGAAAAATAGTTCCATCAGCAATCACACCCGGTAAAGTTTGTCTCAGCATCGCAAAACCCCAATGGAAATAAGGGTTTAAGGAAATCTTCTCTAAATCTTCGCGAGAGGACTTGCGGTCGAGCGGGAGCATGACTATCTTTTCGCCTCTCGCAAACAAAGAGGTTGCTGACAGAGACGGGAGTCACTGTCACTAACCAAACGTCGCGAAAATAAAATGAGATTGATCTTGACGACCTACCATAGTCGACACTACAATTCTCGACCCGCTGAAAATGAAAGACGCAGTAAAATGCGATGTTTCGTTGAGGCGATAAACTGATCTTTGACAATCCGGTAGATGACCTCTTGTATGAAAGAAAGTCAATTTTTTTCAGCTGAGTAAGTTTTGTAAGAAACTGATTGTTTTAAGTCGTCCGGTCAAGACCAGATCGGGACG
>Ga0105045_10002170_pt1 | contig 16481 bp, 16 predicted proteins | sample MAT02_FD_78089 | JGI IMG/M metagenome (GOLD analysis project Ga0105045, IMG submission 78089) | Freshwater microbial communities from Lake Fryxell liftoff mats and glacier meltwater in Antarctica - MAT-02 (megahit assembly) | ecosystem: Environmental > Aquatic > Freshwater > Ice > Liftoff... | reverse complement strand
TTGATCCCGCTGCCGATGATGACGTGATCGGGCCGCACCGCTTAGCCCTTCGGCACCAGCGCCAGCGCCCGGATCGGAGAGCCGGTGCCCCGGCTGATCTTCAAGGGTGCCGCGATCAGAATCGCGCCTTTGGCGGGCAGCTTCGACAGGTTGGCAAGGCTGGCGAGGCCGAAACAGTTGTTCTTGTGCAACAGGTTATGCGCCGGATAGGGCGGCGTCATGCCCCCAGCTTGCCCTGCATCGGTGCCGATGCACTGGCTACCCCAGCCGACAATGCCCTTGTCCACAAGATACTGGATCACCTCGGCCGTCGGCCCCGGGGTATGCGGCCCGGTCTCGTCAGCATTCAGAAACAGTCCTTCGTCATTCGCACGGCTGTCCCAGTCGGACCGCAGCACGACCCATTCGCCCGCGTTGATCGCGCCGTGCCTGGCCTCCCACGCTTTCACATGGTCGATGGTCAGCAGGAAATCCGGGTTCGCCCCGCATTCGGCGCTGAAGTCCAGCACGTTCACCGGGGCGACCAGCCGCTGCACATCCAGAGTGTCGGTATAGCCATCGGCATAGTCCTTGCCGGTGATCCAGTGATGCGGCGCGTCAAAGTGGGTGCCCGAATGCTCGCCCAGTTCCAGCCAGTTCCAGGCCCAGAACGGGCCGTCCTCGTCATACTCGCTGATCCGGTGGATCTTGATCGGCGGCGTGTCCTTGGCGAAATCCGGTGGCAGTTTCAAAAGCGGCGTCTCGGGGCCAAGCACGCCCGTGCAATCCACCACCTCGATCCCCCCTGAGGCGAGCATGCCCGCCAGTGAGCTTAGTACGTTTGCAGAGGTCATCTTCATCTCCCTTTTGGCCAGAGCATCCCGGCTCGAAGCCGCGCGCCGGTTGACCCGGGCATCATGGAATCATGCTAGACAGATTTAAATGCATTTGCAAATATCACTGCGACAGTTTGTCGGGGACCACATGGCCGGAGATTTCGACGCAGTCCTGATCGGGGCGGGCCACAACACGTTGGCCGCTGCGCTGCATCTTGCGGCGAAGGGATGGCGCGTGGGGGTCTTTGAGCAGGCTTCCGTGGCAGGCGGCGCGGTCAAGACCGGGGAATACACCCTGCCCGGCTTTCTCCACGACTGGGCGGCGATGAACTTGTCACTGTTCGCCGGAAGCCCGTTTTTCAAGGCCTATGGCGAAGAATTGACGCGCCATGGCTGCGCCTTTGTTCCGGTGAACCGTCCCTTCGCATCCTCCTTCCCCGATGGCAGCTGGGCGGGCGTGTCCACCGACCTGGGAGAAACGCTGGCCGCGATCAGCGCGCTTTCGGCTGAGGATGCGGCGACGTGGGAGGCGCTGTGCGCAGGCTTCGGGGCCGAGGCACCGCATCTTTTCGGACTCCTCGGGTCCGAGATGAAACTCCGTGCGCTTGCATCTTTCCTGTTTCGGACGTTGCGTGCCAAGGGTGTTGGCGGCACGCTGGACATGGGTCGGTTCCTGCTGTCCTCGCCCCGTGCCTGGCTGGAGGAGACGTTTGCGCACCCCCATATCCGCGCCCTCCTGGGGGCCTGGGGGATGCATCTGGATTTCGCCCCCGATGTCGCGGGCGGGGCGATGTTTCCCTATCTGGAGGGGATGGCGGGCCAGGCCTTCGGAATGGTGATCGGGCAAGGCGGGGCCGACACGGTGACACGCGCCCTTGTCGCGGCCATTCACGCGCGGGGCGGGGTGGTGGAAACCAATACCCCCGTTACGCGCATCCTGCAGGACGGTGGCCGAGCGAACGGGGTAGAACTGGCCAACGGCCGCCGGATCACCGCGCAGCGTGCGGTAATTGCGGGGGTGGCACCAAGCGCCCTGCCCCGCCTGACCGGTGGCACAACCCCGAAGTTTGACCGCAGCATGGCCAACTTCCGTCATGCGGCCGGCACGATGATGATCCACCTTGCGATGGACGCCATGCCCGACTGGCGCGCAGGTGAGGCGCTGCAGCGCCATGCCTATGTCCACATCGCGCCCAGCCTTGACCAGATGGCGCGGACTTACCAGCAAGCTCAGGCCGGTCTGCTGCCGGACGAGCCAATTCTGGTCGTCGGCCAGCCCACCGTCTTTGACCCCGGCCGCGCGCCGGACGGGAAACACGTGCTGTGGGTGCAGGTCCGCATGGCCCCCGGCACCATCACCGGCGACGCCAAGGGCCAGATCGCGGCCACCGACTGGGCCGATGCCGCCGAACCCTTTGCTGACCGCGCGCTTGCGATCCTTGAAGCACATGCACCCGGGACCGGCGCCAAAATCCTTGCCCGCAATATCGTCACGCCGCCTGAGCTTGAGGCAGACAACCGCAACCTTGTCGGCGGCGATCAGGTCTGCGGCAGCCATCATCTGTCACAACATTTTCTTTTCCGTCCCGCCCGAGGCCATGCTGACGGCAGCACGCCCATTGCCAACCTGCACCTTACGGGTGCCGCCGTCTGGCCCGGTGCGGGCACTGGGGCGGGGCCCGGCTTTCTGCTGGCCCGGAAACTTGCCGGGAACTGACCCAACGCCAAGCAATACCAACAAGAAACCAACAGGGAAAACGACCATGAACCTTAACCGCCGAAGCCTTCTGAAGCTATCCGCCGCCACCATGGCAGCGGGCACCATCGGCCTGCCGACCTTTGCGCAGGCCATCGACGAGTTGGTGATCGCCTATAACGTCAACCTGCCGTCATGGGACCCGACCGTGGGTCCAAGTGCCGTGAACCCGACGATTCAGGGCCTGTATCAGTCGGTCTTTGACCAATACATCCTGCAACAACCCGACCTCACACCAGCCCCCGGCCTCTTGACCGAATGGGGCTGGACTGACGACAAAAAACAGGTCTGGATGACCGTGCGCGAGGGCGTGACCTGGCATGACGGGTCGCCCTTCACTGCCGAGGATGTGGCCTGGAACCTGGCCCGGGTGGCGAACCCCGAAACCGGCAGCCCGATCCAGTTCGTCTGGGGCACGCTGGCCAACCACCGGGTTGAAGGGAACAAGGTCATCGCCGATGTGGCGCAGTTTGACCCGACGATCTTCAAGTGGATGTATTTCCTGACCGGCTACGTCCTGCCCAAGGCCTATTACGAAAAGGTCGGGGCCGAGGGTTTTGAAGCAGCACCCATCGGCACCGGCCCCTACATGGTGGAGAAGTTTGAACGCAACGCCTTTGTCCGCCTGAAGGCCAACGCAAAATATTGGGGCGGCAAGCCCGATTTCGACACGGTGACGATCAAGTTCGTCCCCGACGCCGCCGCACGGGTGGCCGAGGTGGAATCCGGCAACTCCCATGTCACGCTGGAAATGCCTTATGAGGAATACGACCGCCTGAAGGGTGGTCCGCTGGCCGGTGTAGCCGCCCCCATTTCGGATATCGGAATGATTTTCCTTAACGATATCGAGGTGATGACCGATCCGAACGTGCGTATGGCCGCCGCCCATGCCATCGACAAGCAGGCGATCATCGACCGGCTTTTGTCGGGCTACGGGGTCAAGATCGACACGCTCCAGACGCCAGAATACGACGCCTTTGACGCCAGCATCACCGTGGCCTACGATGAGGCCAAGGCGATTGAACTGCTGGCAGCCAGCGGCTACAGCCCCGACAATCCGGTGAAGTTCAAGCTTCAGACCACCAAGGGTTTCAAGCCCAAGGATTACGAGATGGTGCAGGCCATCGTCGGCATGTGGCGCAAGGTGGGGATCGAGGCAGAGATCGAGGTCTACGAGATTGCCAAGCATTATGAACTGCGTGCCGCCGACCAGCTGGCCCCGGCTGCGTTTTACAACTGGGGTAATTCGGTCGGCGATCCAACCACCTCGACCGGGTTTGCGATGTTCGGCCCATCGCCCCATTCGGTCTGGGATGGCGAGGATCTTGTCGGCCAGATCGGCCCCCTGTGGGGTGAGGGGGATGAGGCCAAGCGGATCGAGGGCTGGAAGGCCGTTGACAAATACATCGCAGAAAACGCGCTGGTGATCCCGCTGCTGCAATATGTCCAGCCGATCCTGCACGCGCCGGGGGTGGTGGTGACGCCGCATGCGTCGGGCTCGCTGCTGCCGCATCTGATGACGCGGGCCTGAAGTTACCTCCTTGTGGAAGGAACCGGGGGGCTTTGCGCCCCCCGGACCCCCCGCAGGATACTTGCAGACAGAAAATGGGGGGCGATACCCCCGAACGGGGCCGATGCAGATCCTTCGCACAGTTCTTCTGCGCTTGCTGACGACCACCATCACATTGGCGGGCGTCGCGGTGATCGTGTTCTTCGTGATCCGGGTCGTGCCCGGCAATCCCATTGCCATGATGCTGCCCCCCGGGGCTACCGACGCGGATATCGCCCGCCTTTCGGCGCTTTACGGGCTGGACAAACCGATCGTCAGCCAGTTCGGCATCTGGCTGGCCGGGGTGATGCAGGGCGATTTCGGCACCTCGATCACCACGCGCCAACCGGTGCTGGACCTTGTGCTGGGGCGGCTGCCCGCCACGCTGGAACTGTCGGTCATGGCACTGGTGATGGCAGTGATTATTGGCGGGGTGGCGGCGATCACCGGCACGCGCGGGCGCGGCACGCGGACCGAAGGCGCGATCGACGTGGCCAATGGCATGGCACTGTCGGTGCCGGATTTTCTGTGGGGGTTGGTGCTGATGCTGGTCTTCGGGGTGCTGTTCCCGATCTTCCACATCTCGGGTCGAGTGACGCCGTCGCTGGAGTTGCCATTCGTCACCAATTTCTACTTGTTCGAAAGCCTGATCCGGCTGCGTTTCGATCTTTGGGCCGATCTGGTGGCGCATATGTTCATGCCTGCACTGGCGCTGGCGATCCCACTGGCTGCGATCATCGGCCAGCTTCTGAAGCAAAGCCTGAAAGAAACCATGAACCTTGATTACGTCACGCTGGCCCGCACCAAGGGCTATGGCGAAACGCATGTGATCCTGCACGAGGCGTTGCGCAACGCCGTTCTGCCCACGCTGACGCTTGTCGGCGTGCAGTTCACCTTTCTGATCGGCGGCACGGTGATAATTGAGCGGCTGTTTTCCTATGAGGGTCTTGGCAACATGGCCATCGACGCGGTGATCAACCGCGACCTGCCGCTGATCCAGGGGATCGTGATCCTGTTTGCGGTGATCTTCACCGCCGTGAACCTAATCGTCGATCTGGCCTATGCCGTCCTGAACCCAAGGCTGCGCCATGCTTGACGCGCGCTCCATGATCCACCGGCGCGCGGGCCTGCGGTTGTGGCTGTCGGCGCTTTGGCTTGGGGCGCTGACCCTTGCAACCCTGCTGGCGCCATGGATTGCGCCGCATGACCCCCTCGCGCAGGACCTCTTTCTGGGACGGATGCCGCCGTTCTGGGTGGCAGGGTCCGAGCCGGGCTACTGGCTGGGGACCGACAGTCTTGGCCGCGATGTCCTGAGCCGCCTTCTGCACGGGGCGCGGGTGGCGTTGGTGGTGGCGCTGGTGGCGGGCGGCATAACGTGTCTGATCGGGGCTACACTGGGGCTTCTGGCCGGGTTCCTGCGCGGTTGGGTGGATATGGTCATCTCGCGGCTGATCGACATCTGGATGGCCTTTCCGCCCGTCCTCTTTTCCATCCTCCTGATTGCCGTCCTCGGCCCCAGCCTGACCTCGATCATCATCGCCATCGTGGTCATCGACTGGACCCGCTTTGCCCGTGTGGTGCGGGCCGAAGCCATGGCACAGGGGGCGATGGACTATGTCGCCTCGGCCCGGGTGGCCGGGCGCGGGCGGGTGGGCACGATGCTGCGGGAAATCCTGCCGAACGTGTTGCCGACCATCGTGGTCCTTCTGACGCTGGAAATGGGGATCGCCGTCATCGTCGAGGCGATCCTGAGTTTCGTGAACCTGTCTATCTCCACCGATGATCCCACGTGGGGCGGGATGATCAGCGAAGGGCGCACGTCGATCCATCAGGCCTGGTGGGTGCTGGTCTTTCCGCTGATCGCGCTTTTTCTGACCGTCCTTGCCTTCAGTCAGCTTGGCGAAGGGTTGAAGGACCGCTTCGATCCGGTGCTGAGATGAGCTTTCTGTCCATACGCAACCTGTCTGTCCGGCTGAAGAACGGCGCGCCCCTTCTGCGCCGTGTGTCGCTGGACGTGGCGACGGGTGAGGTGCGAGGGCTGGTCGGCGAAAGCGGGGCGGGCAAGTCGATGATCGGCAAGGCGGTGCTGGGCATCCTGCCGCCGTCCATCCAGATCACCGAAGGCGAGATCTTCCTTGACGGGACCGATCTTCTGCGCCTGCCCCCCAAGGAAAGCCGCCGCCGCATCGGGGCGAGTTGCGCGCTGATCCCGCAAGACCCGCTGACCGCGCTGAACCCCAGCCACCGGATCGGGCCGCAGATCACCGACCGGCTGGTCGATATTCTGGGCTGGACCCGCGCTGCCGCCGACGCCCGCGCCCGCGATCTTCTGGCCGAGGTGCAGATCGAAGACCCCGCGCGGGTGCTGCGGTCCTACCCGCATGAGCTGTCCGGCGGCATGCGCCAGCGTATCCTGATTGCGTCCGCCTTTGCCGCCGAGCCAAAGCTGATCGTCGCCGATGAACCAACAACCGCGCTGGATGTGACGGTGCAAAAGCAGATCTTGCGGCTGATTGCCGGGATGCAGGCCCGCCACGGCACGGCGCTTTTGTTCGTGACGCATGACCTTGGCGTCGTGTCCAAGGTCTGCCAGCGGCTGTCGGTGCTCTATTCCGGGCTGGTCGTCGAGGACAGCCCGGTAACCGATTTCTTCGCCGCCCCCCGCCACCCTTATTCCGCCGCCCTGCTGGCCGCGACGCCGAAATACACCGACCCCGACGCCGGGCTGCACCCAGTGCCCGACGCGGTGATCGACGCCGTCCGGGCCGAAGTTGCCGCCTTTGACAGGGAGGCGGCGCATGGCTGACCTTTACACCGTCACCGACCTGCGCCTTTCGCTGGCCGACATGACGGCAAAGCCGCTGTTTGGCCCCGCGCCGCGGATCAAAATCCTCAAGGGCCTGTCTTTCACCATCCCCAAAGGCGCGGTCGTGGGCATCGTTGGCGGCTCCGGCTCTGGCAAGTCCACGCTGGGCCGCGCGCTGGTCCGACTGCTGGAACCTTCTGGCGGGGCGATCCGTTTTGACGGGACCGATATCACACATCTGTCGGACGCCGACCTTCGCCCCCTGCGGCGGCGGTTCCAGATGATCTTTCAGGACCCGATGTCCTCGCTTAACCCGCGCCACCGGGTGGGCACGATCATCGCTGAACCGCTGCGCCTGCACCGGATGGACGCCGTCCCCGACCGCATCGCCCGTGCGCTGGATCATGTCGGCTTGCCGCAGGTCTTTGCCAGCCGGTATCCGCATGAGCTTTCGGGCGGGCAGCGCCAGCGCGTTGGCATCGCCCGCGCCATCGCTCTGGAGCCGGATTTCATTCTAGCCGACGAAATCGTGTCAGGGCTGGATGTATCCTCGCAAGCGCAGGTGCTGAACCTTCTGGAACGGCTGGTGGCCGACCTTGGCCTGACGCTGGCCTTCATCAGTCATGACCTGTCGGTAATCCGCCGCCTTTGCCAGCGGACCATTGTGCTGCATAAGGGCCAGATCGTCGAAGACCGCCCCACCGCCGCGCTGTTCGCCGATCCGCAAGCCGCCTATACACGCGGGTTACTCGACGCGATTCCGCTGCCTGACCCGGCTCAGGTCTGGGGGTGAGGGCCGCCGACCGGCCGACGCTCGGGCGCATCCGGCGCCATCAGGCTTTCCAGCTTGGCCTTCACCTCGGCAGGCCAGGGCATCGAGGTGTGCTTGTCCAGCCAGCTTGCCGCCAGCACCTGTGTTACCGACCAGCGGTGTTCTTCGCCGCAATGGATCGAGTGCTGCAACCCGACCGAGGATTTTCCGACCTTGGTCACCGTCAGCCGAAAGGTCAGCTTGTCGCCAAAGAACGACGGCTTTGAGAAATCACAAGACAGATGAACCGTGGGTGTCCCCCAGCGTTCTTTCCAGATGATCTCGTGCCAAGGCCAGCCGATGTGGGACCAGAATTCCTCGACCACCCCGTTCAGGATATTCAGATAGGCCGGGTAATAGGCCGTGCCGGAAATATCGCAATCGCCGAAATGCAGCATTCTCTCGGTCGTGAAGCAAACGGTCATCCTGTCCTCCGCCTTATTCTGGCCAATGCTTGTCGAATTCCGCGCAAGGTCAAGGGTCAGGAGGAGCCAGACACCTGGCGATCCTTATCGGAATACCCACGAAGTCCCTTCGTATCACGCGGCCGCACACATCATCGAAACGTTGGACAGTAATGGGGACCAAGCGGCAGTTCGCGGTGCGAGCTTCGCAAGCACATCTGGCTGGCGGCGCAAACGCTGCCCTTCGACCTGCAAAGCAGCGGCTCCATCACTCGACCCCAGTCGTAATCTGCAGAGTTTTGCCACCCAGATCCCGGAACGCCCTCTGCCTGCAGCTTAGGACAATGATCTGCAGGTCCCCCGCCTGCCGGTGCAGCGCGTCGAACATCCGCTCGATCCGGTCGTCGTCGGTGAACACCAGCGCGTCGTCGAGGATCACCGGGGCGTGCCGGCCGCCTTTCGCGAGGAGCCGTGCAAAGGCGAGGCGCACCAGGAAGGCAATCTGTTCCTGCGTGCCGCCAGACAGAATGTCGACGGGTTCCTCCTGACCATTCCGGATCAGCGACTGGGGCAAGAGCGTGTCGTCGGCCCAATTCAGCTCGGCATCGGGCCACAGCAGGCGCAGCAGTGGGCGCAGTTCCCCTGCGACCGGCTCGAAGTAGCGGTCGCGAGCCTCAGAGCGCGCAACCTCGAGCGCGGCTTGCAGGCGTTGCAGTACCTTCACCTCGCGCTCTACCCGGGCAAGATGCGCGCGGGCGACCTCCAGCTTTTCCTCGGTCTCCTGCAAGCGCTCCTCGACCGCCTCACCGGAATTGCCGGTGATCCGCTCGGTCAGCGCCGCAGTGGCGGGGCGCAACTCGTCGATCCGCTTGCGAGCCTCCTCCTCGATGGATTGCGCCCGCTTCAGCGTAGCCTCGGTGGCGCTGAGGTCGGGGGCCGACGCGCGGATGCGCTGGAGCTCGGCGTCGGCCGTCCCGCGGGTGGCTCTGGCCCTGTCGGACTGAGCCGCCAGTTCGGTTTCGTCCTGAAGTGCCAGCCGCTCCATTGCACAGCGGGCACTGTCCAGCCGTTCGGCCGCAGCCTCGTGCCGGACCAAAGCCTCGACCCGTGCCGTCCGAGCCCCTTCCTTGCGTTCCCGCACGGCCTCCCGGGTTGCGGCGCACTCTGCCGCCTGTCGTCTGGCGACTTGAAGGGCAGTCTCTGCCTTGTCCTCTGCGGGCAGGTCGGTGTCTTCCTCCGCAGCGGGATCGGGCAGTGCCGCAAGCTGCTGCTGCAAGTCCTCGATGCCTTTCGGCGCAAGGGCGGCCAGTTCTGCGCGAACCTGGATCAGCGTGTCCCCGGCCTTTTTCCGCTTGCGGTGTCCGCGGCCCGCCTCGTCCATTGACGCGACGCCAAGCGCGCCCAGCGCCTTGGCAAGATCTGCCTCGGCCCTGGGCACATCAGCCAAGCCCTCGGGGCCTTCGCCCGGATGAACTGTCAGAACGCCCAAGCCTGCGATCCGCAGCACGGTATCCGCGTGAATCGGGTGAACCGTGTCGTGCGCGAGCGGCGCCTCCCCATGGCACACGCTGCCCTCGTAGCCGGGCGCATAGCACATGGTGACACGCGTCGCGGTGCTGTCCCGTAACGCACGCGCGGTAGTCAGTGCCGCCGCGAGGGTGCGCAGCCGGTCCATGTCGGCGTCATTCGGGCCGACCGAGGCTTCCGCCGTGGCAGCCTCGACAGACTGCCGCGCGTTTCTGGCTTTCTCGAGTTTGATCTCAAGTTCTGCACGCCGTTCCTTGGCTGCACGGGCGGCAACACGCGCCTGCGCCTGCCGTAAACGATCGTCGGCGCGCTGACGCATCCCTTCGGCGGCATCATGTGCCGCCACGGCCTCATCAAAGGCTGTTTCGGCTGTGGCGAGCGCATTCTGGGTCGTGCGAAGCTGCGCCTTCGCTTCCGCGTCTTTATGCATCGCCGAATCGTGATCCTTCGTCGCTGTCCGCAGCGCCGCGAGGTCATGAAGCGCCCGGTCGGCCGCGATGGTTGCCGCCTGAAGGTTCTGCACCGCCGCGTTCACCTGTTCCGCGTGGGCCTTCGCTTCTGCATGAGCCGCCGTTGCCGCCTCAAGGCGCGCCTTGCGGTCTGCGGTGGCCTTTGGCGCCTCTATCTCCGCCATTTCACGCCGCATCCGGGTTCGATCCGCAAGCGCCATCTGCAAGGACTCGACCCGCTTGGCAAGGACATCCCGCTCAGACGTGAGCGCCTCGACATCCTGCGCCGCCCCTGCCCAGACGCCACCAACCCTTGGCCGTCCGGTCCCGGTGGCATAGGCCCCAAGCTCCTCGCGGCAGCGGGCCAACGCGGCGTCCATGCGACGGCCACCCGTCATCGCCTCGACCTCGCCGGTCACCGAAGAAAGCAGATCGCGCCGGGCGTCCATCGCGGCCTGCTGTTCCTTATTGCTGCCATCGGCAAGGCTGGTGAGGCCCTGCCGAACCCACAAAAGCCCGGAGGGCCCGCCATCGCCGCCACCAAGAAGCCGCGCAATCCATGCCTCGGCCTCATCTGCTTGCGCGATCAGCACACCTTCGCGGGTGACCCGTGCCACTGGCTTGCTGAGCCAGCGCTTGGAGACGCGGAAGATCCCGTCCTGCGTCTCGATCTCGACAGAGACCTCCGGCGCACCGCCAGCATGGGGGCGCAACTGGCCGATCTCCTTGCCGCGCGAGCCATGTGGCACGAAGAACATTGCGCGAAGCGCGTCAAACAGGGTGGACTTGCCAAACTCGTTCGGGGCGCACAGCACGTTCACGCCATCGTCGATTCCTTCGATCAGCACGGGGTTGGTGAACCGGCGTACGTCCTTCAGGCTGATGGAGCGCAGCTTCATCGTGCCGCCTCGGTCGCGTAGGCATAAAGCCGGTTCAGCGCCGCAGCCGCGATGTCGCGGTCCTCTTCAGGCAGCGTGTCATCCCCGGCCTCAGTCATCAGCCGTTGCGCGGCCAGCCGCATCGCCCCGGCATGATCTATTGCGTCCAGGTCGGTGACGTTGTGCAACGTGCCCAGACCTTCAGTCAGCAGGTCGAGCAACGCAAACTCGGGTGCGTGCCGCTCCGCAGCCGCACGCAGGGCCGCGTGACCTGCAAGCGAAGCCCACCCCCCCGCCTTGAGACGCAAGAGCGTGCTGCGACGGTCCGTCGTTGGCAGGCGCGCGTCTAGCGCTGCAACGGTGTCCTCGCCCTCGTGCAACGGCAGGGCGATGTCGGACCACAAGAAGCTGCCGGTCTCGATCTCGGCCACCTCGGGGATCGAACCGCGACCCGTAAGGGTCACGCCCAGGCATTGGCCCCGTGCGCCATGCTTGAAGCGATCCTGCTCGGGCGAGCCCGGATACTGTGTCCGTGCCGATACCTGCAGCCGGCCATGCCAGTCGCCCAGCCCCAGATAGTCAAGCCCAGCGCTTCGGTCGCGATCCGGCGGGATCTGCTCGCCGCTTTCGGTGAAGTCGACCACGCCGCCATGAGCAAGCCCGATCCTGAGCGTGCCCTCGGACGTGGTGATCCCCGGCAGACCCTCGGTCAGGTCGCGTCCTGTGGCGCGCACCGGCACAGGGCATGGCAGAAGGGCAACCCCCGGCGCGATCTCGACCGCATCGGTGCTGCGGAATGCGTGGACATTGTCGGGGCCATCCCGGCCGATCTCGTCCCAGACCGGCTCGGCGTTGCGCAAATTGTCGTGGTTTCCGGGGAGGAGCCACCACTGCACCGCGGCTGCATCGCGCATCGCCGCCAGCGCCTGGCGCAGCACCTGCCGCGACGGCGTCGCGGAATCGAACGTATCACCTGCCAGCAGCACATGGCCGGCGCCATGATCCCGCGCTGCCTCGGCCAAACGCCGGATCTTGTCAAAGCGCGCTTCCATCAGTCTTCCGCGCACGTTCCCATCCGGCTGTTCGGGGATGTTGGCGAATTTCCGGCCGAGGTGCAGGTCGCTGGAATGAAGGAAACGGAAGGCCATGGTCGGAACCTCGGGAACGCGCGGCCATCGGGCCGAAAAAATACGTTGATTTTGGCTATAGTGGTGGCCGCTGTGGGAATCGAACCCACACGGGCGAAGCCCGAGGCATTTTAAGTGCCTTCCGTCTACCAGTTTCGGCAAGCGGCCATATTCTACCTTTTAGGTCCCGCCGAAGCGCGCCTCAAGAACCTTTTCGGGCCTATGCCGGGCCCCGACGGTCGTCTATCGCCCTAAGTGCATGTTCCGGCTACACTTTTCGTCAGGCATTGCGGGAGTTTAAGTCCCCGGTGTCTACCGTTCCATCACGCGGGCATGCGAGGCAGGATCCGGCATCCTGCCGGTGTGCGCAGTATAGCGGCTTTGACGGGCGCGGAAAGGGCCAGGTGGTGCGTTTCTGACCCGTGTTTCCACGGACGCCCCGGCTAATACTTGGCCTGACACCTTGCCTCGCCTTACGACGCGCCTGGGGCGGCCAGCAGGCGACTAACCAGTTCAAAGCTGTTCCTGACGTTCATCTTGCGGATCATGTTAGCGCGGTGAACCTCGACCGTGCGGGGCGATGAACCTACCGCCAGCGCGATCTCCTTGCTGGTGAAGCCGTTCACCAGATAACGCGCTATGCGTTTTTCGGTAGGGGTCAGCGTGCCCCCTGCCGTGCTTTGCACTTCCAGCGGGTGGTAGGTCCAGACCGCAAGCCGTTGCGGATCATCGCGGTCAAGCGCGGTGCCACGCCCCGCCATCCAGACGACCTGACCATCCTTGCGGCGCATGAAGCGTTCGTCACGATAGACGACCGACGCCAGCATGGCTGTGCGCGCGCGCTGGCCGATTACTTCATAATCTGTCTGGCCGGGATAGAGCAGACGAATCGACTGGCCCTCAAGTTCTTTAGGCGACCAGCCGAAAACCGACTGGACCCGCAGGTTGGCGCGCAGAATTACACGGTCCGCAAGGATCAGGGTCGCGTCCGGGGCGTGGCGGAAGGCCAGACGCTCATAATCCATTCCAGAAATCCTACTTAGGGCTATACGTATTCTTACGGATGGCAGGCGGCGGCGCAATCTTCCAGGATCAGGGATGACCGATGGTCCCCGCCCCGGCTTGGGGCAGCGCGGACCGGTGTGGGGAGAGTTGAGATGACCAAGGTATTTCCCAGCGCCGCTGCGGCACTGGACGGGCAGGTCAAGGACGGCATGCTGATTGCCGCGGGCGGCTTTGGCCTTTGCGGCATCCCCGAGTTGTTGATCGCGGCCCTACGGGACAGCGGGGTCAAGGGCCTGGTGGTTGCGTCTAACAACGCCGGCGTTGACGGGTTCGGGCTGGGCCAGCTTCTGGAAACCCGGCAGGTGAAGAAGATGATCTCGTCCTATGTCGGCGAGAACGCGGAATTCATGCGCCAGTATCTGTCGGGCGAGTTGGAGCTGGAGTTCAACCCGCAAGGCACGCTGGCCGAACGGATGCGCGCGGGTGGCGCTGGGATCCCGGGCTTTTATACCAGGACCGGCGTCGGCACGGTTATCGCCGAGGGCAAGGAGCATCACGACTTCGACGGCCAGACCTATATCCTGGAACGCGGGATCGTGGCCGATCTGGCGATAGTGAAGGCCTGGAAGGCCGACCCGTCAGGCAACCTTGTCTTCCGCAAGACCGCGCGAAACTTCAACGTCCCTGCCGCGACCTGCGGCAAGGTCTGCGTGGCAGAGGTCGAGGAAATCGTGCCCCTGGGATCGCTTGACCCCGACACGATCCACCTGCCCGGGATCTATGTCCACCGCATCGTGCAGGGGCCGCACGAAAAGCGCATCGAACAGCGCACCGTCCGCAAGAAGGAGTCCGTCTGATGTGGGACCGCAACCAGATTGCCGCGCGGGCGGCGAAAGAGCTTCAGGACGGGACTTACGTCAACCTCGGCATCGGCATTCCGACGCTGGTCGCGAACTACATTCCGCCGGGCGTGCATGTAACCTTGCAGTCGGAGAACGGCATGCTGGGGATGGGCCCCTTCCCGCTTGAAGGCGAGGAAGACCCCGACCTTATCAACGCGGGCAAGCAGACGATCACCGAACTGCCGCAGACCGCCTATTTCGACAGCGCCACCAGCTTTGCGATGATCCGGGGTGGTAAAATCGCCATGGCGATCCTTGGCGCGATGGAGGTGTCCGAGGACGGCGACCTTGCGAACTGGATGATCCCGGGCAAGCTGGTCAAGGGCATGGGCGGCGCGATGGACCTTGTCGCCGGCGTGGGCCGGGTGGTGGTGGTGATGGACCACACCTCCAAGCATGGCGAATCCAAGGTTTTGAAAGCCTGCACCCTGCCCCTGACGGGCAAGCGCGTCGTCAGCCGGATCATCACCAACCTTGGGGTGCTGGATGTGGTGCCGGGGGGCCTCAGGATCGTTGAACTGGCCGATGGTGTGACCGAAGCAGAGCTGCGCACCGCGACCGAGGCGACGATCGCAAGCTGAGGGCGAGAACGCAGATTTGGCGCAGACCTTGGTCCCGCGCCCCTCATAAGCCCGCAGCGACCACCGTGAAGACGCAAGGATCGGTTACCAGCAGCGGCGCGCTTTGACACAGGCCCTGCGCCACTTGCCATGCAGCCAGCACCTTCGGCACATAGTCCCGCGTCTCGGCATAGGGGGGCACGCCCGCGTTTGCCTTGACCGCCCCTTCGCCCGCGTTATAGGCGGCCAGCACCATCAGCGGGTCATTGTCAAATTCATCCATCAGCCAGTCCAGATAGGCGACACCGCCCTTGATGTTCTGGATCGGATCGGTGGAATCGGACACACCAAACCGCTCGGCCGTGGCGGGGATCAGCTGCATCAGCCCCACCGCCCCGGCATGGCTGACCGCATCGAATTTTCCGGCACTTTCAATGCCGATCACGGCCAGCACCAGCGCAGGCGAGACGTCGGTCCCGATTGTAGCCTTCAGGATCTCGGTCCCGTAAGCGTTCGCCACATCCTGCATGTGCTGCATCCGCGGGGCGCGGACCATCTCGCCCGCCGGACCGCGGGACAGGGTAGCCAGCGCCAGATCAAACCGCCCCGAAACGTCGGTCACTCCTGGGGGCACCGTGTCCCAGAACCAGGCGTAGGATGATTTTGGCGCCGTGACCGGGACGACAGAACCGTCGCGGCCAGCTTTTCCGGTAGTTTCTGCCACGCCTTCGTCGCTGCGCTTGGGGTTTGGATCAACCTTCGGCAAGGCCGCGATGAAGCGGGCCTGTTCCGCAGGGTCGATCTGCACGGTGATGCGCTTGCCGGGCAGGGCCTCGCCCACCGTCACGCGCTTGAACGAGAAATCGTCGGCCGCCACCGCGAAAGGGGCAACGGCGCAAAGAATCACTGCGATCGACCTGTGGATATTCCGCATCTGCGAGTGCCTGCTCGTTTGTTGTTTTGCCAGGAGAGTCGCAGGTTCGCTTCGTCCCGACCAGAACTTTCAAAGCTGAATAATGGCAATTTCGCCAGAATTGACCAAAAAACCACGCCTTACAGGGTAGCTTCTAAGATCTGGTAAATCTTTTTTTCTATAATTTTCAATTCATTAAGTGGTCATAAAGAACATTTTGACGGGAAAGAGGATACTGCTGGTGCAGTCCTAATTGATGCCATGATTTGGGGGCCATATATGTTCATACCGAACGGCAACGGCGAAGATGATAGCCAGTCGCAGCGGTTGACTGTGTATTTGACCACCTTAGAAAAGGGACATGACCATGACCAAGTTTTCCGCTTTCCTGAAAGACGAATCCGGCGCCGTGACCGTTGACTGGGTGGTGCTGACCGCCGCTATCGTCGGCCTGGGCCTCGTTGTCTTCACGTTCATCCAGCCTGCAATCTCGGACCTTGCTTCGGACATCGGCGACGAAATCGATGCCGCCGGCACGAAAATGAAGGCTGCTGACGTGGTCGCTCCTAACTGAACGCAGCTTTCAGTTGCTTTCGTGATGGCCGCGCCCCCTTGGGCGCGGCCATATCATTTTGAAAGTCGGATTGCGTTTCAGGAATGGAAGAAAGCCTGCTACGAATTGTCCAAGATCGGTTAAAGTTTCGCCTTATTCCGCAGCCAAATTGCATAGTGGAAATGGCACATTCGCCGCGACACGGAGAGCTTGGATGACGGGCTGCAAGCGTTTTTTTCTTGAAGATGAATCCGGCGCGGTGACGGTGGACTGGGTCGTGCTGACCGCAGGTGTCGTTGTGCTTGCGGTGATTGTCATGCCGCCTATTCAGGCCGCCATCGTCGACATGGCCACCTACATCGGCGATACAGTGCTCGAGTATCGCAAATTCCTGGAGTAGAACGCGGGAACACAACAGTGCTTTGG
>Ga0105045_10002169_pt1 | contig 16483 bp, 14 predicted proteins | sample MAT02_FD_78089 | JGI IMG/M metagenome (GOLD analysis project Ga0105045, IMG submission 78089) | Freshwater microbial communities from Lake Fryxell liftoff mats and glacier meltwater in Antarctica - MAT-02 (megahit assembly) | ecosystem: Environmental > Aquatic > Freshwater > Ice > Liftoff... | reverse complement strand
TATCGATCATGATGGCATCGCGCTCGCGTAAGATTGAGCTCAGCGATGAGAGCCTAGAGCGCTTGTCGCAGCAAGGGATGGAGTTTAGGCTACAGTAGATTTTGTTTGACATTCCAGCTCACTGCATCTAGAAAATCAAATCTTGGTTCGCGCACTCAAATAGTTTAGGATGGGCAGCATTGCAAATGCTGCGCAGCTACCAGCATTTGTGTTGACATGTTTCGCGTATTAGAATAGTTTATGCTGCGCAGCATTTGCAATGCTGCGCATGTATTTTAACCATACCGGCGATTGTTCTGGGTATTCGTTTTGGCAGCATTTGTGTTCATGCCAAATAACTCTTTCACTTATTTCCCATCGATTGCACGGACAATAATTTTAGTAAAAGGGGTTTGCGATTGAGCTTGGACAATTTGCCAGCGCACGATTACTACCTGCTAAAGATCTCAGCGACGCTAAACCTCGGCGATGGGTTTCAAATAAGCCCAAAACATTTTTGTGGAACCAAATATCGATTTGTCTTTCAAGCGACGCGGAACAAGACGAGATTGCTGTAAATTAGCCTAAAAAAAATGAAGAAATTACTGATAAGCATGTCCGCTACCATGTTGATTTTCGCAGCCTGTGGCGTAAATGATGACGAAGACAATACGAACCCATCTACAGATAATACCATCGGTGAGGCTGATATTGTAGCAAACGATTCAATAGAATTTAAAACCCATATTGATGGCGGGACTGCCAAAATATGGATGGCGTCCGGGTTTACCATCGCCGGACTCACAACTTTCACCGAGTGCAGATTAGATGACGAATTCGTGTTCAATGCTGATGGCACCTATACGTACGATGGTGGAATTGATCTTTGTGGCGCCGAAGATAATGAACGCATTAAAACGGGGATATGGGAGCTCGATTTCAGGAATAGGACTATCCTGTTTGACAAAGGCTCTTCGAACGAAGAACCTGCCCGCGTAATTGGACTTAACGAAAATGAAATCAGGGTTAATGGCTCTTACATGACTATGGAAGTAAGAGGTATTTACACAGCGAGTGAATGAGATTTGCCCTTATTTGCGTGCTCGTTTTTCTCAGCTCGCAACTTCGAAGTCAGTCTGTTGGGGAAGCCAATCTTTCCATTGATCGGTTTTTAAGATCCTACGTTCAAGACGGATTGGTAGACTACAAGCGCATCGCGGATAATGAGAAGGATTTAGACGACTTGATCAGGCAAATTTCATCGCTGTCCTTAAATGGGTTAAGCGAAACAGGTGAAAAAACTATTTTGATCAACGTTTATAACATCTTTGTAATTAAGCAAGTGATTGAGAATTACCCGATAGATTCACCCCACGCAGTTGAAGATTTTTTTACTGCCAAAAGGCTGAATCTGGCGGGAACCGCTTTGAGTTTGAACGGATTGGAAAAGAATATTTTACTCAAAAAATATCCAGATCCACGATTGCATTTCGCACTTGTTTGCGCTGCTCAAGGCTGCCCGAAAATTCGATCTGAAGCTTATTTTGAAGAAAGTTTGGACCGGCAGTTGAATGAGCAATCTCAAACCACAATCAGGGATATGTACTTTGCCAATTTTGATAAAGAGACCAATACGATCAGCCTCTCCAAAATTTTCGAGTGGTATTCATCCGATTTTGGAAAGAACAAAAACGAAGTGATCGCCTTCTTAAATCAGTATGCTACGGAAGCCTTCCCTGTAGATGCCACTGTAAATTACACCGATTACGATTGGAGCCTAAATGAGCGGATGAGCATACAAGCAGAAGGGACCAAGAGCAATTTGGAACTATTTACCCCTTCTGCTCTTTTTAATAAGGGTGAGTTTGAAATTAATGCTTTCAATAGCATCTACTCACAACAGAGTATTAGAGATGAAGAAGGCGAATTGGTTAATTTGGGGCAGACCCAAAACTTCTTTACTTCGATCATTATGCTCACTACTGGCTTGTCCAAGAAGTCTCGTTTCAATGTGGGCTTGGATCTTTATATTTCGAAGGCAAGAACAGTTGAAGGGGAGCAAGGCGCGTTCAATGTTTTTGACAATACTGACGGACTTTTCAATAAAACACTCGTATCTTATATAGCCCCTCGGGTCAAATTCGTTCCCCTAAAGAGCCTGCCGCGTTTTTCTATTCAAAGCTCCGTATGGATTCCCGTTTCTGATGAGCTCGAATCAGAAGGTTTTGTTGCCCATGATCGCTACACCTGGTTCACCCAAGTTTTCTTCGACAAATCTCTTGGAGAGAACTTCCAGCTCTTTTTAGAAGCTGATCTCCTTTACCAGTTTGCTCGGACATCCGCTCAGCGGTATGATTTCTTCCGAACACCTCTGAGCGCTTTTATGAGTTATTTCCCCACTTCAAAATCGACTCTTTTTGCCTTCGCGCAGTATTCTCCGCGGTTCGAATCATCAATAATGATGGGGCAAGAAGAATTTGGTCTCACGCAGTCGTTTACTCAAATTGGAATAGGCGGCAAATATCAAATTATGGATGCCTTAGGTCTTGAAGTTTCCTATTCAAACTTTGCATTTTCAAAGTCGGATGGTGCTGGTTACACAGTAAACTTTGGTCTGAGATACATCTACCGATAAAGGATGCTTTTCAAGCGTTGCGAGATTATTTGCAGCGAGCAATGTTCGAAGCACCTTGTTGAATTTTCCTGAAAATCTTTTGCGCTTTTCCCGCTCGGGCATGGTCAAAATAGTTCTAAATATTACTTTTAATTCATCCTGCTTTGACTTTATAATAACCGAATTGTCACATAGACGGATGGTTATTTTTAGTTTGATTCAGGAGTTTCCACGCTTGAACTACAGCACAATTGAAATGAATCTGGATTACGAATCGGGATTGAATCGTTGCAAAGCGCGATGAAGCAAAATCGAAGGCAGCTGTTGAGTTTGAAGAAGTAAAGCGAGAATTTTTCGCAAGGAATCAAGGGCATTCGAAAGCGTAACCGAAGATTTTTAAACAGACCAGGCAAAAGTTGTCATCCGAAAAATTTGGTACGGTTTTTTACCGCACATAGGTGTAATTGACTTTTCTGAACCTAAGAGCCCTTTGGGGTGTAGATCAGCGATAGTTAATTTTTAACCTAAGTAAATCACTAAAAACCGCCCTTAAATGTCAGATAGCCCAAAAGAAACCGAGGATGTGCTCTTGGAGCAATACGGATCAAGTTTGCTGGAGTACCGCAAAAGTCGATCGGGGCTTTTTCTCAGCGCCCTAGCTGGGGGTTTGGAAATTGGATTTTCGGTAGTCTTAATGGGTTTGCTCTACACTACTTTTCACGATAAACTCAGCGAGGAAGTATTGCACGTGTTGGTTGCCATGGGTTATCCGCTAGGATTTATTTTTGTAATCATTGGCGGAAGCCAACTTTTCACCGAGCAAACATCGCTCGCCATGATTCCCTTTTTAAAGGGAAGCGTCGCCTTTAAAGAATTGCTTAAACTATGGGGTTTTGTACTCCTTGGTAACATAATTGGAGCGTCACTTTTTGCTTCCTTCATTAGTTGGATTGGCCCGGCGCATAAAGTGGTAAGTGCAGAATCCCTTGTCTCTTTTGCGGAAACAATGATCAAACCGGAGTGGTACATTGTAGCAGGCAGCGCTGTGCTGGCTGGTTGGATGATGGGTCTCTTAGGTTGGCTCCTTACAAGCGCGCAGGAAACTATCAGTCGGATATTTCTGGTCGCTTTAGTTACGTTCGTCATTGGCTATGGCAAACTTCACCATTGCGTAGTGGGCACGGTAGAGCTAGTAGCCGGATTGATACATAGCCCTGATCCCAACCTCGGCGTCTACCTAAGTACATTGGCTTTGACGGTTGTCGGTAATCTAATCGGTGGTGCAGTTTTCGTAGCCGTACTTCGCTACTCCATTCACAAGCTTTAAATGGGGATTTTTTCGTAGTTGCAGGTCGATCAATTCAAAATCATAAAACATCTCTGTAAAATACTGCGATTGCAAATTTCCATTGGCTGGAATAAAATAGCGCGTGAAATCTGCGTCTGGTAAATTTATGCTCCTCGTATCCTAAATCGGCATCCTTTTGGAATACACGCATTGAAAAGGATATATTATGACCGCCGAAATGTTGCCACCCGGATTGGTGTATGTGAGCGATGAGGAACCGGGGATTTCGCGGAAGCGCAGTGGAAAAGGTTTTTCTTATTATCTCCCCGATAACTTCCTGATAAAGGATCGCGCTGAAAAAGAGCGTATTAATAAATTGGTTATCCCGCCAGCGTGGAGCGACGTTTGGATATGCTTGCTTCCCCAAGGTTTCCTGCAAGTCACAGGTAGAGACAATAAGAGCCGCAAGCAATACAAATATCACCCGGAGTGGACGAGCTATAGTTCTAGCGAAAAATTTCTACACCTCATTGATTTTGGGAAAGCACTTCCACAGATTCGCGAGCAATACGAAGCCGATTTGCGAAAACGCGAGTGGACGAAGGAAAAGACGTTGGCCTTAGCCGTGGCCATTATGGACGAAGGCTACTTACGTGTGGGAAATGCTTACTACACCCGCATCAACAAGTCCTTTGGACTCACGACCCTGCGACGAAAGCATTTGAAGGTTGATAAAGAAGGGCTGCATTTGGAATACATCGGTAAAAAGGGCGTGAGCCGAAAGGTAGATATTGAGAACAAACGTCTTTGCAAATTGATTCAGCGTTGCAGCGAGCTACCCGGTCACAGCCTGTTGAAATATAAGGCCGGCGGGAATTTGCTTACCATCTCGTCCAGTGACGTGAATGCCTACTTGCGCGACATCTCGGATGGAAAAAACTTTACAGCCAAGGACTTCCGAACGTGGGGAGCCAATGCTTTGGCCATTAAATACCATGGCACGGCATGCGAGCGAGTGGGCGAAAACCCACGCTTAAAATTTGAAACTACGTTGGTAAAATTGGTGGCCAGTTATTTGGGAAATACACCTTCAGTTTGTCGAAGCTCATACTTACACCCCAAAATTTTGACATCCGCTTGCGAACCTGGTTTCGCAGCTGTGGTGCAAAAATACACCCGCGAAGATGCGTGTTTTGAACCGGAAGAACTGGTTTTGATGGCCATAATAGCAGGGTCGGAGACACAAATGCGGCGAAAGCACACTTGAGCGCAGGATATAGATTTCGATAATAAGTCGATCATTTTAAAGGTATGCCACCCGACTTAGCAGGCCGCAGAAATAATTTAGCTTTGCACCAGCTTTTAGGTGGAGCAGCTACGCTTCACTTTTCATTAACCACATAGAAAATAATTATGGCAGTAGAATTCACGGAGTCGAATTTCGACGAATTGGCACTCAAATCTAATAAACCCGTTCTCGTTGATTTTTGGGCAGAATGGTGCGGGCCTTGCCGAATGGTAGGTCCTATCGTTGAAGAACTTTCAAGAGATTACGACGGCAAAGCTGTGATCGGTAAGGTAAATGTGGATGAAAATCCAGGTATTGCTTCCAAATACGGTATCCGAAACATCCCAACTATTCTTTTTTTAAAAAATGGAGAAGTTGTGGACAAATCGGTTGGTGCCGTTCCGAAGTCAGTTTTATCACAGAAACTGGACGGACAGATGTAATCAGCCCTTCAGTGAAAAATTTAAAGCGCCCTTTGGCGCTTTTTTTTTTGCGCAAGCCTATTACCTCCAATCGGATAGCTGCGCTGCATAGGGATTTATTGTGGCATAGAAACATTAGGTTTTTCCAAAACCATTGATCGGTGCTAAACATTCCAAGTATTACAATCACTTTTCTATCTGTGGATATGAAAATAGCCGAACTTGAAAATCGTCGAGCTCCAGATCGCCTTTTGTTGGATTGTAGAAATAAACTTTAATTTTTGCCCCCGCAGCGAGCACTTCACCAGCCACTGATTCCGTCCACTTTACAGGCCACCAAATACCCGGAGCAAGCAGTTCATTGTCGATACGGCTCTCGCTGCGAAAGAGCACCCGTTCACCTTCTTCTATGCTTAATACCAACAATACGGTGCCGGGAGATGATGATCTTGCGCGACACTGGGTTTCCAAAATCAGCATTTGCTCATCAATGTGCAAACTGTCAACAGGATATTCAAACGTAGATGAAAATTCACCGACATGTTCAAACCTATTTTCACTTCCATCGGCCTCTTCCTTGCGTATATCTGATCCGAGTCGCCACGCTTCATCGGCTTCACTGAAGGTGAGTAAGGTTTGTCTGAGTACTACTCCTTGAGAAAGTAACTTTCGAAGCGGCGAGGCATCGTAAAGCGTAATACCCAAGTCTTTGTGCTGGGCCATCAAGGCGTCAGATTGAAGCAGCTTTATATACCAGGGCTCAACTCCAGGGGCTGCTCCCGAAAGGTTGCTGGTATGCCTGTTTCGCAGAAAATATACGCTTGGTGATGGAGTTTCCCACCAATTGGCAGTCGCGGATCGAATGGCTCTGACTCTGGAGGTATCGAACTCCAACCAATATGTTGCAAGGCGCGCTTGCACAGGGTCGGCCAGCAAGAGGCTTCCCACCGGTAGCTCGTTGAGCTCTTTGGTAATAAAATCGCGTTGACCGCGATAGTTTACATTTTTAGCATAGGGAACAATTTGGTAGGGTAGGAAGAATACCGTTAGGATGGTGCCAGATGTAAAAGCGATCTTTTTTCGGTCGTATTTTCCGATGATGAAATAGATGGCCGTAAGCAAAGCAAGGGCAAGATATACTTTGGAGAGGAGCACCTTCTCGCTGTAATGAGCAACCACGGCAAACGCCATGAAAAAGGCCATCAAAAGAGTGAGTGTCTTCTTATTTTCCAATTGCGACGGGAGCAATCTTGCGGCGGCCACTGCCATTATTGGCGTGATGTAGAGATAATGGCGTATATCCAAACACATTGGCACATAGGCCGAAGGGCTGATACTCATGAAATTGGCCGAGAAAAGTAGAATCACAGCGCCGTAAAAGAAAAAGGATTGGTCTTTTTGCCGTTTGCCGCGTTCTCTTCGGAAAAGTCCCGCCAAGATGACGGGTAAGCACATAAAAAGGCCTTGTCGAAATCCCATATCCCAAAATTCCCACCCCACCCGGGCTATTACTGCGCTTAAAGGCTGTTGGTCATAACTGCAAGCGTTGAGGTAGCCATTGGTCGCAATTGCGGTTAGTCGGCCTGTGAATTCACCAGACACGTAGTAGGACCAAATCGCATAAAAGCCGCCTAAGACAAGTGTAGTAATAAATGCTGCCCCCCAAAATTTCAGATGGTCTCTTCGAAGCAAATCTCCTGCGACGAGGAATGCCAGCCACGGAATTATCAAAATGATGGTTGCCTTTGCCGAGAACCCAATAAAAAGCGCCAATGCGAGCGCCAGACCACCCCAGGGAGTGGCGCGCCAGCGATAAAGGACGCACGCCGCCAGCATTACCGATAGGGCTACATACATATCGGGCATAAGCTTATCGCTGTAGAAAAGAAACCATTCGGTGCCGAGCGCAAATGCGAATGCAATTGCCACCGATACGGGTCCAGCCTTTCGGCAGACCAGGAAAATCAATATCAAAATGGAAAACGTGGCCAACAGGGGTGGAAGAGCCGAGCTGAAATCGCTTACCCCAAATAGCCAATACGAGAGCGCGGTGGGCCAGATTATGGCTGTGCGATAAGAGAAATGATTGGTGAAATCTACCGTGCCTTTTAACGTCCGAAAAGCCAATTCGGCGTACTCCAGATCGTCGAAGCCATAATGCCCGACATAGCCCCAATGATGAAAAGCGAGCAATGCCAAACCAGCCAAAACCAGTAAAGAAAAGGACAGAATATGGGAAAGGCCTTTAGACATGGCGACCAAATTAAATCAATTCCGAAGGGCACAAACTTATAAATAGCCATTAGAGTAGCTTTTTCGAATGTTCTTATGATCCACAAATGGAAGAATGGCAAATAATTCTACAACCTGTTTATTTCACTTTGGGGATTTGATTCCCCATCCTATTTGTAACTGTTTGAAATACAGACTTCTTAATTCGGAATGGATTTTGAGTTTTTCAAGACAAACCCCAAATTTGAAATATTATGAATTCCCAACATACTACATTGCTCTCGGCTACTTCCCTTAACGGAACTCAGGTAGATAATCTGGCCGGAGAACATATCGGTGAAATCCTCGACATGGTAATCGATACGTCTAAGGCGCGAGTGTCTTATGCAGTACTTTCTATTGCCACAGGCTTCTTGAATCTTGGAAGCAAGTACTTTGCTATTCCGATGGAAGCCTTAACCGTAGATACCGAAGATCGAAAGTTGATTTTAGACGTCTCAAAAGAGCGCCTTGAAAATTCCCCTGGTTTCGACAAGGACAATTGGCCAAAGGGTCCGCAGAACGAATTTATCGACAGCGTTTATGCCTATTATGACCTCGACCGTAGTCCAGAACGATTTGATAGTGACTACAGGGAGTCGGCCTACGCACAAGAATCTATTGACGGCTTTGACGAGCCAAATTACGAAGAGTCTGATAGAAGTTCTAATCGAACGCGAAATGAGCACGCCCGGTCGGAGCAGAGCATGAATTACGACCCCAAGCGCGGCGAATCGTCCGATAGCTCAACGAAAAATAATGAGAATACTGCAACGCGCAATTTGGAAGGTGTTCAAGGATCGCGTGCCAATTTGAAATATGGTCATCAAGATGCATTGAACAATGATCCCAAAGGACGCGAAGTCCGGTTTGAAAACCATGACTCGGTGGAAGGCAACAACCCGATAGACCGAAAGATATAGAGCCTATGATTGCTGGAGTGAAAATGGGGCTTGCTGTATGGCGAGCCCCATTTTTTTTGATTGCGATTTTTGCACGTCAATTTAGAAATTGTGCTTTTCTGGCTTGTTTTAATCTCTACTCTGAAAAAAAGAGAAAAACTCCAATTAGTACACCAGTATTACCCCAACGCTATTACAACGATAGACAGCGTGAACAAGCGGATAGATTATGTGGAGAGCGAGCTTGACTTGCAGCCTAGTCAGGCAATGGTGGCCGATAGCATTTGCAGCGACGGCGTAAACAGCATTCAATGTCCTTCGCGCATGTCGGAATTTCCAAGTCCGATTAAAATGGGAGGGCATCATTATTTTGGTGTTTTTTCTGACTGAAAAAATTGACGATTACTCAGAAAACCCGTTTAAAAGCTCTTACAATGACGTGCCAATTACCAGTATCGCCAAAGCGATCGAAATCGATCTTCGGCAAATGCTCGATGAAGCCCATGTGCCACCTTCGTACACCAGCGAGAAGGGATTCTTGATGTAGAAGCACCATTGTATATCGGAGTCAAATCCCGACTATGTTTCTGCGAGCGGCAGATTAATGGTATTTTTGCGGCCTATGGAGAAAGTTGAAATTGAGAATATTGAACTTACGTTTTTGGAGTTAAGCGATTACGAAGAATTAAGAAAGGCCATGGTTCAGGCATATATTACCATGCCCACCGCATTTTGGCATGAGGCGCAAATCAAATCATTAATAGATAAATTTCGGGAAGGGCAGGTAGTAATTAAAGTAAATGGCCAGATTGCCGGTTGTGCACTCTCCATTATTGTCGATTACTCCATGTTTGAAGATGCGCACACGTACCGCGACATAACGGCCAATTATACATTCGATACTCATAATTCTTATGGCGATGTAATGTACGGTATCGACGTATTTGTGAAGCCAGAGTTTCGCGGTCTCCGTTTAGGCCGGAGGCTGTATGATTACCGTAAGGAGCTCTGTGAAAAGCTCAATCTGCGCGGTATTGCATTTGGCGGCCGCATTCCCCATTATCATAAATATGCCGAAACCCTAAGTCCAAAAGAGTATATCGATAAGGTACGGCGGATGGAAATTCACGATCCTGTGCTGAACTTTCAAATCTCTAACGACTTCCACCCTTCAAAAATTTTGCGGGGATACCTTGAAGGCGATTCAGCGTCTGGCGGATTTGCAGTGCTACTTGAATGGGACAATATTTATTACGAGAAGCCGCAAAAGCAAGCTGCAACAAAGAAGAAATACGTGCGGTTGGGATTGATTCAATGGCAGATGCGTTCTTATAAGGGTATGGACGATTTGCTCCAGCAGGCGGAATTTTTCATTGATGCCGTTTCGGGTTATAGAGCCGATTTTGCGCTCTTTCCGGAGTTCTTCAATGCACCGCTCATGGCCGAAAATAACCATCTTCCAGAGTCACAGGCCATACGCGAATTGGCCAAGTATACGCAGCAAATTAAACAGAAATTCTCGGAGTTTTCTATTTCGTATAATATCAATATCATCACCGGTAGCATGCCTGAAATTGTGGATGGAAAGCTTTACAATGTAGGCTATCTCTGCCGCCGCGATGGCACCACCGAGCGTTATGAGAAGCTCCACGTCACCCCCGATGAAGCCCGTGTTTGGGGTATGCAAGGAGGTAACGAACTCAAAGCCTTCGATACTGACTGCGGCAAAATCGGGGTATTGATCTGCTACGATTCGGAGTTTCCGGAACTGAGCCGCATACTCGCCGACGACGGGATGGATATTCTCTTCGTCCCATTCCTTACCGATACGCAAAATGGATTTTCACGCGTTCGCCATTGCGCCCAGGCGCGCGCCATCGAAAACGAATGTTACGTGGCCATTGCGGGTAGCGTGGGCAACCTTCCCAACGTGCACAATATGGACATTCAATTTGCCCAATCCATGGTATTTACGCCCTGCGATTTTGCCTTCCCCACCAATGGTGTAAAGGCGGAAGCAACACCGAATACCGAGATGATTCTAATGGCCGACGTGGATATTGACCTGTTGCGTGAGCTCAATCAATTTGGCGCAGTTCGCAACCTGCGCGATCGACGGAAAGACGTATTTTCCCTTACGAGAAATACTAAAAGCTAAAGCTTGAGAATTTAACGAACCATGCGGCAGTGGGCGTCCCAATTCCGGAGCAATAATCCCGAGCTAGTTGCGGCTTCGCCTTGGTTGATAATTCTCGCAGCGGCGCTGCTGGGATGGAACCACGTGATCGAACTCCGCGCCGAGGAACCCCGCCGGGCCATTGTGGCCTTGGAGATGTTCCTGCGCGGATCATACATCGTTCCCGAAATACACGGAGAACCTTATTTCAATAAGCCGCCCCTCTTCAACTGGCTAATCGCTGGCTGTTTCTGGCTTTTTGGAACTACCAGCGAATGGGTAGTGCGTTTACCAGCTACGCTTTCGTTCCTTATTTTGGCCTTCTTGCAGTACCGGGTGGTGCGGCTTCACGTGAGCCGACAAGTGGCCCTTTGGTCGGTTTTCATCCTGCTCACTGCTGCCGATTTGCTTTTCTACGGTACCATCAATACAGGTGAAATCGATCTTTTCTTTGCGATGTTGGTTTTTGCACAAGCCGCTGCTCTTTTCCATTTTTCTAGCAAGGGGTTGTGGCTCGCTATGTATGCGCTTTGCTATGGGTTGGCAGCTCTAGGCGCCCTCACCAAAGGTATGCCGGCAGTTGCATTTTTAGTTTTGAGCATTTTCCCCTGGATTATTATTGCACACCATTGGCGTATGCTCATCTCATGGGCGCACTTGGCGGGTATTGGCTTATTCGTCGCTATACTGGGTGGCTATTTTTGGCTCTATTCCCAGCAAGGCGACGCCTTAGGATTTGCTTTGCAGCTCTTTTTTGAAGCTACCCAACGCATGGAAGGAGCGACTAGCGGAAGTATTTTGAAATCTCTTTGGGTATTTCCTGCGTTGATTCTCAAGATTATGCTTCCGTGGTCCTTGTTCTTATTTTTCTTGATAAGAAAGGGTTTCTGGAATGGTGCAAGGGCAAGACCACTGGTGTTTTTTTGCCTGATATTTCTCATCGCCAACACGCCCGTTTATTGGCTCGCTCATTATCAAAAAGAGCGCTACCTCTATGCGTTTATTCCTTTTCTATCCATCGTTCTGGCTTATGGGTTTAGCCTTTCGGCAAATGCTTGGCAGAGTGGGCTAAAGGTCGGCATGCAACAGTTTTTGAAGGTCTTGATTCCGATCACAGTGCTGGGCGTGCTCAGCATTCCATTTATCCCCACTTTTTCGGATGTCGATTTTCGCTGGGCGAAGGTTTTGGTGGTATTTCTAATCGGAGTTGGCTCTTATTGGGTTTTAAGGAGGTCTCCGAGTTCTCTATTGGGTTTGTTTGCCTTTATGGTTTTTCTCCGAGTAGGTGTCAACTTATTTTATTTACCGGTTTTAGCAGCAGAGTCGAGCCGTATGACCTATCGCGCTGAGATAGCGAAGGTTCTGGAAATTAGCGAAAGCGATGTAGTTTATTGGACGGGTGCTCCCTTTGAATTTAAGGCGGAAGCCTCCTTTTTGGGAATAGATTTGGCTGCAGCCAACCTATCAACCCCGCCATTAATAGCTTATCAAGTGCCCTATTATCTTTCGCGCTTCAATGGAAAGGTGATGCAATATCATGACACCCCACAGCGCGGTTTGTACTACTTAACCCACGAAGATCAACTTCCGAAGAGTTTGCAAATTACAGCTCTTTACCGCTTCCGCGACCATTCGGCGGGAAAGGATTTGGTACTGTTTTTTATGCCTTCGAAAGCGAATATTTAGGAAATTGAAGAAGATCATTCAAACAACTGCGATATTGTGTTTTTGTTAAGCTTGGTGTTGTACGTTCGATATTCGCCTAGATTTTTCTAGCTTAAGCTTTATAGAGTTACTGAACTCCATATTGCGGGTCAAATGATTTTACGCACCTTATCAAGTTTAATAATGCTCCTGGCGCTGCCGAATTTTTCAGGAGCGCAGGAATCAATCAAACAGAAGCCCTTCATTTATGGAGAAATCTCGGGGATGTTTGGCATAATCGGTGGAGTGGATATGCGCGTGGACTTAATTACTCCAACAAAGTTCTGTCTTTCCGTTGGGTTGGTATGGGGCTCACGCGACCCACTCCAGGTTCCCGACGATTATTTACCGGGTTTATTAGCTCTTTTAGGAAAAGTCGCCACGCAAGGTTTGGCAGGAACAAAACCCAAGGAAGATTATGGAACTTTTTTTGCTTTGGCGGGGAAGTCGTTCGATCTTAACCGTGCCGGTACCATTCGTTTTAATCCCCAACCAGGTTTCGCATTTGTCGAACGCGCTCGCCCCGTTTTTTTCCGACCAATCCATGGAAATGGATTTTTATTTCAAAATTATGAAATAGACTATGACCTAAGCAGTCATTTGGGTTTTTTCATTAGCCCTAAATTGGAATTCCCGATTGCTAAGGGTTTTGGATTCCTTTTGAATCCTACGGCTCAAATTTCGGGTGCGTTTACGCTATTTGGTATGCAAGTAGGTATTCTTTTTGGTAGATTAAGGAAGCGGGCAAATCGCTAAAAAAGGATTTAAAACGACCAATGGAGCGTGCAAAAATTTATTCTACAATAAGCGATATACCTTGACGATCATCACTCTCCAAAAAGCTTCGATGTTAACCATTTTCCTACTCACCGCAGGACTTACCTACACCAGCCATGCGCGCGGAAACTACTGGGGCGTGAACTTCCAGCTGAAAAAGATCGCAAAAACTGGCATTAGCCGTAGTCCGGGTCGCTTTACCGCTTCCGCAACCATTCGGCGGGAAAGGATTTGGTATTGTTTGCTCAAAATCTTGATTCTCGGAAAGTTATCCAACGCTTATTTTGGGTGTAAACCGACAATTTCCCAACCGTGCGAGCTATATTTGTAACAACAGCTATCGATGAAATCCCTCTCAAATATCTGGAAATTAGTGTTTTCATCTGCTTTGATAAGTTTGGTTTCCGGTCTGCAGCCTTGCCAGTCACAATCATCTGGTGAGGCTTCTTATTTCGGGAGCTCCGACCTTTTTGGTGGCAATTATTGGGGAGTAGATTTACAGTTTAGTTACATCGCCAAGTCTCAAATCAGTCTATCTTCCGGGGTTCGATGGGGAACGCGAAAAGCTCAAAATTTACCATCGGACTATGCACTCAGCTTTGGTGATTTCTTTATGGCAGTGGTAACCCTTGGAATTGATGGCGGCGCACCGCGAGAAGAATTTACGTCTTATTATGCGCTTGCAGGATACGCATTTCCTGTGGGTCAGAGCGGATTGGTGCGATTTAATCCGCAAGCGGGGGTGGCTTACACGCGCAGAATTGAAGCTGTTTCGTTTACTCGTATTCAAACTTTTTCAAGCGGCGAAAGCACCTATACAACATTCTTCGATGATTCTTACCATTTGGGTATCGTATTAAGCCCTAAACTCGAATTTCCAGTTTCCAATTGGATTGGATTTCATATCACTCCCGTTGGACAATTTAGCGGTGAGTTCAATTTGTATTCCATACAAATGGGTCTCATTTTAGGAAAACTTTGATGCCTAAAAGTGTCCGTTCTAATTATTTTGAGATCGCGTAAAGAGAAATTGTAAATTTTTTGGGATCGACGTTTATCCTTTATATTTCAGTCTCGTGTAGCGAAAAAAAAAGAGTAGTTTGCTTTTCAAAGAAAAAAGCACCTGAAAGATTTATCCGTTTTGGATGGTTGGGGGTGCTCGTTCATCCCTACAGAGGTGACCAAATGATCGAGTCTTTCAATTCGTCGAGTTTTGACATGGAATTAGTCGATGAGAAACAGACGAAGCATTGATATGCCGACGTGCAAAAAAAACATTGGTTCAATTCAAATGCCGAACAGGTGGTATTGGTAAAGGGTATTGAGGAAGATCAAGAATTAATTCGCAGTTATTTCTTCCTTCTCTCCTCCCGGCCCCTTGGGGCAAGGCATCCAATGCGTTACATCAGCAAAATAATGATTGCTTTGGCCTTCGCCCAGCCAAAAGTTAGCGCCGAATTGAGCTCGCTTTGGATTAATCTCCTTAAAAAATTCCGCAGCGAAGCGAAGGAAAATCACCGGCTCGTAGCGCCAAATCCCCGCTTTACCCGGTAGGTAAACCTTATTATCAGGCAAGAAGGCAAGCACCCTTTCCCCATCTTTTGGCAATCGATCAGCGCAAGAAATCCAATCCACTTCGTAAGTTTTGGCCTAAAATTAAGGCTTTTGGAACACCAAACAGTGTTGCCAGGGAAGATTGCCGATGTTTTTCTCGAATAGAAAGCCCGCAGCAGTCAGTTCCTTGATAGCCTGATCGCTCGTCATCTTATGTATTGGCTTTATTGGAACCCAAGAATCTTCCTGTCGAAATTCGATTAAGAATACTTTTCCGCCAGGCTTCAAAGCTGCGAAAATCGATTCCATCATCTCTTTGGGAAAAGCAAATTCGTGGTACACATCCACCAACAGAACCTTATCGATTGCCTCCGATTCAAGATTTGCGGATTCCTCTGTTCCTAATACCGGTTTTATATTCGAAATCGCGGATTCGTTTGCGCGTTGTTTGATCATCTCGAGCATCTCGGGTTGGATATCGACGGCGTAAATATTACCAGCACCTACCAAGGGTGCCATGAGTAGGCTGTGGTATCCCGAACCTGCCCCGATATCTGCTATTGATTCGCCTAGTCGTAAATCAAGATTTTTAATCAATTTGTCTGTTCGCTCTTCCTTGGCCCTATCTGCTCTATCTAGCCAATCGGCTCCATGATAGCCCATTACGTGTGCTATTTGCCTTCCCATATACCACTTTTCTATTCCATTTGGGTCGCCAGGGCGGTACTCATATACCGCTGCAGTATCCGTTTGAGCTGGCAAACAAGCAGGGAGCAAAACGCACCAGAAGAAAACTTTGCGAATAAGGATCATGTTTTCAAAACAGGGTGACCTTGGTTTTGGTTCGAAATCTGCACACAAATACCCACCGGGTTTTCCGATAGGACTACCGGAATCGGGTCATTTGTATTGGAATGCCAAGACAAATTTAACGACCTTAGCGGAATATAATTTATCGAATGAAACCACCTTTGCAACGCCTTGCCCTACTCTCTTTTTGCCTGCTTATTTTCGGATTTTCAAAAGCTCAACCTTGCATCGACAACATGGCGGGAATTTACCCGTGCCAGTACGTCGATCAGTTAAGTTATATAGACCTTACTGTTTTCCAAGCCACCACAGGCAATGATGTTTGGGGCTGGACGAGCCCAACCACTGGAAGGGAATATGCGCTTTATGGGGTGCGTAATAAAACTGTTTTCGTAGATGTTACGAGTCCAGAATTTCCGCTTTATATTGGTTTCATTCCCACCACTACCGATGGGAGCCTTTGGCGCGATGTAAAGGTCATTGGTCACTATGCCTACATTGTAAGCGAAGCTGCCAACCACGGTTTGCAAATATTCGATCTCAACCGATTGGAATATCAAGAAGGCCAGCAGGTTCCCGTGCAGTTTGACGTGGACGCGTTTTACGGTGGTTTTGGAAATTGCCATAATATCGTGGCCGATACCGCCAACCATTTTGTGTATGCAGTCGGCACGAGCACCTTCGGGGGTGGGCCACAT
>Ga0105045_10002168_pt1 | contig 16484 bp, 12 predicted proteins | sample MAT02_FD_78089 | JGI IMG/M metagenome (GOLD analysis project Ga0105045, IMG submission 78089) | Freshwater microbial communities from Lake Fryxell liftoff mats and glacier meltwater in Antarctica - MAT-02 (megahit assembly) | ecosystem: Environmental > Aquatic > Freshwater > Ice > Liftoff... | reverse complement strand
GAAATCCGCACGGCCTCCGGAGGTACGGAAGGCCTCAGCGTGTACGAAGTGTTCCGTCCGCATCTGGTCTTCCTCGATGTGAAAATGGCCGGACTCGACGGGCTCGAAGTGCTGAAGCGCTTACGGCTGCTCGATCCGCACGCCACGGTCGTCATGATCAGCGGACATGCCACCATCCAGACGGCGGTCGAGGCTACACAACTCGGCGCCTACGACATTCTCGAAAAGCCGCTCGATACCGATCGCGTACTCGTGCTGTTGCGGAACGCGTTCCAGACGCGGTTACTCAGCGAAGAAAACGCGCGACTGCGACAAACCATCGATTCGCGCTATGAAATCGTGGGTCGCACGTACGGCATCCGCGCGCTGCTGGAGCGGATCGACAAGGTGGCCAGCACTCCCGCGCGCGTGCTCATCACGGGCGAGAACGGCACGGGCAAGGAGCTGGTGGCGCGGGGCATTCATCGTGGCTCGCCGCGGGAACAGAAGCCCTTCATCGAGGTGAACTGTGCGGCGATTCCTTCAGAGCTCATCGAAAGTGAGCTGTTCGGGCACGTGAAGGGCTCGTTCACCGGCGCGATCGCCGATCGCGCCGGTAAATTCGAGCAAGCCGACCAGGGCACACTGTTTCTCGACGAAATCGGCGACATGTCCCTCGCCGCGCAGGCCAAGGTGCTGCGGGTGCTGCAAGATGGCGTGATCACCCGCATCGGCGGCACGAAGCCGGTGCAGGTGGACGTGCGCGTGCTCGCCGCCACGAACAAGGACCTCGAAGCGGAGATCGCGGCGGGGCGTTTCCGCGAGGATCTGTTTTATCGTCTCAACGTGGTGCCCATTACGGTGCCGCCGCTGCGTGAGCGTCGGGAAGATATCGAGCTGTTGGTGGTCCATTTTCTTCAGCAACTCGCCGCGCGGGACGGTTTAGCGGCGCGTGGCATCACCGACGATGCGCTGCGGCGTCTGGCGGAGCTGGATTGGCCCGGCAACGTACGCGAGCTCCGCAATACCGTAGAGCGGCTGGTGATTCTGGCAAGTGCCTCCACCATCGGAGCCGCTGATGTGGAGCGGCTGGTGGGCCGACGCGCCACGGAGCCGGCGGGCTTGGGAAATCTGGTGGATTGTACCACCTTTGAAGAGTTCAAGGTGGCGGCCGAACGGGCGTTCCTGCAGGCCAAGCTGCGGGCATTCGACTGGAACGTCTCCGAAACGGCGCGAGCGCTCGATATGCCGCGGTCGAACCTGTACAAGAAGATCGAGCGGTATGCGCTGACGCGGGAAACGACGCCCGCTTGACGCGCGCGGTCGGACCTCGCGCGAGTTCACCGTGCTGGTGCGGTGTGATGGTTGTCCCTTTTTCCTGCGTGCCATGAGCGATCGTAACTGGGAAGCCGAACTCGCGAAGATCGACAAGCAGTTGGCGTCCGTGTCGGATGAGCAGCTGCTGGCCGAGTCGCGGGCGCCCGTCGCTACCGGCGGTAAAGCAGGCACGGGCATCACGCGCTCGCCGGTCATGGACGCGCGCATGGCGGGGCAGGGCGCCGCGAAGGGGGCGGCCGTGGCACCGCCGGGGCTTGCTGCGCCTTCCGCAGCAGCCCCTGGTGGGGCTTGGCGCAGTTGGCTCAAGGTGGCCGTCGCAGTGGGCGCGGCGGCAGGGCTGATGTTCTGGCCGTGGCCCGCGCGCTGCGACGCGCCACTCGTCGCGTTTACGGCGGCCACCGGCGGTGTGGCGCTCTTGGGCGTGTGGAGCGCCGTGGGCACGTGGCGGCATCGGCTCGGCTTGGCGCACCTCGCGTCATTGCTCGTAATCGGCTGGGGACTGGCGTTGGGCGCCCGGGAAGTGCTCCCGCGGGTGGGGTATGCCATCCCCAGTGCCGAACGCCCTGCCGGCTGGAGCTGCGAGGGACTGCCGGCCGCGCCCATTCCGTCTCCTGCGTCGTCGCCATCGCAGGCTCCCGCGCCTGCGCCCAACGTGATCCCGGGTACCGGGGCCACCATCCTGTAGGACACGACACGCAGCCGGTGCGCTAGTTTGCAACGATGACCACTTTCACCAACTTTATCGGCGGCCAGTGGGTGGCGCCGAGCACGGGCGAGTATTTCGAGAATCGCAACCCGGCCGATCAGGATGACCTCATTGGCCGATTCCCCGCCTCCGGCGTAGCCGATGTCAACGCGGCCGTTGCCAGCGCGGTGCGCGGCTTTGCACACTGGAAGATGACCCCCGCGCCAGCGCGCGGCGATGTGCTCCGTCGGGTGGGCGACCTCATGGCCGCCCGCAAGGAAGAGATCGCGGACCTCATGACTCGCGAGATGGGCAAGCCGCTGGCGGAAACGCGTGGCGACGTGCAGGAAGGCATCGACACGGCGTATTACGCGGCTACGGAAGGGCGTCGGCTCTTTGGACATACGGTGCCCAGCGAGCTGGCCAACAAGTGGGCCATGAGTATGCGGCGTCCGATCGGAGTGTGCGGACTGATCACGCCGTTCAACTTTCCGATGGCCATCCCCACGTGGAAGGCGTTTCCGGCGCTGCTCTGTGGGAATTCGGTCATTCTCAAGCCCGCCGAGGATGTGCCACACACGGCGGCCGTGCTGGTGGAGATTTTGCTGGAGGCGGGTTTACCGCCGGAAGTGATTCAGCTGGTGCACGGCATGGGGGAGATCGTCGGGAAGGCGCTCGTGGAGCATCCGCAGGTGCCGGTCATTTCTTTCACGGGCTCCACCGAAACCGGCCGGTTCGTGGGCGAAACGTGCGGGCGCATGCACAAGCGCCTCTCGCTCGAAATGGGCGGCAAGAACGCGCAGATCGTCCTCAACGATGCCGATCTCGATCTGGCACTCGATGGCGTGCTCTGGGGCGCGTTCGGGACCACGGGGCAGCGCTGTACCGCCACCAGCCGTCTGGTGTTGCAGGATAGCATTCACGACGACTTCGTGGCGCGCCTCGTGGCGCGGGCCTCGACCCTGCGCCTCGGCGATGGGCGCGCCGTTGGCACCGAGGTGGGGCCGTTGGTGAACGCGGCGGCGCGCGAAAAGGTGGAGCGCTACATCACGATCGGACACGCGCAGGGCGCCACGTTAGCCTGTGGCGGCGCGCGGGATATCGGCGGCGCACTCGATCGCGGATTCTTTTTTCAGCCCACGATTTTCACCGGTGTAACGGCCGGATCGCGGCTTGAACAGGAAGAGATTTTCGGGCCGGTGCTGTCGGTGATTCGCGTAGCCGACGTTGAGGAAGCCTTTGCCGTGAACAACGGTGTGCGCTACGGGCTCTCAAGCTCCGTCTACACCGCCAACGTCAACGTGGCGTTCCGCGCGATGCAGGATCTCGATAACGGCATCACGTACGTGAATGCCCCGACGATCGGCGCTGAGGCGCACTTGCCGTTCGGCGGCGTGAAGGAAACCGGCAATGGCCATCGGGAAGGCGGCTGGGAAGTGTACGAGTTCTATTCGGAGACCAAGGTGGGCTACGTGGATTACTCCGGCGCGTTGCAGCGCGCGCAGATCGACAACTACTAGGCGTCGATAGCTGGTGAAAGTCTCCGAGCAGGAGCTCAAACGGAACGCGCTGCGCGCGGCGAACGGACGGTCGTTCAGTCGCTCGTGGCGGCTGGGCTGGCTGTGGGAGTGGGCAAAAGTGCTGCCGCCCGCCGTGGTCCTGTTCCTGCTCGTGCGCACGATGCTCGTGGAAGCATTCAAAATCCCGTCGGGCAGCATGGAGAACACGCTGCTGGTGGGAGACTTCCTGCTTGTGAATAAAGTGGTGTATGGCGCGGGTGTGCCCTTCACCGATCGGCACCTGCCGGCGGTGCGGCCTCCGCGGCACGGCGATGTTGTGGTCTTCGCGTGGCCGGTCGATCCGAGTAAGAGCTTCGTCAAGCGCCTAGTCGGCCTGGCCGGCGACACGCTCTCCATGCAGGACGGAGTGCTGGTGCGGAATGGCCGACCCGTCAGCGAACCGTACGTGCCCGAGCGCGGACACGGCGCCGGTGATGCTCCACGTGAGGACTTTTCGTGGCAACGTAGCTATCTCGTACAGCCAGCGGTCGCGGCACTGTCTGAATATCATCCGTCGCGAGACCGCTGGGGGCCGCTGGTCGTGCCGCCGGCGCATCTGTTCGTGCTTGGCGACAACCGCGAGAACTCGCTGGATAGTCGTTACTGGGGATTTGTCCCGGACAGCTTGCTACGTGGGACGCCGCTCGTTGTGTATTACAGTTACACGCCGGATTCGAGCGTCACGCTCCCGTGGCTGTCCCGCATCCGCTGGACACGCGTTGGCGCCGTGGTGCGCTGATGGCCGCAGGTCAAGGTGCGCGGCTCTATTTTTTGCGGCGTGATTCTCGGGAGTTTAACTGCCTCGTGCGTTGACTCCGGGCCGCTTGGTAGTTCACCCTTAATGCAGTTCGGAACCGCTGGACACCGTGTATCCCCTCCCGCACGGTGGAGTGATGCGTCCCTCGCCCCACGAGCCGCTCTGCTATGGCTGTAACTCCCACGAAAAAGAAGGCGTCGTACGAGGAAGGCTCCCTCGATCAGTATCTGCGCGACATCAGTGCGTATCCTCTGATTTCGCGGGAAGAGGAAGCAGAACTTGCGCGGCGCATTCGCGTCGGAGAGCAGGAAGCCCTCGACAAGCTGGTACGTTCCAACCTTCGCTTCGTGGTATCAGTCGCCAAGAAGTACCAGAATCAGGGCGTGTCGCTCTCTGACCTGATCAACGAGGGCAACCTCGGCCTCATTCGCGCGGCGCACAAGTTCGACGAGACCAAAGGCATCAAGTTCATTTCGTACGCCGTGTGGTGGATCCGGCAGGCGATTCTACAGGCATTGGCCGAGCAGTCGCGCATTGTCCGGGTGCCGCTCAATCGCGCCGGCACGCTGCATCGCATTGGCAAGCGCGCCAATTCGCTGCTGCAGGAACTGGGGCGTGAAGCCACGCACGCCGAAATCGCGGAAGGAATGGACATCACGGAAGAGGAAGTCGCCAAGACGATGTCGATCTCGCAGGTGCATCTCTCACTGGATGCGCCGATGTCACCCGGCGAAGACAGTCGGTTACTCGATTACCTTCCCGACACCGTGAATCCGACGCCCGATGAGCAGACCTTCGAGAAGGCGCTGACGGAAGCGATTCAGGATTCCCTCGGTGGCCTCAAAGAGCGCGAATCGCGGATTCTGCGCCTGTACTTCGGTATCGATGGGTCCGATCCGATGACGCTCGAGGAAATCGGGTCGTTGTTGGGCATCACGCGCGAACGTGTGCGGCAAATCAAAGAAAAGGCGCTCTCGCGCCTTCGGCACGTCTCGAGGGCCAAGTCCCTCGAGAGCTTCCTCGGCTGACCCAGAGCATTTCATGGCTTCAACATATTCGTTTGACGTCACCACCAGCGTCGACCTGCAGGAAGTCGACAACGCCGTCAATCAGGCGCAGAAGGAGATCACGCAGCGCTTCGACTTCAAGGGCGCGCTGGTGGAGATCGAGTTCAAACGGGCCGACAGCATTGTCAACCTCGCCACCGACAGCGACATGCGCATGGAAGCGTTGTTCGACGCGCTGCGCGGGAAGCTGATCAAGCGGGGCGTACCCGTAAAAAACCTCGACATCGGGGACGTGAAGCCCGCCGGTGGAGATGTTGTACGCCGCGAGATCAAGCTCAAAATGGCGCTCGATAGCGACACCGCGAAGAAGGTGTCGGCCGCTATCAAGGAGGCCAAGCTGAAGAAGATCACCGCCAGTATCCAGGGCGATCAGGTCCGCGTCTCCAGCCCGGACAAGGACATGCTCCAGGAAGCCATTGCGGTGCTGCGGCAGGGCGAATTCGGCGTTGAACTGCAGTTCGGCAACTTCCGTTAGCGCCGGCATGTGCCTCCGGCAGCGGACGCTCACGGTTTGAGGTGGTGCGTACCGCTGCTATCTTTCGTGAATGCTCAAGTTCGGTCTGGTCACCCTCGGGTGCGATAAAAATACGGTAGATTCCGAGCGGTACCTCGCCGACCTCGTGGCCCACGGCGCCGAAGCGGTTACCGATCTGCGTGACGCTGATGTGATAGTGGTCAACACCTGCGGCTTCATCGACGCGGCCAAGAAGGAGTCGCTCGACGCGATCCTCGATGCGGCGCGCCTCAAAGACGACGGCCAGTGCAAGGCCGTCTTTGCCATTGGCTGCATGGTGGAGCGCCACAAGGACGAACTGGTCGAGGCGTTGCCCGAAGTGGACGTCTTTCTCGGCACCTCCGAGACCGACCGGCTCGTGCCCGAACTCGTGGCGCGTGGACTGCTGGGCGGATCGCTGGTCGAACATCCGGGCGTGCGGCTTTTCAGCGGTGATCTGCCACAGGTGCGCTATCTCAAGATCAGCGAAGGCTGCGATCACGGCTGCGCCTTCTGCGCCATCCCGCTCATGCGCGGGAAGCATCGCTCGTTCGCGTTGGACGACCTGATCCGAGAGGCGCAGCTGCTCGAAGTGCAGGGCGCGCGTGAAGTCAATCTCGTGGCGCAGGATCTGGCGCATTACGGGCGCGACCGGCGAGACGGCAACACGCTGCCGGAGTTGCTCGAGGCCCTGGTGCGGGAGACCACGATTCCATGGATCCGCAACATGTACCTGTACTCCAGCGGCATCACGCCGCGGTTACTTGAAGTGATCGCGGCCAACCCGCGCATCCTGCGCTATCTCGACACGCCGATGCAGCACGGTGCCGATGCGGTGTTGGCGCGCATGCGTCGCCCCGAGCGGCAAAAGACCATTCGGGAGCGACTGGCGATGTACCGCGACATCGTACCCGATCTCGCCGTGCGCACGTCGGTGATCGTGGGTTTCCCCGGTGAAACGGAATCGGACTTCCTCACGCTCTGTGAATTTCTTGAGGAGATGCAGTTTGATCGCGTGGGCGTGTTTACGTATTCGCCGCAGGAGGGCACGCGCGCGTTCGGGATGGAGGACGACGTGGCCGACTCCATCAAGCAGGAACGCAAGGAACGGATCGAGGAACTGCAGCGGGCCATCACCTCCCTTCGCTACGAGCGGTTTCTGGGCCGCGAATCGCGCCTGCTGGTGGAGCGCGCTTCGGAGGTACCGGGCGAGTGGCTCGCGCGCGCGCCATGGCAGGCCGACGACATCGATGGCCTCGTACACATCGCCCCGTCTCCCAACGGCGACCGGATGGTGCCGGGTGCGATGATCGATGCGCGTATCACGCACGTGATTGATGATTACGATTTCCGGGCAACGCTGCTGCAGGTGGCGGATCTGCCATCGGCGCCCGTTGTTCGCGCGTCGCGCTCGCTGCCACTGGTGGCGTTTGCCGACGCTGAGGCACCATCCCAACCTGCAACCCGCGTGGGGAGTTACGGTCGATGACCAGTGCGATGTCCCAACCCGTGTCCGCCGACTCGTTTCCGAGCGCGCGCTCCGCTGAAATCATGGCGCGGGCGCGCGTGCGGTTTCCCGGTGGCGTGAATTCTCCGGTCCGCGCCTTTGGTGGGGTGGGGGGCGAACCGTTCGTGGCCAAACGCGGCAAGGGCGCGCGGGTATGGGACGCCGACGGAAACGAGTATCTCGACTACATCCTCTCGTGGGGCCCGCTGGTGCTGGGGCATGCCCCCGATGTGGTGTTGCAGGCAATCGCCGACACCATGAAAGACGGCACCAGCTTCGGCATGCCCACCGAGCGGGAGGTCGAACTCGCTGACAAGATCGCTGAACGCATGCCGCATATGGAAATGGTGCGCTTCACGTCCAGCGGTACCGAGGCGGCCATGAGTATTGCGCGTGTCGCACGCGCGGTCACGGGGCGCGAGTACATTCTGAAGTTTGAGGGCTGTTACCACGGGCACGCCGATGCGTTTCTGGTGCGCGCCGGCTCGGGGGTGGCCACGCTGGGGCTCCCCGACTCGCCCGGCGTGCCGGACGCCGTGGCCCGTCTCACGCTCACCTGCGCGTACAACGATCTCGAAGCGGCGGCCAAAATCGCGCGCGAGGTACCGCTGGCGGCCATCATGCTGGAGCCCATTGTGGGCAACAGCGGCTTCATCGAGCCGGATCCCGGTTTCATCCCCGGATTGCGGGCCATCGCTGACGAAACGGGGGCCTTGCTCGTCTTTGACGAAGTCATGACCGGTTTCCGCATTGCCTATGGTGGCGCGCGCGAGCGCTTCAACGTCACCCCCGATCTCACCGCGCTGGGCAAGGTGATCGGCGGGGGGCTGCCCGTGGCTGCCTACGGCGGCCGTCGGGAGCTGATGCAGAACGTGGCGCCCACCGGCAAGGTGTATCAAGCAGGGACGCTGTCCGGTAACCCGTTGGCCATGGCTGCGGGACTTGCCACACTCGGTGCGCTCACGCCTCAGGTGCACGACGGCATCACGGCGCACACCGCCACACTGGTACAGGGCATGCGCGATATCGCCGCCCGCCACGGCGTACCCTTCTCGGCCAGCCACGCCGGCTCGATGTGGGGCTTCTTTTTTCGCGACGGCGTCGTGCGGACCTACGAAGATGCCAAGCAGGCCGACGTCACGCTGTTCAAGCGCTTCTTCCACGCGGCGCGCCGGCGGGGCGTTTCGTTGGCGCCCTCGGCGTTCGAGGCGGCGTTTATGTCGTCGGCGCATGGCGACGCCGAGATCGCGGAGACGCTCACGCGCCTCGATGACGCAATGGGTGCTGCCGTCGCGCAGCGGGATTAGCCCAAACTCATGACGCCGGTCCCGCCGCCCACACGACAGCCAACGACCGACACCGAACGTCGATCGGCGGCGCGGATCTCTGCGCTGGCAACGGGATTGTTCGCCACGGTGGTTGGTGCGGCGGCCGTGATGGTGGCGTGCGCCCCGAAGCGGCCGGTCACCACGGCCAGCGTGCGGGGGCCGGCCCCGGCGGTAGTCCAGCAAGAAGAGTTGCACGGTCGGCTGGACGGCAAAGACCGCGTGGCGCGGATTGCGCTGGCGGGGGGCGTGACGCAGGCGGCGATTTCGGCCACCACGCGCTGGCGGATCGACGAACAGGGCGGTCGGCAGTTGCTGGTGCGTGGCAGTGGACGCGAGAGCTGGCGGGTTGAGCAGCGCGGTGGGCTGTTACGCATTGCCGGCGGCGGCGGGGACGCCACGCCATGGCGTGACGGTCCGTTCGTGGCCCGTGCGGTGGATCGCAGTGGCTATGTGCAGTTCGACAATCGGCGCTATCGCGGAGAGCTCTGGTTCACTCCAACGGACAGCGGGATTTTGGTGGTGAATCGCGTGCCGGTGGAGGACTATCTGCGCGGCGTGGTTCCGATAGAACTCGGCACCCGCCAAGCGATTGACCGCTCGGCGCTGGAGGCGCAAGCCATCGCGGCGCGGAGCTACACCTACATGCGCGTGCCACAGGACGAATCGCAGGGCGCGGCGCGCGGGTGGCACATGGTGGCCACCGTGATCAACCAGGTGTATGCGGGCGTCGACGTGGAACACCCCATCGTCAATCAGGCGGTAGATGCCACCACGGGCCTTGTGATCCGCTACGCCGGCCTGATTGTGGACGCGCCGTATTCGTCCTCGTGCGGAGGACGCACGGCCGGCCCGCGTGAAGCGTGGCGCGGCGTGGGCGACGAGCCGTATTTGCAACCAGTGGACGACGTGAATCCGGCCACCGGCAAGCCGTACTGCGATCTGTCGCCACGCAATCATTGGGTGCAGGAGATCGACGAAGCGGGGATCCACGAGGTGCTCCGCCGGGCGCTGGTCGCTTCTGGCGCCAGCAACCCGCAACCGGCCCGTGTACAGGCGTTGGCGGTGGGCGCCCGTACCCCGTCGGGACGGATCGGTGATCTGATCGTACGGACCGATCGTGGCGACGTGACGATTCGTGCGAGTGATCTGCGCAACGTGTTTCGTGATGCGCGTGGCGCGATTTTGTCCAGTACGTATTTTTCTGTCGAGCGTGAGTTACGTGGGCGGGGACAGCTGTCGGCTGTCAGCCTGCGTGGTCACGGCAACGGCCACGGTGTAGGAATGTGTCAGTGGGGCGCGATCGGCCGGTCTCGGGCCGGAATCGACGCGCGGTCCATTCTGCGGCATTACTATCCGGGGACCGTCGTCGGCTTTGCCGACTGATTTGCCACCCCCGGAGGCGTGAATGAAGGACGGCGTCCGTATCGCCGTAGTCGGCACCGGTGCCATTGCCCAGTTGACGCACATCCCTGTCTTGTCGAAGCTTCGCGGCGCCTCGTTGGTGGCGCTCTGTGACAACGACGGGGCCAAGGCGCGCGCATTGGCCGATCGGTTCGGTGTGCCCGATGTGTACACCGACTTCGAAGAGCTGCTCGACAGCGACGAACTCGACGCGGTGATCATTGCCACGCCCAATCACCTGCATGAGCCGCATGTCCTGAGTGCGCTGCGGGCCAAGCTGCACGTGCTGTGCGAGCGCCCGCTCGCCCTTTCGGCGCGCGGTGTGGAGCGGTGCCTTGCCGCGGCCGCGAAGGCCGACCGTCGGCTCGTGGTAGGGCACAATCTTCGTTTCCGCACCGACGTGCAGGCGCTCGATCAGTTCATTCGGAATTCGGAACTGGGGCAGGTCACGTCAATCCGTGCCGGCTCCCTGAAGGTCAAGCGCAACGCGGAAGGGTGGCGCAATCGACGCGCGGAGGCAGGGGGGGGCGTCTTCCTCGAAGACGGCTTTCCGCTGCTCGACCTCGCGATGTGGCTGACCGATCATGCGGCGCCGGTGCGTGTGTCGGCCGCCATGCGTCGCGGGCGGGTCGCCGGGTCGGTGGAGGAGTCGATGCATGTGTTCTTCGAATGTGACAACGGCATCGTGCTGAGCATCGAGGTGTCGTCATCCTACGTAGGCGACGAAGATCGGTGGTGGTTTGACGTCCATGCCACGCGCGGCACGGCCCGTCTGGCGCCGCTTCGGGTAGTCAAAGAGCTCAACGGGCGGGCGGTGGACGTATCGCCCTCGGGCGCCGCCGCGCGCGAGAGTCCGTTTCTGCAGAGCTATCGGGCCGAAATCGCCCACTTCCTTGCTGTGATCACGGAGGTCGTTCCGTACGAGCCGCCCACGGACCAGGTCATGCTGCAGAAGGTGATGGAAGCCATCTACAAAGCGGCAGACGACGGGAAAGAGATCCGGTTCTGATGCCACGATGGTCGCGCTTCGTGGCGCTGGCTGCGGCGTTGCTGCTAGGCGGTGCGCGGTTCGCCCCCGCGCAATCAGCGCCGCGCGCCGAGACCGTCCCTGATAACGTGCCCACCACACCACCGCCGCCCCCACCGGGGACGGTGGCGGCCGTGGACAGCGCACGCGCGCAACTCGGCGAACGGCTGCAGATCACCATCTACACCTACGGACCGGGCGACTTCGTCTTCGAACGGTTCGGCCATGTGGCTATTTCTGTCGCGGACGCCGTGACCGGTGAGGACATCGCCTACAACTGGGGGATGTTTGACTTCAATCAGCCCCGGTTTTTGCAGCGTTTTCTCAGCGGCGAGACGCGCTATTGGATGGCGGGATATCGCACGGTCGATTTTAATACGGCCTATCGGAGTGAGAACCGCACCATTCGCGCACAGCGGCTGGCGCTGTCGCCCATGCAACGTGGTGCGGTGGCCGACTATGTGGCGTGGAATGCGGCCGAGGCCAATCGCTATTATCGCTATGACTACTACGGCGATAATTGCTCCACCCGCGTGCGGGACGTGCTCGACTGGGCAACTGGCGGTCAACTGCAGCCGCTGTGGTCGGTGCCGGGTGATGGACGGACATGGCGTGGCGAAACCGCGCGGATCACGGCGGACGATGCCGCCAGCTACGCCGGCATTCAGATCGCGCTGGGTCGGGGCGCTGATCGGACGTTGATGCCATGGGAAGAGACATTCCTGCCCGAGTATTTGGCGGAGCATCTCGCCACGGCGGAGATTGTAGATAGTGCCGGTCAGCGCGTGCAGCTGGTACAGCGCGACACGGTCATCTTTACCGCAGATCGCATCCCGATGCCGGATGGTCCGCCGTCACGAACAGCGATTGCGTTCGGTGTGGGCGCGTTACTGGCCGTCCTCGTCCTCGGCCTGGGCTTCACTACCGCACCAGCGGCGCGCTACGGTACCGCGGCACTGGCCGGGATCTGGTTTGGGGTGGGAGGCGTGCTGGGCACCGCGCTCTTGCTGGCAGGGACGGTCACCAAGCATGCCCCGTACATGGGTCGCAACCTGAGTGTGCTGCAACTGCATCCGCTGTTGCTGCTGGCGGCACTGCTGGTGCCGCTGGCGTTCGTGCGTGGTGTCAGCAGCCGCGCGGTGCGTGGAGTGACGGCGCTCATCGCCGGCTGTGCCGTGCTGGGCGCGGCCATGCTCCTGCTGCCCGGTTGGCAACAGCACAGCAGCATGGTGGTGGCTGTCACGGTGCCTGTACACCTGGCGTTTGCAGTGGCCATCTGGCGCCTGCGCGCGGCCACGGCATGACCCGCCGGTGACTGCCTCGGGGCGCGTCATCGCCGTGGGCATCGATGTGGGGGGGACCTTTACCGACCTCGCCGCGCTGCACGAGGACGGACAGGTGCACACCACCAAGGTGCTGAGTGTGCCGACCGATCGGGCGCACGGCGTGCTCGACGCACTCTCGGCGTCATCGATCAGCGCGCGGGATGTGAACCACATCGCCCACGGTACGACGGTGGTCACCAACCTCCTGCTCGAACGGTCGGGCGCGCGCGTGGTGCTCTGTACAACGACCGGATTCACGGATCTTCTGGAGCTGCGACGTCAGGAACGGGCCGCGCTCTACGATCTCGCGCGCCAGCATCCGGCGCCGCTCGTCGATCGCACCCAAGTGGTAGGCGTGGACGAACGGATGACGCCGGACGGCGTGCTTACGGCGCTTACGCCTGCCGCGATCAGCGACGCGGTCGCCGCCGTACTGCTACGCGCGCCGGATACGGTCGCGATCTGCTTTCTGCACGCCGATGCGCATCCGCAACACGAGCAGGCGTTACGCGATGCGCTACTTGAGGCGCTGCGTGCCGCTGGGAGTCGCGCCGACGTGATCTGTTCGCACGAGGTATTGCCCGAGATTCGCGAGTACGAGCGCATGACAACCACCGTTGCCGAGGCGTATGCACGTCCCGCCGTACGTCAGTATCTGGGCGGACTCTCCGCACGGCTCGCCGCCCACGACTATCCCGCGCCGCAGGTCATGACCTCCTCCGGTGGCACGTTGGCGGCCGCCGACGCCGCGGAGCATGCGGCCGCGCTCGCGTTGTCCGGTCCGGCGGGTGGCGTGACGGGGGCGTCGGCTATCGCCAGGGCGCTGGGCATCGCCCATGCCCTCACCATCGACATCGGCGGTACCAGCGCTGATGTGGGGGTCATCGAGCACGGACAGCCGCTTGTCGAGCGTGGGGGGACGGTGGCGGGGGTGCCGATCGCGCTGCCCCGTGTGCTGGTGGAGGCCGTGGCGGCCGGTGGCGGAAGCATTGGGTGGATCGATGCGGGCGGAGCGCTGCGCGCCGGCCCTGAGAGCGCCGGCGCTACCCCGGGCCCGGCGGCGTACGGTCGCGGTGGGGTACGCCCCACCATCACCGATGCGCACGTGGTGCTCGGACACGTGGCGGCCGGGAGTTGGAGCGGCGGTGTGGCAATCAACGCCGACGCTGCGCGCGTTGCCATGCACACGTTGGCCGACCCGCTCGGAGTCACGGTGGAACGCGCGGCCGCGGCGTTGATTGCCACGGCGGACGCCACGATGGCGCGCGCGCTGCGGCGTGTGTCGGTGGAGCGCGGCGTCGATCCGCGTGACGTCGCGCTGATTGCGTTCGGCGGCGGTGGCCCGCTGCACGCGTGCGGGTTGGCCGATCGGCTCGGCATGCCACGCGTGGTGATCCCCCCGCACGCCGGTGTACTGAGCGCCGTGGGGCTGGCGTTGGCCCCCGAACGGCGGGAGTCATTGGCGAGTTGTGTGGCGCAAGTGGAGACGCTGTCTGCCGACTGGCTGGGTGCCGTCCTGCAACGCGAGGCGGAGCGCCATCATCACAATGCCGCCGGGCGTACCACGCAGTCCTGGTTGCGGGCGCGGTACGCCGGGCAGGGGCATGAGCTGGATGTGCCTGTGCAGCGCGGTGACGATGGCGCGGTGATCGCGGCTCGCTTCGCCGCCGAACACCGTCGACGCACCGGCTTTGTGCTCGAACGATCGGTTGAGTGTCTGAGCGTGCGCGTGACCTCCAGCGCTCCGGCTCCCCACGTACACTTCGCGCGGCTCGCGCGTACCGGGGAGTGCCCCCCAGATTATGACGACGGACGTGGGATGACGCGCTCCGTTTCGGGGCCGGCGGTGGTGCGGCTTCCGGATGCCACGCTCCTTGTCGCCGCGACGTGGACGGCGCGTGCCCTTGCACTTGGCGGTTGGATGCTGGAGAAGTCATGACGGCGGATCGGACGAGACACATCGGCCGCATTCTCGGCACGCCGGTGCCGATGCTGCAGCCATTGGAAGGCCCGGTGTATGTCCTGCTGCTGGGAGAGGCACCGGGGCCGCGCGGTGCTGACAAGAGCGGCGTGCCGTTCTTCGGTGACGCGGCGGGCGAGGTGCTGTACGACGTCCTGCAACGCATGCAGGCGGCGGTGTTGCCCGCCGATGTCACGACCATGGACTGGGATGGCGCACGCTTCGCGGGCGCTGGCCTTACCCCGGAAGTGCACGGTGTCGCCCTGGGCAACGCCTTCGATCGCTGCCCAACCGATGACGGCTCCACGTTTCGTGCGCCCATGCGTGCGGAGTTGGAGGGCATGGGTAATCTCTCGCGCCTCGAGCGCGATATCACGCAGTTGCAGGCGCGGGGTTTGCGCGGCATCGTCACCATGGGGCGGGTGGCCACGCGGACCATCGATACGCTTTTCAAGCAGCGCACCATGCCCTCATTGCATCGACGCGCGCTGCCGCATCCGTCGGCGCAGGGGCTTTTGTCCATGGCGCCCGATCGGGGCAAAGGTATGAAGATGGCCGATCTGCAGGAAGCGTGGCGATTGCGTTGCCAGTACGCCATCATCCAGGCCGGCTTCCCCGCATCGTTACCGGAGTAGGGATGTTAGACGCGTTGGAGCTCACGGTGTTTTCCCAGAGCGTTGCGATGCTCGCCGAGGAGATGGGAAGTCTGCTCGAGCGGAGTGCCATCTCGCCGAACATCCGGGAGCGCCGCGATGCGTCGTGCGCGTTGTTCGATGCCGACGGACGGATGGTGGCGCAGGCGGCGCATATCCCGGTACACCTCGGGGCGATGCCGGAAGCGGTGGCGGCGGTCCGGGCGTGCGGGGCGCAGGCCGGCGACCTTTTTTTGCTCAACGATCCGTCACACGGTGGGTCGCATCTGCCGGATCTGACCATGGTCGAGGTGATCGCGCACGGGACGGAGCCCGCGCGCATCATCGGCTACGCCGCCGTCCGTGCCCACCATGCCGATGTGGGCGGCATGAGTCCGGGCAGTATGCCGTTCGGCGCCACCGAATTATTTCAGGAAGGATTGATCATACCGCCCGTCCGCTTGGAGACCGGTGGCGTGCCGCAAGCCGATGTCCTGCGCCTGGTTCTGGCCAACGTGCGGACTCCCGCAGAGCGCGAGGGAGATTTGCGCGCACAACGCGCTGCATGCACCGCCGGTGCCGCCGGTTGGCGGGCCTTACACACGCGCCTCGGCGAGTCGTTGCTGTCACACGCGGTCGACGCGCTCCTCGACTACACCGAACGCCGCGTTCGTGCGCGATTGCTGGATCTCGAAGGCGCCGCGGGTCACGCGGCCGATGCGCTCGAAGGTGACGGCGTCACCGATGCGCCGGTGCCGGTGGTGGTCCACGTGCGCGTCGCCGCCGGCACGCTTTATCTCGATCTCACCGGGACGTCGCCCGCCGTGCGCGGCAATGTGAACGCGCCGCCGGCGGTAGCACGGGCGGCGGCCGTGTTTGTGTTGCGGGTGCTGTGCGACGACGATGTGCCCGTCAACGATGGCGTGGCGCGGGCACTTGCCTTGAACATCCCCGACGACTGCGTGGCCAACGCCAAGCGCCCGCGTGCGGTGGCCGCCGGAAATGTCGAACTGTCGCAGCGCCTCACCGACGTCTGTTTCGCCGCCCTTGCTAACGCCGCCGCGTCAATCGGCGTCACGCCGTGGCCCATCCCTGCGTGCGGACAAGGCACCATGAACAACGTCACCCTCGGTGCACCGGGGTGGAGTTTCTACGAAACGCTCGGCGGCGGTCAGGGCGGGAGTGCGCGTGGCGATGGACCGGATGCCGTCCACGTGGGCATGAGCAACACGCGGAACACACCGATCGAGGCGCTCGAACGGGCGTATCCGCTGCGCATCGTGGAATACGCCGTGCGCCGCGGCAGTGGTGGCGCCGGGACCTTCCGCGGCGGCGATGGCGTGGTGCGTCGGTATCAGGCGCTGGAAGCGTGTACCGCCACACTGCTCACCGAACGTCGATCCGTCGCGCCACCTGGCGCCGTGGG
>Ga0105045_10002166_pt1 | contig 16492 bp, 12 predicted proteins | sample MAT02_FD_78089 | JGI IMG/M metagenome (GOLD analysis project Ga0105045, IMG submission 78089) | Freshwater microbial communities from Lake Fryxell liftoff mats and glacier meltwater in Antarctica - MAT-02 (megahit assembly) | ecosystem: Environmental > Aquatic > Freshwater > Ice > Liftoff... | reverse complement strand
CGCGCGTCTTGGGGCTGCGATGCGCAAAGCTTTGCGGTGCTGCATGTCGGCAGGTTCGCTTCGGAAAAGAATTTGGGGCTTTGTGTAAAGGCGTTCGATGCCCTGGCAGCGGCACACGCAAACATAAGATTCAGGATGATCTGGGTCGGCGACGGCCCTGTTAAAGCCGAGCTGCAAAAAGAGCTATCAGCAGACCCACGCCACGTTTTCTGCGGCATGCTGCGGGCGGAAGCGCTTTCTTCGGCATATGCCAGCGCCGATATGTTTTTGTTTCCAAGCCTAAGTGAAACCTTCGGCAATGTGACCTTGGAGGCGCTCGCCAGCGGTGTGCCGGTATGCGCGTTTGACTACGCGGCTGCCGCAGAAACGATCCAAAACGGTGTAAACGGGCAAACCGCGGCGTTCGCAGATAGCGAAAAGTTTATTAGCGCCAGCATTACGCTAACGCAGCAGGTGCTGTCCGGCAAAGTTAACGCAATCAGCGCGCGCGCCAGCGTTGTAAATCTCAATCCTACGCATGTCGCGGGTGCGCTCGTTGATTTACTGGCCGATATTGGCAAATCCAGCAGCACCGCAGCCCTGCAACTCACGGCTACGCCAAGCAAAGCTCTTCCTAAAACAGGAGAAAGCCTATGTCAGCGAATTCAACTTTAGTCGCAATTATTATTGCTAGCGAATTGCGCTGGTGCGCAAGCGTAAATGCGCGGGCGCAAGGCACCCGTTGGCTAGGGCTTTTCGGATTTATCAGTAAGTTGGGCGATGGCTATATCTGGTACGCGCTGATTGCGGCGTTTGCACTCATTGGCGGGCAAAAGGGTACTAACGCCGCGCTTCACATGGCGCTCATCGGGCTGCTTTCCCTAGTCGTGTATAAATCGATAAAGCGAATCAGTCGGCGTGATAGGCCCTTAAAGAAAAATCACACGATTAATTTAAGCATTGCGCCACTAGATGAGTTTTCTTTTCCGTCGGGCCACACGCTGCACGCAGTAGCGTTTAGTCTGGTTGCTTGCGAATACTTTCCTTGGCTCGGGTTTATTTTAATTCCAATAACCATTTTGATAGCGCTTTCGCGCGTGGTGCTGGGTCTGCATTTTCCGAGCGATGTGCTAGCGGCAATTGGCTTGGGTTTTGCGCTCTATCTGGGCGTTGGATTAAAAATTCCGACGCCATTGTTGGTCTAGCTTAATAAATTTGGTAAATCTATGGCAAATATACTCTACGATATTTTTTTTAAATTAACGCATTCCAATAAGCTTATTTATAACACCTGTTGGGAAGATCCTCGTGCTGACCGCGCGATGTTGCAGATCGACTCTAATTCCCAAATGGCCGTGATAACCAGCGCAGGCTGCAATGTGCTGGACTATCTACTTGATGACCCAGCCAAAATTCACGCAATAGATTTAAACCTCAGACAAAACGCGCTGCTCGAACTTAAGATGGCAGCCATTGCCACGCTCGATCATGCGGATTTTTTCCAGCTATTCGGTCATGGGCAACATCCGAAGATAGACACGCTCTATCATTCTGTGCTTCGGCCCTGTTAAAGCCCGAGCGCTGCGCAGTTTTGGGATCGCCATATTCGTTTTTTCTCCTCGACTAGCAAGCGCCAGAGCTTCTATTTTTATGGCACTTCTGGCGATGTGGCCTGGGGATTTAATCGAGCGATAAATTTTATTAACCCAAAACTTCATGCAAAAATAATTCGGATCATAAACGCACGTGATAAGGTTGAACAGCAAGCTATCTATCCTGACGTTGAAGCAGGTCTTTTTGGCCCATTGCTTCGCTGGGTAATTCGGCAACCGCTTTTGCTCAGCTTGCTGGGCGTTCCGCGCGCGCAGCGCGATCTGATTGAGCAGCAGTTTGAAGGCGGCGTAACGGAATTTATCCAGCAAAAGCTTCGCCATGTTTTTACCCAAACCAGCATGGCCGAAAATTATTTTTGGCGAGTTTATTTAACTGGAAAATATACGGACGAGTGCTGCCCGAATTATCTAAAGAAGGCCAATTTTGACCAGCTTAAACAGCGTATTGGGCGTATTAAGCTGCATACCTGCAGCGTAGAAGATTTTTTAGGCAGGCGCACTTCTCGACACACGTTAACGCACTTTGTCTTACTCGATCATCAAGATTGGATGGCCGCACATATGCCCGATCAGTTACTTTCAGAATGGCAGCATATTATTGCAAATGCGGCGGCCGGCTGTAAGGTGCTGTTGCGAAGCGCTGCGATAAATGTCGATTTCCTGCCCGAATACGCAACGCACCGCAGTATTCAGAATAAAGCATTAGCTAATCATTGGCAGCAGCTCGACCGGGTCGGCACTTATGGCGCTACTTGGCTTGCAGAAATACCGTTTTTACAGCTTCAAGCCAATGACTTTGCAAAGGAAGCCGCTGATGATTATCCGTGGGCGTTTGCGGCGCGGGTGGTTTAAAAAGCTTTTTTCTCACAGGTTTATTTTTTCTTATAACTGAGTATCTTCTGAAAAATATCGAATTAGCAGAAAGAAAAGCTGAACTAAACGGCTACTATCGCCTGCATGCGCCTATTTATGACCTGACGCGGTGGACGTTTCTTTTTGGTCGTAACAAATTGGTACGGGTGTTGACGAGCAATCTCAGCGGCAAACCGCCTAAAACTATCCTTGATGTCGGCTGTGGAACCGGCAAAAACGTGATTGCGCTGAAACGCGCTTTCCCTGATGCACAAGTCGTCGGTTGCGATTTGTCTGATGCGATGCTGGCGAGGGCGCAGGCGGCAGTGAAGCACTCCCTTAACCCAAGAGAGATGTCTAAAATAGAGCTCATTAACGCCTCAATTTTGACGCTTAAAGATCGCCAGTTTGATCTAATTGTCTGCTCATATATGCTTTCAATGACCGGAGATTCATTAGAGCCCATCTTGCATAATATTCGTCGTCGCTTAAATCCTAAGGGCAAACTGGCGGTGGTGGATTTCAACTTTAGCGCGCTGTCGATGTTTCGGCGTTGGATGCGCGTCAATCACGTATCGCTAGATGGCAGCGTACTGCGGGCGCTTGCACTATGCGCAAAAGTAGAGCGCCAAGAACTGCACCAAGCCTTTGGGATTTGGAACTGGTTTCTGTGGATTGGTCGATAGTCCAGCAAATCGTCTGTTTGGGAAATTCCCTGCAATCGCGCGCTATTTAGGTCGCTATTTCATGGCAAATGCCCGCACGGTGCCACAATTTGGGCATTGCTTATGGATCTCAATGCACGCAGTTTTGCCGCGCACACTGTAAACTCGACGTAACTTTATTTGAGTCAAACCGTGGACAGTAATCAAATCGGCACTGCGCAGGCACAGGGGAATCGGATAATTGCTTCACTGGTTGTGGGTGAAAAGCAGTTGGCGGAGGACAAAATTTCACGCTCGCCCGTACAGTTTGACGACGTGCCAAAGCTGCGCAAGCCTGCTTGGATCCGTGTGAAGCTTCCGCTTGGCAATGCGGTGGATCGTTTGAAATCAAAGCTGCGTGAAAATAGCCTGGTCACGGTGTGCGAAGAGGCGTCTTGCCCGAATATCCATGAATGTTTCAACAAAGGCACCGCCACCTTCATGATTTTGGGTGAAGTGTGCACGAGGCGTTGTTCCTTTTGCGACGTCGCGCATGGCAGACCAAAGCCGCCCGATCAAGATGAGCCGCAAAAACTCGCACGCACAATCGCAGACATGCAGCTTAAGTATGTCGTCATTACTTCTGTAGATCGCGATGATTTATTGGACGGCGGCGCGGCTCATTTTGTGCGCTGCATCCAAGAAACCCGCGCACTGGCGCCCAATATCCAAATCGAAGTGCTGGTGCCAGATTTTCGCGGTAAGAACCGCATGGATCGGGCGTTGCAGATTCTGGAAAGTGCCCCGCCCGATGTATTCAACCACAATCTTGAAACCGTGCGCCGCCGCTATTTAGACGTGCGCCCAGGTGCGGATTACGATTGGTCGCTCAAGCTTTTGCAGCGTTTTAAAGCCCAACACCCCTTGGTTCCAACCAAAAGCGGCATCATGCTCGGTTTAGGTGAATCCCAAGACGAAGTGCTGCAAGTGCTGCGTGACATGCGCGCGCATGATGTGGATATCGCGACCATCGGGCAATACTTACAGCCATCGCCAGCGCACCATCCGGTGATGAAGTATTGGCATCCGGACGAATTTGCGCAGCTGCAGCGCTTGGGCATGGAAATGGGCTTCAAACACGTGGCGAGCGGCCCGATGGTGCGCTCTAGCTATCACGCTGACGAAGTTGCGCATCAAGCTGCGCAACTTTTACGTGCGGGCGATCAGCGTCTTATTGAAACAGCCCAGAGCGCATAAGCAAGTTCGGCGGAACTTTCGGCACTCAATTCATGACCAAGGTCAATTACAAGTACCGTTTAAAAGCACTATAAATCAACAAAATCAGCAAGAAACTCGGAAAAAAGGAATTCAGCTCATGGCACGTCAATTCACAGCGATACTTAGCGCAGTTTTGCTCTCCTCGGTAGCTTTTCAAAGCTTGGCACTGGCAAAGTCATCGCCGCCAGCCAAAGTCGCAATGACCGCCAGTGAAAATCAGCAGCAGGCCGCCATCTGGGTGTCGCGCTTTTTAACGCGCATGCATTATAAAACTACGCCACTCGATGACGCGATGAGCCAGCAAATTCTAAAGCGCTATTTGGACACCTTAGACGGCGAGCACTGGTTCTTCACGCAGGCGGACATTGCTGGTTTCCAGAGCTACAGCACCACGCTAGACGATGCGATTTCTGAGCAAAAGCTAAGCGCGCCTTACGATATGTATGCTGTTTATCGCAAACGCGTTGGTGAACGCACGGCGCACGCGCGTGCGCTGCTGAACGTGCCGTTCGATTTTACGGTTGCCGAGGACTACGTTTATGATCGAGAGGATGCCAGCTGGGCAAAAGATGCCGCTGAGTTGAACGAAATTTGGCGCAAGCGTGTTAAAAATGATGTGCTACGGCTAAAAATTGCCGGTAAGACTGATGCTGCGATTCGTGAAACCTTAGACAAGCGCTACAAGGAATTTCAAACGCGCATAGATGACATCGACGGCGATGACGTATTTTCGATGTTTCTAAACGCTTATTCAACCTCGGTTGAGCCGCACACGAATTATCTGAGCCCACGCGCTAGCGAAAACTTCAGCATGCAAATGCGGCTGTCGCTCGATGGCATCGGCGCAATGCTGCAGCGCGATGGCGATTACGTCACGATCGCCTCGCTGGTCAAAGGCGGGCCGGCGCAGCGTCAGGGCGAACTGCAAGAATTTGATCGCGTGGTGTCAGTAGCGCAGGGTGACAAGGGCGATTTAGTGGATGTGGTCGGCTGGCGCGTTGATGATGTGGTGGATTTGATTCGTGGCAAAGCCGCTACCATCGTGCGTTTGGAAGTGCTTCCGGGTGATGCAAGCGCTGCCGCCAAAACGCGGGTAATTCGTATTGTGCGCGGCAAAGTCAAACTGGAAGAACAGGCTGCGAAAAAGCGCGTTCTGCCGGTCGTTGAAAATGGCGTGACCCGAAAAATCGGCGTGATCGAGCTGCCCGCGTTTTACATTGACTTTGCGGCGCGCGCGCGCGGTGATGCCGAATACCGCAGCTCAACGCGCGATGTTGCGAACTTGATTGGCGAGCTGAAGCGCGAAAAAGTCGACGCGATCGTCATGGATTTGCGCAACAACGGCGGTGGCTCGCTCTCAGAAGCGGCGGAACTAACCGGCTTGTTTATCGATACCGGCCCAGTGGTGCAGGTGCGCGATTCCAGAGGAAAAATCGAAGTGTATGACGATCCAAATCGCGGCATCGTTTGGAATGGCCAATTTGGCGTCATCATCAATCGCGCTTCGGCGTCGGCATCGGAGATTTTCGCCGGCGCGATTCAAGACTACGGGCGCGGGATAATTCTGGGGGAAACCAGCTTCGGCAAAGGCACGGTGCAAAATCTGGTTGATTTGGATCGCATTGCCGGAATGCCTGCGAACAGTTTGGGCGAATTAAAAATGACCGTGCAGCAGTTCTTTCGCGTATCGGGAAGCTCAACTCAACATAAGGGCGTTGTGCCTGACTTAAACTTCCCTGCGACTATAGCAATGGATGAGTTCGGTGAAAGCTCATACGATAATGCACTCCCTTACACGCAAGTGCCAGCGGCACCATTCAAGCGCTACGGCAGTGGTTTGGGTGCGACGCTACCGATTCTTAAGGCGCGCTTTGAGGCGCGCTCGAACAAAGATCAAGAATTTCGGTTCTTGCTAGAAGATTTAGCACAGCGCGAAAAGATGCGCAAAGAAACGACCGTGTCATTAGTGCTTGCAGATCGCAAAACAGAGCGCGACGAGCTAGAAGCCAAACGCATTGCAAGGGTAAAGACGCGTGAAGCGCTCGGCGATAAGCTTGCGGCAGATAAATCCGCTGAGTTAGACGATGGGTTAGACGGTGCTGAGCGGCTGCGAGCGATTCGTGAACGTGAGAAACGCGCCGAAGCGCTCGATCAGCCTGACACGATGCTGATTCAAGCTGCGGCGATTATGAGCGATATTGTTGGGCTGACCGATCCAAAGCTGAGAACCGCAATTGCCGGAAGCGTCGGCGGTGCGGCTGGCTCAAAATAGAGGCTACATTGCGGAGGGAGGCTAAGCTTCCTTCTGATTTTTTAAATGAAATTCGGCGCACTTGTGGCGTAAAGCGGTTGGGCACTCGGAAAATAGCCCGGCCGCTAAATTTTATTTACGCGAGCTAAGCGCACCTAATTTAACGATGTGAGCTTTACTTATTTCGTCAGACGCTTGTTAAAGTGCTCCATCAACCTCGGCGCGTGTAAAACAGCGCTTCATATCATAGAGCATATGTTTGGCCTTCCCTGCTCCGCGTAACGGCGCAATACCTAATGATTTAAACTCTTTGTGCGCGACTGCAATAACTATAAAATCAAACTGCTGTTCGGGTATTTTATCAAGCAGGCGAATACCATATTCCTCTAAGCATTCATCGGCATCCGCAATAGGGTCAAATACTGCTACGTGTGCACCCGCGCGTTCAAGCTCGGCAATTAAATCAACCACTTTACTATTGCGCAAATCCGGGCAGTCTTCCTTAAAAGTAATACCACATACTAAGCAGTTGGAACCCGGCAAGACTAATCCCCTGTGGCTAGCGAGCTGCGCGATTTGACTGACTACAAACTGTGGCATGCGCTCGTTGGTACTGCGGGCTTGGGTAACGATGGGCAGCGGCATGCCGACGCGCTCGGCGCATTGAATCAGGTAATAAGGATCGACGCCAATACAATGTCCACCTACTAATCCAGGGCGCACATTGGTAAAATTCCATTTAGTCGCCGCAGCATCAAACACCGCCTGGCTGTCTAATCCCAGCCTTGCAAATAGCATCGCGAATTCATTGGCAAGTGCGATCTGCACATCTCGCTGGGTATTTTCGATGATTTTAGCCGCTTCCGCCGTTTTAATATCTGCGGCTAAAAAAGTGCCGGCTTTTACGACCTTCTTGTAAAGCCCATCGACCACTAATCCAGCCGCTGGCGTTGAGCCGCTGGTTATTTTAACGATATCGGTCAATCTACGATTTTTATCACCCGGATTAATTCGCTCAGGGCTGTAGCCCACAAAGAAATCCGTATTCAACCGCAAACCGGAATCGCGCTCTAATATTGGCACGCATTCGCCCTCGGTGCAGCCCGGGTAGACGGTACTTTCATAGATGACCAAATCACCCCTTTTGAGCAGCGTCGCAATCATGGCGCTAGCGCGCACTAGCGGCGTCAAATCTGGGCGTCGGTCCAAATCCACAGGTGTTGGCACGGCAACGATATAGACGCTAGCTCCATACGAGCGCAACGTCTCAATATCTTGAGAAAGCGCTAGGCCGGTCAATTCAGCACACTCATCAGTGGTAAGTTCGCCGGTTGAATCTATCTGCGCTTGCAGCTCTGCTACGCGATGCGCATTTAAATCAAATCCAAGCGTTGGAACACAGCGAGAGAACGCCAGCGCCAGCGGCAGGCCAACGTACCCCAAACCCAGCACGGCAATCCGTGCCTCGCTTGCCGCCGTGATGGGCGAGATCAACAAGGAGCTGTGATCAGCTGAATTAATTAAGCTCACTTAGCAACCATCCCTTTTTCTTAAACCACGTAATATAAAACTCAAAAGCACGGGCTAGGCCGTCCGTTAAAGATACTTTCGGCTGATAACCTAGCAATTCATACGCTGCTGCGATATCAGCAACATAGTGCGTCACCTCACCGGCTCGCGCAGGTGCCAGCATCAGGGGCACTTTTATATCGAGCCGCGTCGCGATAAGCTGCGCCACATCCAGCAGCCTGTTACCCTGACCATAAGCTAGGTTAATCGTAGTGTTAACTGATTGGGTAGACAACACGCGGGTAATCCCCGCTAATATGCCAGATACGCAATCATCAATGTAAGTGAAGTCGAGAATTTTGTCCGGCCCAAACACCGTTATCGGTTCGCGATTCAGCGTTTTTCTGACAAAAAGCGGAATGACCCGCTCCATGCGGTCTAAATCGCAATCAAACCGACCATAAACATTGCTAAATCTAAAAATTAGATAGCGCATATCAAAGCATCGTCCATAGCTATGAACGAGCGATTCACCAGCAATTTTTGACGCAGCATATGGACTCGCCGCATTAATGAAGTTTGCAGCCGATTCACTGGTGCGTTCCAGCTGTATATTTCCGTACGCCTCACGGGAGCTTCCGAATAGTATTGGGATTCTTCGAGTACGGGCAAATTCTAGGGCGTTGGTAGTCATCGTAATATTATCTAGCGCGCGAACCGGGTGTTCTACTAGTTCGTGAACTTTCGCATAAGCCGCCAAATGAATGATGATATCAATATCGTCAGGATAGCGCTGATCGCCAATACCAATACTGAAATTCTCCTCGCGCCTTGCCAAATCTTGATGTATTAAGTCTATTCGCTCAGTCCACTGATTTGCGCGCCAATCAACGCCAGTTACCCGGTGACCGCTGTCCATTAAGCTAAGCGCTAAATTTGTACCGATTTGGCCGGAGGAGCCGGTGATGAGAATATGAATAAACTAATTCCGTATTTGAGTATGATGCCAAGCAGCTATAACGCCAGCAGCTGCGTTTTCTACGCTAAAATTCGCTACGTGGTTTATACAGTCCACCCGGTTAAACTGCGCTAATCTGGTTAACATGCTCCGGAGTACAGCATTGAGCGAGAGTTGATTGTCGCACTCAAAAACTGCTCCGGTTTTAGCGTTTACCAAATCTGACGCGCTTCCTACCGTATTAGACACCAATACGGGAAGCCCATGTATTAGCGCTTCATTGACAACTAGACCCCAGGTTTCGGTGGTTCTAGAGGGCAGCGCTAATAAATCAGCGCCATGATAAAAAACGGAAAGCTTCGATTGATTTTGAAAGCCTAGAAAATGCGTTCTAATCGCTAGCGTCTGCGCCTGTTTTTTAAGCGCCTCTCGCAAGACGCCGTCTCCTAAAAACACAACCACAACTCTATTCCTCATCTGCAGAGGCAGCGCATCCACTGCGCGCAAAAGCATCTCAGGCGCCTTAATTGGAATAAGTTTTCCACTGAATAATAAAACAGTATCGCCTGCATCAGCTCCAAACAGCTGCCTAGCTTGAACGCGATAGCGCGCATGCGCTGCGTCGGTAAGCTCAAAATTACTGGCATCGACGCAATAAGGCGAGGGGAAAAGCCGATCTTTTGAAACGCCCATTCGCTCATAGTGCTGCAAAGACAGTCTGCCGATGGGATTGAATGCCCTGAATTTTGGGTATAGCGTCTTTAAGTATAAGGTTCTAAGGGCGGATTTAATCCAAGAGCGAGCCCCTAAATCGCTGGTTTCTGCGCGCAATATGAGCGGTAAATTGAGTGAAGTTCCAATCGCGCGCGCTTCTCGATCAAAGCGAGAAGAGTATCCTGAGATTAACATTGCGCTAGCCTTTTGCGCCAAAATGGCGTCTTTTAATCCAGCTACCTTCGCTTCAATATAGTTGTTAGCGCCACCGTTGGCTACGGTACTTAAAAACGTGCTGTCATATCCGCTGAGCAGGTCACAATCCCATTTAACCGAAACGCCAAAGCCCTCATCCTGCCCACCAGCGACGCTAAAATCAGAACCGTAGACGACATGGACGGGCAGCCCTTGCCGCACGCATTCCCGCCAGACCGGAGCATGATACTGAACGGGGTGCGTTTCGGCAACGATTAGCATTGATAAGCCTGAAAAGGTGATTTAAACGAGAATTTTGCTGTTTTCGCGCCAGATAACATTGTTGCAGCTCGTAAATTAAAATTACAGTATAAGACTGAAACGTTATTACCGGACGAGCAACAAACTTAAACGCAAACGCATGCAAAATCTCGCCTGAAAATACTTGTTTCGTTTGGGGTTAGAAAAGGCTGGCCTTCTGTTGAAGCAATAACAAAAAAACCCGCACATTGGCGGGTTTTTTAGAACTTCAATGATCCAAAAACCATCATGTGGTGCCGAAGGAGGGACTCGAACCCTCACGCTTTTAAGGGCGGCGGATTTTGAATCCGCTGCGTCTACCGATTCCGCCACTTCGGCAATGAGGTGACAAGTTAAGCAAGCGCCGGAGTATAGGTGATTCTTCGATGAAGTCCAAAGGATTTTGCTTTTTTAGCGCGTTTAGCGGGTTGAACACGCGGCTGTAAAGCACTTAGTCAGGAAAGCGATCACGCAGCATGATGGCGTGGTCCCAGCGTTCAAACAGGTAATCGACGAGTTTCGGGTCAAATTTTTTACCGCGGTGCTGGCTGATAAATCCGCGAATATCCTCACTGCTCCACGGCATCTTGTAGCAGCGCTGGCTACCGAGCGCATCGAACACATCGGCGAGTGCGGTTATGCGCCCGGCTACAGTTATGTCTTCGCCTTTAAGGCCGCGAGGGTAGCCGCTACCATCCCAGTTTTCATGATGTTCGGCGGCAATAGTGGCGGCTAATCGCATGAGCGGCCTGCGTGAGCCGGTTAGCATGGTTGCGCCAAGATCAGTATGCGTGCGCATGGTTACCGTTTCTTGCTCGGTATGCGGGCCGGGTTTGTTGAGAATGTTGTCTGGAATGCCAATTTTTCCAATGTCATGCAGCGGAGCGGCAAATTTCAGCTCGGCGCAGGCTTGCTTGTCTAGCCCATAGCATTCGCCCAGCATTTCCGCCAGCAGGCCGACGCGCCGAACGTGATTTGCCGTTTCTCTAGATCGCGTTTCTGCAGCGCCTGCTAGCATGTGTACCATTTCAAGCTGCGAGTCAAACAGCTCTTGATTCAAATGCAGATTTTCAAAGGCAATGGATACGTTCGTACAAAATATCTCGACCAGCTGGAAGTCCAGCTCCGATAGCTTGAGCGTCTCACCGACATAAAGCAGGCTTTCAGTGGCCTGACTGTCGGTGAAATACAGAACGTAATGATCTTCCTTGATGAGCGATTGTCTATTTTCGAACGCCAATCGCAGAGAATCCGCAATATGCGCAGGCAAACCGATATCGGCATAACGATCCACATATTGTTTATAGTCGCCGTTGGCAGCGGTAACCGTGAAGCGCTCGGGCGCGGCGAAGCCAGATAGCTCTTTAACTTTGCAATACAGCGCGCCAGTGCGCATGCCGACCAAATTAGTGAGCTGATCGAGCACCGCAGAAGCGAATTCATGGCTTTTTTGCTTACTAAATATGTGTGATGAGGCTTGAATCACTCGCTGCAGGCCACGTTTGCTGTACTCGATAGTCATGACGTCGCGATAGGCTCGCAGCGTCGCGTACATCGTGGTGTAAAGCTTTTGCGCCGTCAGCTCGGTTTTGTCTTTGTAGTCATTAATATCGTAGTTGGCGATGACATCTTGCTCAGGCGCTTGCCCGGGTTGCCCGGTACGCAGCACAATACGAACGTGGCTATTTTTTAACTCTTCGCGAACGTGACGAACCAGCTGCAGACCTGCCTGCTCATCCTCCATAACAACGTCGAGCAGCAGCACGGCAAGATCATCAATCTGAGTCAGAATTTTACGAGCTTCAGACGCGCTAAACGCCTGATAGAATTTGATTTTCCGGCCCTCGAAGCTGAAGTTCGCCAGTACCAGCTTAGTGACTTCATGTACGCCAGGCTCGTCATCAACGATCAAAACGTTCCACGGTGGCAGCGTTTTTTTCGCTTCCGGCGCAAAATCAAATAAGGCATCGTTAAGGATAAGGTCGGTTGCCACGCGCTGCTCGAAGGTATGACGATTTCGCTATTTATAGCACGCCAAGCGCAAAGAATTTCGCTAATTTGGCAGGGTTCGGCAAGTAAGAACGGCTAAAAAGTCAAGCGCCCTTAAGCGGAAGGTTCCATAAGCAAGCGCTGCTGTGTAAGCGCCCAGCGAACGTGTTCTTGCACTGTTGCACTGGCTGAATTCTCTTTTGCAAGCAGCGCACTGACGATGTTCTCGCTGTGCGGTGCATTTCCAAGTGCAACAGCGATATTGCGCTGCCAGCGCTCAAAACCGATGCGCCGAATGGCAGAACCCTCGGTCTTTTGTAGAAACTGAGCTTCGCTCCAAGCAAATAGCTCAAGCAATGACGCTTCTGCCAGCCCGTGTCGCATCTGAAAATCGGGCTCTACGGCAATTTTTGCAAACTTATTCCACGGGCAAACCAGCTGGCAGTCGTCACAGCCGTAAATTCGATTGCCCATAAGTGGGCGCAGCGGCTCTGGAATACTGCCCGCGTGTTCGATGGTTAAATAAGAAATGCAAAGCCTTGCGTCAAGCTGATAGGGCGCAGTAATTGCCCCGGTCGGGCAAGCGGGTATGCAGCGGCTGCAGGTGCCGCAGTGGCTTTGCTCGGCAACATCCGGTGCTAGCGCTAAATCGACCAGCAGCTCGCCTAGAAAAAACCAGCTGCCCGCGTCTTTACTAATCAAGCTGGTATGTTTGCCGATCCAGCCCAAACCTGCTTTCTCCGCGAGCGGTTTTTCTAACACAGGGCCAGAATCCACGAAAACACGATATCCGAACGGGCCGATCAGCTCGGCAATGTATTCCGCTAGCGTTTGCAGTCTGCGGCGCAAGACTTTGTGATAGTCGCGCCCTAGTGCGTAGCGGGAAATATACGCTGCATTGCCATCGTTTAACTGGCGCCACATCGCCGCCTGATTTTCCGGCAAATAGTCCATACGCGCGCTTATCACACGTAAAGTGCCGGGTATTAATAACTCAGGCCGCCAGCGTTTTTCCCCGTGCGCCTGCATGTAGTGCATTTCACCGTGCTTGCCCGCAGCAAGCCACTCCAAAAGCCTAGCGGATGCTTGCGATAAATCCAGATCTGCGACGCCGACCTGCTGAAATCCAAGCTCTGTGCCTTTTTCGACGATTTTAACTTTCAAATCTGTCAAATCTTTGGCGCTCAGTGAGCGCCCGGCAGCGGTAGCACGATGGGCGCCTTCCGGTGGTGTCGGCGGCGTGGATTGAACATTGACCTTTGGCAGTTGCATTGAGATTGCATGATCCGCGATGCTTAGGAACAGATAATGTAACGGTATTCATGAACTCATGTTCCAGGCGCTTAAAAACGGCCCGTATGTTCGGCTGATCGCTAGCGGATTTTTTCTAACCTTTGCACTGATGATGCAGGAAGTATTGCTAGGTTACGAGCTGTATCGCATTACCCGCGATCCGCTTGCGCTCGGGCTTTTAGGGCTGGCCGAAGCGGTTCCGTGTATAGCAATGGCGCTTTTCGGCGGGTATTTGGCAGATCGTATGAATCGGCGCACGCAAATGCTGCTCACGCAGGCGCTGATGCTCGCTGCCAGTTTAATGCTGGCCTATTTTGCACCGAAGCTTGCCAATACGGACGATCAAAACACAGCGCTTTGGATTATTTATGGCAGCGTGGCGATCATGGGCTTGGCGCGCGGGCTTTATTCACCGGCCAACGCCAGCTTGCGCGCGCAGCTAGTGCGGCCTGAAGATCAGGCGAACGCCTCGGCTTGGAGCAGTTTTTTTTGGCAGGGCGCTATGCTGTCTGCGCCGGTATTTTCTGGCTATTTTTACTTGAAAGCAGGCATCCAAAACTCAATGCTGCTGACGGCGTTTTTGATTGGCGTGTGCATGCTCTTCACGCTTACACTGCCTAGCCTGCGCGCAATTGGCGCACTGACCACTGAGCGCATGTTTGACAGCATAAAGGCCGGGTTTCGCTTTGTACTGGATAACAAATTGCTGCTGTATTCCATCAGCTTAGATTTGGTAGCCGTGCTGTTTAGCGGCGTGGTGGCGATTTTGCCCGCGTTCGCCGAGGAAATTTTGCACGTCGGGCCTGAAGGCTTGGGCTGGCTGCGCGCGGCATCGGGGCTTGGTGCAGTGTCTGCGATGCTGCTTGCAGCGCGCTTTTCGCCAACGTTTAGGCCGTGGCGCAACATGCTTATTGCGGTAATTGGTTTTGGACTCGCCACGTTAGTTTTCGCGCTAAGCGAGAGTTTCTGGCTATCTTGCTTAGCGCTAGCCGTGGCAGGCGCATTTGACGGCATTAGCGTAGTGGTTCGGCAATATCTGCTGCAAACTGTTCCACCAGACGCCATGCGCGGGCGCGTGCTAGCCGTTAACAGCATCTTTGTATCAAGCAGCAATGAGCTTGGCGCGTTTGAATCTGGCGTTGCTGCTAAATTCCTTGGGCTCAGACAATCCGTGCTGGCTGGCGCTGGATTTACCTTAGGACTGGCGTTTTGGCTGGCTAGCAAGCGCGTAAAGTCACCCTAATTTAACGATTGCCCGGCAGGTTTGCTGCAATTTCCCCGCAAAATGGGGCAGTCACGTTTTTACTTTATGCGATACTTCGCGAACTTTGAATTTACTCGAAAAAGGATGTTTTTATGTCTCAGTCGTTTCAACTGCTAGACGCCACCGGCAAATCCATCACGCTGCCGCTTGTTGAAGGCACTCAGGGCGATCCTGCGGTCGATATTGGCAAGCTCAACAAAGAATTTGGCGTGTTTACCTACGATCCCGGGTTTGTATCAACCTGCTCAACCAAGAGCGCGATCACCTTTATTGACGGCGATAAGGGCATTTTGCAGTATCGCGGCTATCCTATTGAGCAGCTGGCTGAGCACTCAAACTTTTTGGAGGTAGCCTACTTGCTGATTAATGGTGAACTTCCAAACGCCAAGCAGACGACCGAATTTGAGCATCACGTGACCCACCACACCATGGTTCACGAGCGCTTGAAAAATTTTATGCACGGTTTCCACCACAGCGCGCATCCAATGGCGATGCTGTGCGGCATGGTCGGTTCGCTGGCGGCTTTTTATCACGATTCGCTTGACCCGAATAACCCCGAACACCGCATGATTACCGCGATTCGCTTGATTGCGAAAATGCCGACCATTGCCGCTGCCTGCTACAAACATTCGGTAGGCCAGCCCACCGTATATCCTAAAAATAGCTTGAGCTACTGCTCGCGCTTTTTGGACATGATGTTTGCCGTGCCATCAGAATCTTATGAAGTAGATCCAATTGCGGCAAAAGCGCTGGATTTACTGTTTATCTTGCACGCCGATCATGAGCAAAACGCCTCCACCTCCACCGTGCGTATGGTGGGCTCAACCGGCGCTAACCCGATCGCCTGTATTGCAGCAGGCGTTGCCGCGCTTTGGGGGCCTGCACACGGCGGCGCAAATGAGGCGGTACTGGAAATGCTGGCGGAAATTGGCAGCGTTGACAATGTTGGCAAGGCGGTTGCGCGCGCCAAAGATAAAAACGACAATTTTCGGCTAATGGGTTTTGGCCACCGCGTTTACAAGAATTTTGATCCGCGTGCGAAAATTATCCGAAAAATGACCTACGAGGTTCTGGAAAAGCTCGGAATTCACGATCCTTTACTGGACGTTGCGATCAAGCTTGAAGAAGCGGCGCTGAAAGATGACTATTTTGTCGAACGCAAGCTGTATCCGAACGTGGATTTCTATTCGGGGCTGATCTACAAAGCGCTAAAAATCCCTGTCGAGATGTTCACCGTCATGTTCGCGCTCGGGCGCACTGCAGGCTGGATCGCACACTGGCTTGAGCAAAACGCCACCACCGACGTTAAAATTGGCAGGCCACGGCAGATTTATACCGGGCATCTGCATCGGGATTATCAAAGCCTCGGCAAGCGTTAAATTCCAGCTGGCATGGTGCGCAATTTAATCGCCAGCCCGGGTATGAATGCCGGGTTTGGCGATAATCGATTTGCATCCTAACCAGCCTTGGGCGCGCAAATCTAAAAATGCTTTTTGGATGATCTAATTGGCGATAAATCGGCGCTATTTTATGCGCGGCGCCATAGAATTTAATTCGCTGATTGGGCACCTAAGATTTTGGACCAAGTTTTCGAGTGAGCGTATTGCGCCCAACGCCTAAGCGCTTAGCCGCTTTTTGCCGATCATTGCCAGT
>Ga0105045_10002165_pt1 | contig 16496 bp, 13 predicted proteins | sample MAT02_FD_78089 | JGI IMG/M metagenome (GOLD analysis project Ga0105045, IMG submission 78089) | Freshwater microbial communities from Lake Fryxell liftoff mats and glacier meltwater in Antarctica - MAT-02 (megahit assembly) | ecosystem: Environmental > Aquatic > Freshwater > Ice > Liftoff... | reverse complement strand
TGGTCGGTGGATAGCACGACGTCGCCGCCCAGCAACTGGCGCGCGTCGCGTTGCAACCCGCCTTGCAGCCGGTCAGCGAAGAAACCCACCGCCGTCAACGCCGCCACCGCCAGCGTCACCGCAACGATGAGCAGGCGCAACTCGCCCGAACGCAGGTCGCGCCACAAGGCGCGCAACCCAATCTGCCAGAAAGAAGCTTGCATGGCGCTACCATAGCCGATCGGCAATGGCCTTGCGAAGGCTGGGCCAGCGGAGCTGGTGGTCACGCAACGTTCATCCTTGGACGTACCAGGTCGGCTTCGAGCTGCAACCGTTCGACGCCACTGAAACACAGAAAGCGCCGGTGCGTGGCGCGGCCAATGGCACACAGTCCCAGATCGCGGGCGACCGCCAGCCCCATCTGGGTGATGCCACTGCGCGAGACCACGATCGGAATCCCCATCTGGGCCGACTTGATGACCATTTCGCTGGTCAGCCGACCCGTGGTGTAGAACACCTTGTCGGCACCCGACATGACAGCGCCCGGTGCCGGTGCGGTGCCCGGCGATGGCGGTGCCGCGTGGTCGCTCTGGAGCCACATCCAGCCGGCGATGGTGTCGATGGCGTTGTGACGACCCACGTCTTCGACAAACATGAGCAGTTCCTGGCCGCGAAACAACGCGCACCCATGCACCGAGCCCGAGGTCTTGTAGGTGCTTTGCTGCAAGCGAATGGTGTCAACGATGCCGTACAGCTGCGACTGCGTCAGCATCGAACCCGGCAACTCCAGGCGTTGCACCGCCTCCATCACGTCTGCGAACATGCTGCCCTGACCACAGCCGGTGGTAACCACCCGCCGGGCTGTGCGCTCTGCAATATCCGATACGCCGTGGCGGGTACGGACGGCGGCGGCACCAACGTCCCAATCGACGGTGATCGACTCCACTTCTGAGACCGACTGCACCAGCCGCTGATTGCGCAGGTAGCCCAGCACCAGCAACTCCGGCATCGCGCCCAGCGTCATCAAGGTGACCAACTCACGCTTGTCGACATACACCGTCAGCGCACGTTCGGCAGGAATCGAGACCGTCCGTCGTTGCCCGGCCTCGTTGACGGCCTCGATCGATTGCGTCAACGGGGCGCGCACGCACGTCAGATAGGGCAACAGCGCCAATCCGGACGGGGGCGCGGGCGGTGGCGGAACTTTCAGCACGGGCACAGGCTAACGCAAAAATGCAGCTGCCACTGAACGCCTATGCAGCGCCGATGGGCCTTGGTGACACCAGGCCTCGTCGGTGGCGCGGCACAGGGGCGCATCAGGTGGGCGGGCCCACTCCATACCCGACAACGGTCTTCACTACGCCACCTGCGGCAATCGCCACTGCGCAATACTTGAACCCGGGAATCTTGCCCACCGGATCGAGCGCCGCATTGGTCAACAGATTGGCTGCTGCCTCGTAATACGCAAACGGGATGAAAACCGCGCCACGCGGCGTACCGTCGTCGCGCCGCAGGTGGATGGCCACCTCACCGCGCCGTGAGCGCACCGTGACCACGTCACCGGCCGATACACCCAGCGCCACCATGTCGGTGCCACACATCGATGCGGTGGCGATCGGCTCGATCGCATCGAGCACCTCGGAGCGCCGCGTCATGCTGCCGGTATGCCAGTGTTCGAGTTGGCGCCCGGTAATCAACACGAAAGGGAAGTCGGCATCAGGCCGCTCATTGGCAGGGATGATGTCGGCAGGCACCAGCGTGACCCGACCGTCGTCGGTCGGAAAACGATCGATGAACACCGTAGGCTGGCCCGGATCCTGCGCGTCCAGGCACGGATAGGTGACGCTCGAGGCTTGCTCCAGTCGCTCCCAGCTGATGCCCGCAATCGCGGCATGCATGGCCTGACGCATCTCCTCGTACACCGCAGCCACCCCGTGATGGGCACCGGCATAGTTCCAGTCGAGCCCGTTGGCGGCTTGCGGGCCTTCTGCAGCCGTGCCAGGTCTCGGAGCGTGCGCGCCCAGTCGACGGCCCATTTGCTGGATGATCCATAAGTCGGCGCGTGCGTCGCCCGGCGGATCGATCGCCTGACGGCCCATCTGCACCATCCGGTCGGTATTGCTGACCGTGCCGGTCTTTTCCGGCCAGGCAGTGGCCGGCAACACGACATCGGCCAACCAGGCGGTTTCGGTCATGAAGATGTCCTGCACCACCAGATGCTCCAGGCTGCACAGCGCATGGCGCGCATGGTTCAGGTCCGGGTCGCTCATGGCAGGGTTCTCGCCCATGATGTACATGCCGCGAATCTTGTGCGGGTCGTCTTGCGGCGCGAGCGCCTTGTGCATGATCTCGACCACGGTATAGCCGGGCTGCGCGTCCAGGTCGCTACCCCAGAAGTTCTCGAACCAGGCATGGGCGTCGCGGTTGCTTACGCGCTGGTAGTTGGGGAACATCATCGGGATCAGGCCGGCGTCGCTGGCACCTTGCACGTTGTTCTGGCCGCGCAGCGGATGCAAGCCGGAACCGGGCTTGCCGATCTGACCGGCCACCGTGGCCAGCGCAATCAGGCAGCGCGCGTTGTCGGTGCCGTGCACATGCTGGCTGATGCCCATGCCCCACAGGATCATCGCTCCCTTGACCGCGCCGGGTAGTGAGCCGGCAGGACGGGCATATTCACGCGCCACTTCGCGCAAGGTGTGCGCATCGATGCCGCAGATCGGTGCCATCGCCTCCGGGCTGTAGGCCTGCACATTGGCTTTGAGCGCCTCGAAGTTGGCGGCGCGGTGGCGCACGAAGTCCTCATCGACCAGGTTCTCGTCGATGATGGTGTGGATCAGCGCATTGAGCATTGCCACGTCGGTATCGGACTTGAACTGCAAGGTGCGCCAGGCATGCTTGCCGATGTCGGTGATGCGCGGATCGGCCAAAACGATCTTCGTGCCCTGCTTGGCGGCGTTTTTCATCCAGGTGGCCGCCACCGGGTGGTTGCTGGTCGGGTTGGAGCCAATGATGAAGATCAGGCCGGCATGGGCCACATCGTTGACCTGGTTGCTGACCGCGCCTGACCCGACGCCTTCGAGCAAGGCTGCGACGCTGGAAGCATGGCACAGACGCGTGCAGTGGTCCACGTTGTTGGAGCCAAAGCCGGTACGCACCAACTTCTGGAACAGATAGGCTTCTTCGTTGCTGCCCTTGGCCGATCCGAAACCCGCCAGCGACTTGGCACCATGGCGCTCACGCAAGGCGCGCAAGCTGCCGGCCGCCTTGTCGAGGGCTTCGTCCCAACTGGCTTCGCGAAAGACCGCGCCCCAGTTGGCCGGGTCTGTGATCGCCGACAGGTCCTTGGCCACGCCCTCCTTGCGGATCAGCGGACGCGTGAGCCGCTGCGCATGGTGCGCATAGTCGGAACCGAAACGCCCCTTGACGCACAAGCGGCTGCGGTTGGCGGGCCCATCTCGGCCGTCGACGCTGACAATCCGGTTGTCCTTCACGTTATAGGTCAACAAGCAACCGACACCACAGAACGGGCACACCGAATCGATCTTCTTGTCGACCACCTGCGAGCCGATCTGCGTCTTGGGCATCAAGGCGCCGGTCGGGCAGGCCTGCACACATTCACCGCAGGCCACGCAACTGCTCTCGCCCATAGCGTCATCCAGATCGAACACGATCGCACTGTGCGCGCCGCGCAGCGCATAGCCGATCACGTCGTTGACCTGTTCCTCGCGGCAGGCGCGCACGCATCGGTTGCACTGGATGCAGGCGTCCAGATTGACGGCCATGGCTGGGTGCGACAGATCGGCAGCCGGTTGTTCGCGGCGCAAGGCCCGCAGCGCCGGGCGCACCGTCACCTGCATCCGTGTGGCCCAGTCGCTGAGCTCGCCATGGGGTTGTGCGCCGTCGGCATCGTGCCACTTGTAACCTTGCTCGGGCATGTCAGACAACAACATCTCCAGCACCATCTGCTGGCTCTTGATGGCGCGCGGGCTGTCGCTGCGTACCTCCATGCCGGGCGTCACGCTGCGACAGCAACTCGGTGCCAGCGTGCGTTCGCCCTGGACCTCCACCACACAGGCGCGGCAATTGCCGTCGGCGCGGTAACCGTCCTTGTGACATAGCCGGGGAATCTCCACACCCTGGCGCCGCGCGGCATCCAGGATCGATTCGCCCTCATAGGCCTCGGCCGCCTGGCCGTTGAGCTGGAATGCGACGGTCCGGACCGCCAGCTCGGCGCGTGTGGCGGGGGCATTCATCAGCGAATCTCCTGCGAAAAATACGTCTGGATGCTGCGCACCGGATTCGGTGCCGCCTGGCCGAGGCCGCAGATCGAGGCATCGGTCATCACCAGGCTCAGATCGTCGAGCGTCTGGTTGTCCCAGACCGGTGCCTGCATCAGCCGCACGGCTTTGGCCGTGCCGACCCGGCAAGGCGTGCACTGACCACAACTCTCGTGTTCGAAGAAACGCATCATGTTGAGCGCGGCATCGCGCGCCTTGTCGTGCTGGCTGAGCACGATCACCGCCGCCGACCCGATGAAGCAGCCATGCGGCTGCAGCGTGTCGAAATCGAGCGGCGCATCGGCCAGCCTGGCCGGCAAAATGCCACCCGACGCGCCACCCGGCAGGTAGGCGTACAAGGTGTGGCCCTCTTGCATGCCGCCGCAATATTCGTCCAGCAGTTCGTGCACGCTGATGCCGGCGGGCGCGAGCTTGACGCCCGGCGATTGCACCCGACCGCTGACGCTGTAGGAACGCAGTCCCTTGCGGCCGTTGCGGCCGAATCCGGTAAACCATTCGGGGCCTTTTTCCACGATGTCGCGTACCCAGTACAAGGTCTCGAAGTTGTGTTGCAGCGTCGGCCGGCCGAACAACCCGACCTCGGCGAGATAGGGCGGGCGCATCCGCGGCTCGCCGCGTTTGCCTTCGATGCTCTCGATCATCGCGGACTCTTCGCCGCAGATGTAGGCCCCGGCACCGCGGCGCAGCTCGATTAGCGGCAACGGAAACGGCGCGTCGGCGCGCAGTCGCGCAAGTTCAGTCTCCAGGATCGCGCGGCAGCCGTGGTATTCGTCGCGCAAGTAGATGTAACAGGCATCGATGCCGACCACCTGGGCGGCCACCAGCATGCCTTCGAGAAACCGGTGCGGGTCGCGTTCGAGGTAGGTGCGGTCCTTGAAAGTGCCCGGTTCACCTTCATCGATATTGACCGCCATGACACGAGGGCCCGGCTGGCCGCGCACGATGCGCCACTTGCGTCCAGCCGGAAAGCCGGCCCCGCCCAGGCCCCGCAAGCCGGAGTTTTCCATCGCCTGGATCAAGCGTTCGGCCTCGTGCCGGCCGTCCATCACGGCCGCTGTCAACCGGTAACCGCCGGCGTCGCGGTAGGCATCCAAACCGACATAGGCCGGTGCCACGGCGACATCGACCGCTCCATTGGACACACTGGACTGGGCCAAGGCGGGTGCATCGAAGCTGCCGGTTGCATCTGACGGCGGATGCATCGTCGCGCCGGCACGCACCGTGGCCAAGACCGATTCCACATCGGCATGCGGCACCGGGTTCTGGTGCACCACCGCCACCGGGGCCTGTTCGCAACGGCCGACGCAGGGCGCGGGAATCACCCGCACCTCGCCTCCCAGGATCGCCGGCAATCGGGCGAGCAGCTCACCGGCACCAGCCAGTGCGCATGCCAGACCGTCGCAGACCCGCACCGTCAGCCCGGGCGCGGCAGCATCACCCTTGACGACGTCGAAGTGGTGATAGAAGGTGGCGACCTCGAACACCTCGGCCATGCCGATACGCATCTCGGCTGCCAGCGCAACCAGATGGCGGTCGTGCAGACAGCGATAACGGTCGTTCAAAAGGTGCAGATATTCGATCAGCAGGTCGCGCCGATGGCCATCCGTGGGGGGAGCGCCGATCAATGCCCGAACCTCATCGCGCGCCTGGCCATCAACCTGCCGCCCCTTGAGCTGACGCTTGCTGCGGATGCGCTCGCGCATGTCGTCCACGCTGCCCAGCGGCACGGCGTCAGCGAACGGGGAGTTTCCAGCACGGTTCATGGCGTCTCACAAGATGTACCGCCCGGCGGCACGAATCAACAAAGTCGGGCAAAGTCAGCAGCGGACCAACAATAGCCGCAGCAGGCACGATGATGGCGACCGGCCCCGGCGCTGCCATTCCCAACGCGACGTCCGGTTTGCGGAAACCGACGCGTCGGACAGTATCGCGGTGTTGCCAGCTGCGGCCGGAACAAGGAACGGCAGACGCTCGGCTCAGAGCTGTCACCCGGTACGCTCAGGTGTCCTTCGATATCTTGATCGACGGAAACTTGGACGAGAAGTCCTTGTTCTTGGCCGCAATCGACACCGCCACCTGCCGCGCCACGGCGCGATAAATCGCGGCGACCTCGCTCTCCGGTGCCGCCACCACCGTGGGCTTGCCACTGTCGGCCTGCAGGCGAATCTGCATGTCCAGCGGCAGTGCGCCCAAATAATCCATGCCGTACTCGGCGGCCATTTTCTTGCCGCCCTCCGCACCGAAGATGTGTTCGGCGTGCCCGCACTGGCTGCAGACATGCACCGCCATGTTCTCGACGATGCCCAGAATCGGTACGCCGACCTTCTGGAACATCTTGATTCCTTTTTTCGCGTCGAGCAGCGCGATATCCTGCGGCGTAGTGACGATCACTGCGCCGGTCATCGGCACGCGCTGGCTCAGCGTGAGCTGAATATCGCCGGTGCCCGGGGGCATGTCGACGATCAGGTAATCGAGGTCGCGCCAGTTGGTCTGGCGCAGCAATTGTTCGAGCGCCTGCGTGGCCATCGGGCCGCGCCAGATCATGGCCTCGTCCTGCGGCACCAGGAATCCGATCGACATCACCTGAACGCCGTAATTCTCCAGCGGGTCCATGGTCTTGCCATCGCTGGACTCCGGCTTGGCGTTGACGCCCATCATCATCGGAACGCTGGGGCCGTAGATGTCGGCATCCAGAATTCCCACCGAAGCGCCCTCGGCCGCCAATGCCAGCGCCAGGTTGGCCGCAGTCGTGCTCTTGCCGACACCGCCCTTGCCCGACGCCACCGCGACGATGTTCTTGACGTTGGGCATCAGCTGCACGCCGCGCTGCACCGCATGCGCAAGGATCTTCGTGTGCAGTTGGACCGACACATTGCCAACACCCGCAACCGTGCGGGCCGCGTCGATCAGCGACTTGCGCAACTGCGGGAACTGACTTTTGCACGGGTAACCCAGCTCCACATCGAACGCGACGTCTGCGCCGGACACCGTCAGGTTGCGGATGGTCCGTGCCGAGACGAAATCTTGACCAGTGTTCGGGTCGACAACCGTACGCAGCACCTCCATCAAACCCTGTTCGGTCACTGCCATGCCATGCTCCTGAATGTTGGGGTTGCGCAAATCCACTAGTCTAGCGGCCAGCGGCTGACAGCGAGCCTGTCAAGGTCAATCGGCGAGAAGCTGCGCTTGCGCAAACCACCATAATGCGCGATGCCCCATCCACCGGCGTCTTTGCCCGTCACCGGCCTGCTGCTCACCGGCGGCGGTGCCCGCGCCGCCTACCAGATCGGCGTACTCGAATCCATTGCCGACATCAGCCTCGCCTGCGCTGCGCGCGCGCAGCCCAGTCCGTTTGCGGTCATCACCGGCACCTCGGCCGGTGCCATCAACGCCGCAGCGCTGGCCTGTGGCGCAGACGACTTCGACAGCACCGTGCGGCGCATGGTCGACGTCTGGAAGAATTTTCATGCCGGCCAGGTCTACCGCGCAGATTCGATCGGCATGCTGCGCACCGGCGCGAGCTGGCTGACACTGATGTCGATCGGCTGGGTACTGGCGCGCTGGCGCAAACTCAAGCCCCGATCCCTGCTCGACAACGCGCCGCTGCTGGACCTTTTGCAATCCATGGTGCCGCTGGAAGAGCTGCACGAGCACATCGCGCGCAAGCGGCTACGCGCACTGGCGGTTACAGCCTCAAGCTACAGTTCGGGCGACCATGCCACTTTTTTCGAGGGTGCCGACGAAATAGCGCCGTGGAAGCGCTCGCAGCGTTACGGTATCCGCCAGCACATCACGCATCAGCACCTGCTGGCCTCATCGGCCATCCCGTTCGTGTTTCCGGCCAAGGCCCTTCCCGTGGACGGTCGCAACGAGTATTTCGGCGACGGCTCGATGCGCCAATCCGCGCCGGTGTCAGCAGCCATCCACCTGGGTGCCAACCGGATCGTGGTGGTCGGAGCCGGCCGGATGCACGAGCCGCCACCCGACACCGCCAAGGCGCCGCCAAACCAATACCCGACGCTGGCGCAGATCGCCGGCCATGCCCTGTCAAACATCTTTCTCGATGCGCTGGCGGTCGATGTGGAGCGGGTTCGGCGTATCAACCACACCATCGGCCTGGTGCCTCCCGAGGCCCGCGCCGCCAGTGGCCTGCGGCCAATCGACCTGTTGGTGATCTCGCCGTCCGAGCGCATTGATGCGATCGCCGCCAAGCATGTCAACGCCTTGCCCAAGCCAGTGCGCGCATTGCTTGGCGGCGTCGGTGTGACTTCGGACCGATCCGACATTCGCGGCGCGGCCCTGGCCAGCTACCTGTTGTTCGAACCCGCCTACACCCAAGAGCTGATCGCGCTGGGCCGCGCCGATACGCTGCGACAACGCGAAGAGGTGATTCGCTTTTTCGGCTGGGTCGATCCGTGCCCGCCCGATCTGGCGGCAGCCGGTGCCGGATGGGCACCACGGGTGGAGCGCCGACGTGATCCGCTGCGGCTGCGTTGAGCTCGCGCGCGAAGGTTGAAGGGGGTTGAACAGGCCCGCCGACTAAAATTGTCGCCTCGCGCCCTCGCCCATCGAACCGTCTTCCCTGCCCCGCCCGATGCCACGCCAACTCTTCGTCACCACCGCCTTGCCGTATGCCAACGGCAACTTCCATATCGGCCACATCATGGAGTACATCCAGGCCGACATCTGGGTGCGGTTTCAGCGCATGCAGGGTCATGTGGTGAGTTTCGTCTGCGCCGACGACGCACACGGCGCGCCGATCATGATCGCCGCCGACAAGGCGGGCAAGACACCGCAGCAGTTCGTAGCCGATATTGCGGCTGGGCGGAAACCCTACCTGGACGGTTTCCTCATTGCGTTCGACAACTGGCATTCGACCGATGCGCCAGAAAATCACGCGTTGGCACAGCAGATCTACTGCGACCTGCGCGACCACCCCGATGGCTCCTTGATCGAGACCCGCACGATTGAACAGTTCTTCGACCCCGAAAAGAACATGTTCCTGCCGGACCGGTTCATCAAGGGCGAGTGTCCGCGCTGCCACGCCAAGGACCAGTTTGGCGACAACTGCGAAGTGTGCGGCGCGGTGTATGCGCCGACCGACCTCATCGCGCCCTATTCGGCGCTTACGGGTGCCGTCCCGCTGCTCAAGAGCTCCGAGCATTTTTTCTTCAAGCTGTCCGACCGCCGCTGTGTGGAGTTCTTGCAGCGCTGGACGCAGGACGGACGGCTGCAGCCGGAAGTGGCCAACAAGGTGAAGGAATGGTTCAGCGTGCGCAAGAACCCGGACGGCAGCACCAGCGAAGGCCTGGGCGACTGGGACATCAGCCGCGACGCGCCGTATTTCGGCATCGAGATTCCGGATGCGCCCGGCAAATACTTCTACGTCTGGCTCGACGCGCCGATCGGTTACCTGGCCTCGCTGAAGAACCTGCTGGACAAGCGCGGTGAGGACTACGAGTCCTATATGGCCAACCCGGCGCTGGAGCAGTACCACTTCATTGGCAAGGACATCGTCACCTTCCACACCCTGTTCTGGCCGGCCATCCTGCATTTCAGCGGCCGCAAGACGCCCGACAACGTCTTCGTGCACGGTTTTCTGACCGTCAACAATGGCGAGAAGATGAGCAAGAGCCGCGGCACCGGGCTGGACCCGCTCAAATACCTGCGCCTGGGCATGAACCCGGAGTGGCTGCGTTACTACCTGGCGGCCAAGCTCAATGGCCGCAACGAAGACATCGATTTCAATGCCGAAGACTTCATGCTGCGGGTCAACAGCGACCTGATCGGCAAATACGTCAACATCGCCAGCCGCGCCGCCGGTTTTGTGCACAAGCATTTCGACGGCCGGCTGGCCGCCGTCGCGCCCGCAACGGCCGACGACCCGCATGCCGAGCTGGTGGAACAGCTGCGTTCGGCGTCCGCCACGGTGCACAAGCGTTTTGAGGAGCGCAACACCCTGCAGGCAGTGATGGAAATCATGCGGCTGGCCGACGTGGTCAATGGGTACTGGAACGAGCAACAACCGTGGGGTTTACCTAAAAAGGCAGCCTCAGAACCTGCCGCGGTGCCAGCGCGCATGGCGACGCTACACCGGGTGTGCAGCGCGACTCTGGAGTCGTTCCGGATCCTGACCGTCTACCTGACGCCCATCTTGCCGGCCTTGTCGCAGCAGGTCGAACAGTTTCTGGGCGCATCCTGCAGCCGTTGGTCCGATGCCGACCGGCCACTGGGCGCTAGCCACGCCATCCAGGCCTATCGGCACCTGATGCAACGGGTCGAGTTGCAACAACTCGAAGCCCTGTTCGAACCGCCAGCCCCGCCGACGATCGAGACGCCGCTGCCAGGTGGCGAAGCCATCGCGCCGACCATCACAATCGACGACTTCGCCAAGCTGGACCTGCGGGTCGCAAAAATCGTGGCGTGCGAGGCGGTCGAAGGTTCGACCAAGCTGCTGCGCTTGACACTGGATGTGGGAGAGGGTCAGACACGCACGGTCTTCTCCGGCATCGCCAGTGCCTGCCGGCCAGAGCAACTGATCGGCAAACTGACAGTGATGGTAGCCAACCTGGCGCCGCGCAAGATGAAGTTTGGCCTGAGCGAGGGCATGGTGCTCGCCGCCAGCCATGCGGACGAAAAGACCAGCCCCGGCATCTACCTGCTGGAGCCGCTCACAGGGGCGACGGTCGGGTTGCGAGTGCGCTGACGGTTGCCGGGTCGTACAGGTCGACCCGGGCACGGCCGGCCTTCTTGGCGCAATACAGGGCGCTGTCGGCTTGCTGCACCAGGGTCGCGCTTGCGGCTTGCGGCGACACCTCCATGCTGCCCACGCCAATACTCACTGACAGCCAGGGTGAAATCGGGGAGTCCGCATGCGGAATGTGTGCGCCCTGCAACTGCTGAAGACACTGTCGCGCGATGGCGATTGCCTCTTGCGCGTCCGTGCCAGGCAACAAGATCCCGAACTCCTCCCCACCGTACCGCGCCACCAGTTCACCCGAACGTTTGGCGCACATGACCAGAATACGGGCCACCTGGCGTAAACATTCATCGCCGGTCTGGTGACCGTAGTGATCGTTATAGCGCTTGAAGTGGTCGATGTCGATCATCAGCAGCGACAAGCTGTCGCCGTTGCGCGCACACCGTTGCCATTCGGTGTGCAAGGTCTGGTCGAACATGCGACGGTTGGCAATGCCGGTCAGGCCATCGGTGGTGGACAGCCGCAGCAGTTGCTCGTTGGCGCGCTCCAACGCCAGCCCTTTTTCGACGATCGGCGTCATGTCCAGGCGTGTCATCACCAGATACCCGGCCGGCGTGCGGATCTCGTAGAAGTGCACCCAATGGCCGTCGTCGGTATGGCGCAAGAGCGGCGTGTCCAACGCACCGCGGCCCGCCATGCGGGTAGCCAACCACTCTTCTTCGCGTCCGATGGCATCGGCGATCCGGCCTTGGTCAAGCGCGCGGCGCATCAGGTTTTCGTAGGTTTCCCCGATCACGGGCCGCTCACTGCGGTACGGATACTGGCGCGACACCTCGCGATTGAACACCAGCAGCCGGTCCTGGTTGTCGTACACGGCCACCCCGGCAGGCACGGCATCGATCACCTCGCACAATCGCGCTTCAGCCGCACGCATATGCAATCGCAAGGGCTCCAGCTCTTGCTGCAATTGGCGGGCATGACTGGCCGCATCGGGCTCCTGGTCCATCCAGCGCTGTATGCGCAAGCACATCAGCGCCATCACCAGGCTGCCCGCAAGTCCGGCAAGTCCGAGCACCACCAACCACGGCACGGGTTCGGGCAAGCCCCACCCGCCCCAAAACACCAGGGCCGCATGGCCCAGGCCTACCAGAACCAGCCAGGCACCCAGCGCCAAACCCTGCAACAGACGCGGACGGTCAGCGGAATCGGTCATGGACTATTGCGCCCAACGGCGCGTGGCCAGTGGCCGCACCCAGGCCTGGTGGGTCCGCAGGAGGCCCATGGCTTGGCTTGGAGCACATCGTTCACACAGCGGCAGCTTGTTGGCATCGGCAACGCACAGACGAAAGGGGGCAAATGGTCCTCGAGACTGGCAACTCCAATCGTACACATTGTCGGGGCCTCACCGGCGCTCGCTGCGATGCGCGTCCAGATCGTCGATGGAGCCGGTGGAGACGACACGCAGATCGTTGTCGAACACCACGCTGAAAATTCGGGCATCGCTGACATTGGGCCCATCCCGGTAGCGCCAGTCGTAATGGGTCTGGCCGGTAAGGGCAAAACGCGTCACCCGCATCGGCTTGCCCAGCGTCCGCCGAACCTCTTCCATCATCATGCCTGGAACGATCAGTGAAAAAGTTTGTGGTACCAGAACCTGCCGCAAAGCTGCCAATTTGCCATCCGTGCCTATCGTGATCATGTAGTTCTGGTAACCAGCAGGCTGGCGGTTGTATTCGAATATCCGAGCACCCTGCGGCGCGTCCCAGATATTCTCGGGATCGCCAAACCGCGCCCGTACATCGGCTTCGGTCGAAAATCCTTCCTCCAGCTCACGGATATTCTGCGGATCGCACGCGGTCAACAATATCGCCGCCAGCAACACCCCGACAAGGTGCATAAGCAAACGCCCGACCGATCGCAGTGTTGATTCGCCGCTTCGCCGGGTCTGCCGCGAGGCAAACCCATAATCCATCCATGGTTGTCGCATTCCGCCCCTGTAAAATTTGATGGTCACAGGATCAAAGTCTATGTCCATATTTCGTCGCCCGGATTATCAATCCGACGCAACTCAGCTCATCACCCAGCTCAAGGCCGCAAAGCCCGAGCTTGAAGCAGAGCAACGCCAGGGGCGTGAGCTGCTGTGGGACAAAAACCCGGACCGGGCCGCCTGGAAGTCGTTTCGCCAGGGTGAAGTCAGCCAAAAACCTTACGTCTACCAGACCGAGTCTTCCTGACGCGCAGGCACAGTCGCTGCAAGCGGCGCACGGCCCGTCAACACACAATTTCCGATGGCAATTCCAGACGCATTGACCGAGGCATCCAATGATCTCGCCATCATGCCGGACGTGGTCGATCAGGTGGCACTGGCGCGCCTGTATGGCGAGCCGTTGTTCGCGATTCCGCAAGATCTTTACATTCCGCCCGATGCGCTGGAGGTTTTTCTGGAGGCCTTCGAGGGCCCGCTGGACCTGCTGCTGTATCTGATTCGCAAGCAGAACTTCAACATCCTCGATATTCCGATGGCAGGCGTAACGCGCCAATATCTGGTGTACGTGGACGAGATCCGGGGACGCAATCTGGAACTGGCTGCCGAATATCTGCTGATGGCGGCGATGCTGATCGAAATCAAGTCGCGCATGTTGCTGCCGCCGCGCAAGACGGCCCAGGGAGAAGAGGCCGAAGATCCGCGCGCCGAACTGGTACGACGGTTGCTGGAATATGAGCAGATCAAGCTGGCAGCGGCGGCACTGAACGCGATTCCGCAGGCAGGGCGTGATTTTCTGCGCGCCCAGGTCACGATCGAGCAATCGCTGGTGCCCCGGTTTCCCGATGTCTGCCTGGCCGATCTGCAGGAAGCCTGGCGCGACATCCTGCGCCGCGCCACGCTGGTGCAAAACCACCATATCTCGCGCGAACAACTGTCGGTGCGCGAGCATATGGGCATTGTGCTGCGCCGGCTGCAGGGGCAGCGTTTCGTCGAATTCGAAGCTCTGTTCGACCCGTCCAGAGGCAGTCAGGTGCTGGTGGTGACCTTCATAGCCTTGCTGGAACTGGCCAAGGAAAATTTGATCGACATCACCCAGGCCGAGTCATTTGCGCCAATCTATGTGCGCCTGGCCTACCGCGCGACCGACAGCGAACCCGGTTAACGTGAAATAACTTTCATGCTGCGGGGTGAAGGGTGGGCATCATGAAACTTAGTCAAACTTCGTCGCGGGCCTCGCGGGCCATCAAGGCTGCCACGGCCTGTCGCGCATCGAGACGGCCGCCCAGCATGGCTTCGACCGCGCTGCAGATCGGCATCTCCACCCCCAACGCGCTGGCGCGGTGCGCCACGGCACGCGCGCAAAACACACCCTCGGCCACATGGCCCAAGGACTGCACCGCTTGGGCCAGGCTCTGGCCGCGCGCCAGCGCCAGGCCGACCTGCCGATTGCGCGACAGATCGCCGGTGGCAGTCAGCACCAGGTCGCCCAAGCCGCTCAATCCGGTGAAGGTTTCGGCGCGCGCCCCCAGGGCCACGCCGAGGCGGGTCATCTCATGCAGCCCACGGGTGATCAAGGCGGCACGCGCGTTCAGGCCCAGTTCCAGACCGTCACACAGACCGGCGGCAATGGACAGCACGTTTTTCACCGCACCGCCAACCTCGACACCAATGATGTCGTCGCTGGCATAGACACGCAGCTGCGCGCTGTGAAAGGCGTCCACCACGGCGCGTCGCACCTGCGGATCGGCACTCGCGGCCACCAGCGCCGCCGGTTTGCCCTGTGCGACCTCCTGCGCAAAACTCGGACCGCTCAACACACCCGCATGCAAGTCTGGCGCCACCTGGGCCTGGATTTCATGCGCCATCAATCCGATGGCGGGATGGTCGGCTGGCGCATCGGATTGCCGGGCCATTTCGAAGCCCTTGCACAGCCAGACGACGGGCGCACGGCAGTCGCGCAGCTGCGTCAGCACGGCGCGCAACGCACCCATCGGCGTTGCCACCACGACCAATCCGAAATTGGCCAACGCGGCAACCGGGTCACTGGCCCGACCATCGCTCAAGCCGTCAGCCGAAGGCCAGACTTCGACGCGCAGGGCTTGCGGCAAGGGGGCAGCAGGAAGATAACGCTGGTTGACCCGCGCGCGCTGCATGGCAGTTGCCAGCGCAGGGTCTCGCGCCCACAGGCTCACATGGTGCGGAGCATCCGTTCGACCTGCCAGATTGACGGCCAGTGCCGTACCCCAGGCACCCGCTCCGAGTATGGCAATTTGCATCGTCAATGCGTCGGCAGGGCTGGCCCGGCCCCAAACGGATTATTGGATGATGTTGCTGGCGGTCGCCGCTTCGGCGGCCTGGGCGCGTTGCTGCTCGTACATCGCCTGGAAATTGATCTCGGACAGATGCACTGGCGGAAAACCGCTGCGCTGGATCAGATCTGCCACATTGGCGCGCAAGTAGGGATAGACGATCTGCGGGCAGGCAATGCCCATGATCTGGCCCATCTGCTCTTCCTCAATATTGCGGATCTCGAAGATGCCCGCCTGCTTGACTTCGACCAGAAACACGGTGCGCTCCTTGAGCTTGGTATGCACAGTGGCGGTGACGCAGATTTCATACACGCCATCGGCGGCCGGGTTGGCCTCCACACCCAATTGGATGTCCACAGCCGGTTGCTCTTTTTCCAGCAGGATCGCCGGTGAATTGGGCTGCTCCAGCGAGGACTCCTTGAGGTAGATGCGCTGGATCTGGAACGTGGGGGTGTTGTCTTCGGCCATGAGGTCACTTTCAGGTTGAGGGGAACGGGCCGAACGCCAGGGACGGATCGGCGATCCACCCGGCAATGCCGACGCGACGCGCCATTATCTCAGGTGCGCCAGCCCGCCCGCGTGGGTTCATCCGGCGTGCAGCAGCGGAGCCAGACCGCCTCGGCTATCGAGGTCCATCAAGTCGTCGCAGCCGCCCACATGGGTGGAGCCGATGAAGACTTGCGGCACCGTGCGTCGGCCGGTGATCTCTATCATCCGCGTGCGCTGTGCAGGGTCCAGATCGACCCGAATTTCCTCGATCTTTTCCACACCGCGCTCCTTGAGCAATTGCTTGGCACGGATGCAGTACGGGCAACCCGCAGTCGAATACATCTTGATGGATTGCATGGGCATGGCGGTACTCAGGTTTTTTCGATCGGCAGGTTCGCGGTTTTCCAGGCTTTCAATCCCCCGGACAGCGATTGCGCTTTTTCATAACCCAGCTTCTTGGCGATCGCCACAGCACGCGCAGAGCGGGCGCCGCTTTGACACACCAAAATCACGGGCACTGCCTTGTTTTTCACTGCCCCGGGCAACTTGGCCTCGAGTTGACCCAGCGGAATGTTTTTGGCACCGCCCGGGCGACCGGCGGCATATTCCTCTTCCTCGCAGACATCGATCAAGACCGCCTTCTCGCGGTTGATCAGCTGCACCGCCGTTGCCGTCGAAACGCCGCTGTCGGTCGCCCCTCGCAGTGCCGGCAGAAACAACATGGCACCCGATGA
>Ga0105045_10002164_pt1 | contig 16500 bp, 11 predicted proteins | sample MAT02_FD_78089 | JGI IMG/M metagenome (GOLD analysis project Ga0105045, IMG submission 78089) | Freshwater microbial communities from Lake Fryxell liftoff mats and glacier meltwater in Antarctica - MAT-02 (megahit assembly) | ecosystem: Environmental > Aquatic > Freshwater > Ice > Liftoff... | reverse complement strand
TGCCAACCAACACACAGCCAACACAATCACTACGCCAAGTACAGCCTGGAAAATTGAGCTAGAGAGCAGCGTCCAAATCCCAGCGGGAGAATTTTGTGCAGTATTCATTGCGGTGAAAAATCAAGCAGGAGAAATGATTTCCAAAGTGACATAATGTCCTGTTTGCCTGATTCGTCCCGAGATTCCTTCTCGCTTGCACGGACGTATCGTATGCATTAGACATCATCTGAGTCTAGGTTTTTTAACCTGAAAATTCAAACTTTTCCAGAAACCTTTGCCTACAATGCTTTATCGCAGGTTTTTGCTTAGCGATTCCTTGAGGAGGCTCGACCAAATCGCGTAGCCAACCTTGTTTTGATGGAGCATGTCTTTGACGAACAACTCTGGTACGGGCTCGCCCTGTGAATCCAAATACTTTGTTTGGGTGGCCACGAAGAATATTTTGGACTCGGGTGAGCAAAGTTTTTCAAGCGTTTGGTTGGCCATCGAAATAGTTGGCCAAGATTGGAATCGGGATGGGCTGGGAGTTATTGCAATGAGAAAAACCGGCGCTGCCGCATTTTCCGCTCGAACGGCCTCGATCACGATTTTAGCAAGCCGAGCGACCTCCTCTGGACTCTTGTCATTTTCCTTGCCTACGATGTCGTTGGCCACAAAAATCATCGCGGCACGGAATTGAAGACCTTCGACCAGTTTCGGAGCATGGATCGCAAGGTCGCAGAACTTGGCTCCTCCATACGCGCGCCGCACAACTTTGTATGGGGTCATGTCTTCGGAGATCGAATCCCAGAGCCGGAAGCTGGAGCTGCCCATACAAAGGATCGTTTCTTGCCCTCCCTGGGTGCCGTTCCCAGCGGCCAACTTGGCGACGTCTTGGTCCCATTTAGCGGCCTCCACTACGTACTTGGTTAGATCAAGTTTTGCGAGACGGTCCGTGGAAGGACTCTTCGCCGCTGGTTTCTCCTGGGTAAAAGCGGTGTCAGCGAATCCGAAAACGAATAACAGAACAACTGCCAAGAATTGCCGTGGAACACATGGAACACCTAGAAGCGTTTGTATCAAGCTGATTTTCATGGTGCAATGACTTTTCTATCAATGAGCATCTGGACGACTTGTTCGGCCAAAACGTTAGGAAGGTGGGAGGCGCCTGCGAGTTCCAGTTCAGCGGATTCCGGTGGTTCATAGGGATCGCTGACTCCTGTAAAGTTTTTGATTTTACCCTGCAGCGCGAGCCGATAAAGCCCCTTGGGATCACGCTCGATGCAAGTTTCAAGGGGCGTGTTTACGTACACCTCCAAGAAATCGCCTTTCGCACCCTGCGATTCGACCCACTGGCGAACTCGATCTCGATCGATCCGGTAGGGACTGACGAAAGCGGTCAGGCAAATCAAACCTGCCGAAGCAAACAGCGCGGTGATCGCCCCAACACGGCGAATATTCTCTTCCCGATCCTGTTGTCCGAATCCGAGTCCAAAGCGATTCGCAAACTCTTTCCCATGGACAGGCTCCAGTAAATTGGGGCCAGCGCACAAACCATGGCGAACATTGTCGCCATCCAACAAAAACGTCTGCGGACCCCGCTCAAACAGCTTTTGCTCGACCAAGTTCGCGACGGTACTTTTCCCGGAGCCGCTTAGCCCGGTGAACCAAACGACACAACCGCGATGCTGATGGCGGTCCATTCGCTGTTGCTTAGTAATCGACTGTTCGTGCCAAACAACGTGAGGGTCTTGAGACATGAAGGATTCTCGGGGAATAGAGGAAACCCTGAACATGCTACCCAACATTGGCCACAACGAAAGAGTAGCACGGCTCTCCGAGCCGTGATTTTCATAACCCGGCGCGTGAGCGAGGGACTGTAACCGAGCCCCTCGCTCACGCTTCGGGTTGTGATGTTGCCTCGATTGATAGATCGTATCAAAAAATCAAAACCTCTCCGAGTTCCGGTGCCTCAAAAAACCAAAGGTTTTTGAATTGCGGACGGCACATGGAGAGTGCCTGCTACCGTTACACGCTCGATGCCAAGAACAATCGCTTGGAGAATACCGGCACGCCGGTATGGCTGCTCGGATCGGTGTCTGTCGGTGGGGTTAACCCAACAATAGTCGTTCCGGTTGGGTCGACTGGGGTTCCTGTCGCTGTCGACAAATTGGTGTACAGACCCGTCGTGACGGTCCGTGTGGCTCGGTAATTCCAAGTTTCGTTGGTATCGAGCCGACCGTTGCTGTTCGTATCGCCGCTGACAAACGTCGCATTAAAGTCGTCAGCGGTATTGTTGGTCGTTCCGTTGTCATCTCGAACTAAAACGGAGCTGAGTGCCGAGTTCCCAGTGTTGGTCACAACATAAGTAAAGGTAGCAATGCTTCCCACGGTTAACGATTGACCAGGAGGTGTGTTAGAGTCGACACCGTTGGTCGACTTGACGACGTTGATTCCGGTCGTTGCACCGAAGTGGTTGCTCGGGTCCGTGTCCGTAACGGCCGCTGCACCCACGATTGCAACCCCCGTTGAGTCGACTGGATTGGCTGAAATTCGACCAATGTTCGTATACTGACCGGCGGTCACCACACGCGTAGCCTGGTAAGTCCAAGTTTCGGTCGTGTCCAGTCGACCGTTGTTATTGGTATCGCCGCTTTGCAAGGTCGGAACAAGATCATCTGTGGTTACGGTTGGAGTACCATTGTCATCACCGACGACTACCGTTCCAAGCGGTGTTGAACCCGTATTAGTTACCACAAACGTGAACGTCGCCGTGGCTCCCACAGCCAGGATAGGCCCCGTTGCAGCATTTGCATCTTGACCGTTGGTGGACTTCACGATATTGATGCCAGCGGTTATACCAAAGTAATTCGCGGGGTCGGTATCGGTTACGTTAGCGAGTCCCACAATGGCGGTTCCCGTGCTATCCACTGGCGAGCCAGTTACCGTGCCGATGTTGGAGTATTGGCCTGCAACAACGGTTCGCGTCGCTTGGAACGTCCAAGTTTCGGTGGTCTCCATTCGACCGTTGCTGTTCGTATCACCGCTTTGAAGGGTGGCTGAGAAGTCATCAGCAGTAGTGCCAATCGTGCCGTTGTCGTCACGTACTCCGACAGTGCCCAATATGGTCCCGCCGGTGTTGGTCACTACATAGGTAAAGGTCGCCGTCGAACCAACAACAAGACTTGGCCCGGTCGTCGTATTTGCGTCCAGTCCGTTCACAGACTTAACCACGTTCACTGCTGCAGTCACACCGATATAGTTTGCTGGGTCGGTGTCACTCAGTTGCTGAAATCCCGGGATTGCAGTTCCAGTCGAATCAACGGGAGTGCCTGTCACCGAACCAATGTTCGTGTACTGCCCGGCGATTACGGTTCGAATGGCCTGATACGTCCAGGTTTCACCTGTATCGAGACGATTGTTGGAATTCGTGTCTCCAGACTGAATGGCTGGGGTAAAATCGTCCGCAATATTTCCAACCGTACCATTGTCATCGCGAACAACGATCGTTCCAACCGCAACGTTACCAGTGTTAGTCAGCACATAAGTAAACGTCGCATTGGAACCAACCCCCAATACCGGACCTGTGGTCGTGTTTGCATCCAAGGTATTCACGGACTTGACCAAGTTGATCCCAGTAGTGACACCAAAGTGGTTGCTTGGGTCTGTATCCGTTACAGGTGCGATCAAAGGAATTACTGTACCTGTGGAGTCGACTGGGTTACCTGTCACGGTTGCGATATTGGTGTATTGACCAGCCGTGACGACTCGGGTTGCTTGGTAGGTCCAAGTTTCGGTCGTTTCCAAACGGCCGTTCGAGTTAGCATCACCAGACTGAAGAGTCGCATTGAAATCATCAGCCGTGTTTCCGGTCGTTCCGTTATCGTCTCGGACGACCACGGTCCCCAACGCGGTGTTCCCCGTGTTCGTCACAACGAAGGTGAAGGTGGCTGTAGCGCCGACAGCTAACAACGGTCCCGTCGCCGTGTTTGCGTCTTGGCCGTTCGTAGACTTGACTACGTTGACTCCAGCCGTAACACCGAAATGGTTGCTAGGGTCGGTGTCAGTAACGGTATTGCTCGAAGGATCTAAAGCGGTTACGGTTCCGATGTTGGTGTATTGCCCAGCGGTAACCACACGTGTTGCCGTGTATGTCCAAGTTTCCGTAGTTTCTAGAATATTATTCGAATTCGTGTCGCCACTGGTGAACGTGGGTGTAAAGTCGTCAGCTGTGTCGCCTACCGTTCCATTGTCGTCGCGAACAAGTACCGTGCTAAGTGTAGTTCCACCGGTATTGGTGACGACGAAGCTGAATGTCGCTGTCGATCCCACCGCCAATAATGGGCCGGTTGTCGTATTCGCATCCTGTCCGTTGGTGGACTTTACAATCTGAATGCTAGCCGTTGTGTTTTGCAGATTCGTCGTGAGAACAGTTGGCCTCAAGCTTTGAACGACCGTAACGGTCGCTTGAAGCTCAACGACACCGTTAATGAGCACCTCGATAGCACCCACCGAATTGAAATTAGCGCCAGTGCCACCACCGGTGGTGAAGGACGAGAACGGCACGAAGATTGCCTCAGGCGCGGTCTGTCCAGGGATGTTTATTGTCGACGTAGAAAAGTCCGTGGCGTTGGAGTAAATACGCACAACAGCGGTTCCGCCCGCATTGTCGCCTCGGGTCGATAGCTGTATCCCAGCAGCAGCATCTGTCGCGTTCAGAGTTATCGCCCCCAAACCAGTCGCGTCCAGTGTTCCGGTTCCATCCACTCCGTCATATTGCAGAAGTGCGTTGCCCACTACTTGCAAATTGGAGCTAAATGAAAGTGTGCTAATACCCGGGATTATATCTAGCTGCACGTCTTGAGTGCCGCTCGTATACGTCAGCTGAATATCGCGTTCGCCACCGACGATCGATGCATCTGATGCCGAGCTATTTACAACGGGCGTCACGCTGTCCGCCGAAAGACTCTGTGCGCCACCACTAAATGGATCGATCACTTGGACTGGAGTACCATTGCGATCTCCAGCCGATACCGTCACCAATGTCGGAGGCGATGGCGGGTTAAAACTCCCAAGCGGCAACTGCCTTATAAAATAGTCCCCAGGCGTCAGCGTATTTGCGGCCAAAGCGCCACCCGCATTCGTGCTCGAAAAACTGTACACACCAGTCGTCGCGTTGGTCGTTGTTGTACCTAATAAGACGTCCGTTCCAGACTCAAATGTGCCATTGGTATTCGTGTCTCGGAAAAGCTGTACGGTCGCACCGCCGACAATCGTGTCTACTCCATCATTGAAAGTGTTGTTGCTGTTTACATCCACGAACGACGTACCGCTGATGACGGCAAGGTCGATTGCCATCAAAGAGCGACCTTCGAGGGTTTCGAGTCGGAGGGAGCGGCGAACATTTTCGCGGTTACGTTCGCTGGATCGTTTGTTGAGTCTTAGACTATCCAACACGCTCTTTAGAAAACCCGCCATGATCACCACTCCATCAAATTGTTTGCATAACCAGTTTCAAAGACTCTGGCCCTGCTTATTTGATCGGTTTTTCCAGCTTGAATCTTGGATCAAGTCGCTCGACAAAATGGATTGTATTTGAATCTCTTGGTAAGCTAGGCAAGTTCTTACTCTTGAGCAGACCAAGCAATGGGTGTTCACAATAGCAGCAAACATAAACCAAGAAACGAAAAAAGCGGCACCGATGAGTGCCGCTAGGAAAATTCTTTTAACGGATTCGGTCCTAGTAAGTAGCGGTGGCGTCCTGACAAATGGCACTCGCTTTGTGAACCGTAATCGCTAACTTCGGGCCTGAATGATGGAAAAGTTAACTAAACTGCAGCCCCTTGGCTATCGCCGACGGTTCACTCACCTCTAAAGTGAGTACCCTTGGGCGCCGCCGGTTCCTAGAAAAACCGGCGGCTAACGCCTTGCCGCTTACGTTTAACACTTATTTTTGATGCCGATGAACTACTTAGCCTACCACCGGAACTCGCCACCAAGGCTTAGTCCTTGTACCCAGTAATCGGAATCCTGAAATGCGAAGCGAGGATTCAAGAACGCATTTTGCGTTGGATTCTCTGGCGGTAGTAAGTTTGGATTGACCGTGGTATCGATTTGGTCCCCAGGCCGAACCACATTGCTCCAGTAGATAAAGGAGTAGCCGGCAGTTAGACGCAGTCGTTGAGTCCACTGATAACCAAGAGTCGCTCCCAACTCAGGCACGACACCGAATTGATTGCGTACAAACGTACCGCTGTTGGTCCTTTGAGCTAGCAATCCACCGTTGTTGTTTGTCGTTACTCCGCCTTGGGTGATCGCCGTGGTTCCATTGATCATAACTTCTTGACGCGTGTTTCCTAATCCTAATCGCATCAATGTGTCCAGCGACCAATATCCCCGTCGGCCCATCCAGTGGACACCGATTTCGGCACCATTGAATTGATTGCGAGTACGGAAGTTGTCGTTGATAACAAAGCTGCCTTGATTGTTGGTGAGCGAGGTTAAGTCTTCTTGGATTCCCAGGAATTCCTTAAGTTGCAAAAATCTCCAACCCACTGTCGCGTCGATTCGCGATTGGGTCGGGACTGGACCGCAGGTGAGCGGCGAAAATCCACAACCGCTGCTACAGCATAGCAATTTTCGAAATCGAACCGCTGCACCATCGAGTCTGGAAGTCGCAGTGGATCGAACACGCCCCGAGATTACTCCCGGATACGAAACCAATTCGGAATTTTCTAAGCCAGTGGTAGCATCATAAAAGGGCCGGGCCAAAATTGCGCTACCGTTGGATTGTTGGTCAAAGCTTTCGGTCCTTGTTCCGAAACCGAAATACTCGCCTTCTACACCCAGGTTTGGGTTGTTTTCAAACCACCATCCAAATCGGACCCGGGTGCCGCTCATTCGATCGTCGAGGATGTTATTGTTTCCGCCGTAAAGCGTAGTTGTTGTTCCCAGGCCCAAGATGCCGGCTTGATTCTGTGGCGTGTTTGGTGGTGTAGAGGTGGTTACCAACGCTGGTGCGTTCATCCCGTTTTGATACCAATTCAAATACTCGACGCTAACCCAACCGTGCGATGGAAGTCCGATGCACAACTGTCCGCCCCCCAAGCCAGCAGGATTGCAGAGATCGAATCCCATGCTTGAACCACAAGTGTCACCGCAGCTAAACTCGCCACCACCACAGGTCGCGCATCCACCGCCGATTTCGGCAAGTCCCTCGTTGGGGTCATAGGAATCTCCGAGCATGACGCTTTCCGGCGCGTCTTCATAAATCATTTCGCCGGCGTCTTGAATCACGCTTTGCTGCGAAACGAGCTTACCAACCGGCCGCGAGGGTCGTGGGACTGAAGATGATCTGGCCGGTACGACTGGCGATTGCGCTACTCGAACGGCAGGATTACCCGAGCGTCCCTGGTTTTGGCCGAAGGCGTTGCTACCAGCGACAGAAGTCCCAATGATTAAGAGGAGGGTGAAGCGGTTCACGACTGTATCTTCCATGTTTTGAGGCCGGATACTCACGCCAGACGTGCCTGTCGACGCAAGTGATAATCTTTACCTAAGCGGAAAACTTCCCCGCTTGATCTGGTATCGAACCGCTAGCGCCGAATATTTAGCCTGTTCCGAAAATATCCCCAAAAAAGAAAAGTCGCCGCAAACCACCTAGACCGCCTAGGCTTCTCGCTCGTGCGATTTCACAACCCGACGTCTAAGCGAGGGATTGTCTTGCCGGTCCGTCGCTTACGCTTCGGGTTATGATTAGTCCGAAACACACCGCAACTCTTGGCGAGTTCCGCTTCCCCAATTAGCGTGATCGATGCACTACTTTTCTATCGCGTCTAATTCGATCGCTTCGTCCGCTAATAGAACCGCGATCTGATCGTTGACGACGTAAAACCAACGTCCGTTCGCGCTAACTAGACCTTGCATTGGAACCTGGGAAATAGTACGACCCAATACTGTAACGAGGGTGCGCTCGCGCGCACGCTCAGCGACTGCATTTAATACCGCTTGAGAAGCTTGCAAAAGCTTCTCGCCCGATTGCGGGCAACGCAAATATCCAAGGATCCAATCCGGCAAGACTATGTCCCCCAAAAGCTTCGCTGTATTTTCCATTCGCTTTGCAACCAACCTCCTACTTCTCAATTCCATTGCTTTGGGATTCCAAGCCCCCAACCCGGGCCTCAATGCCAACCCAGCACCCAACAACAGCGACGGGTTTGCCGCGGTAGCCCCCATCATGACTTTTTTGGATCAAAATAGCGGCCAGCCTTACGGACGGTACATCACCATGGAAACGGTTCCGGATGTCGCCTATTCCTATCAAGCAGTAAAGGAACGGGTTTTCGTTCCTAGACAAGTAACCGAAAACAGGACAACGACTGTTGTCAAGTATACTCCGATTCAATCGTATCAGTTACAGCTTCAAAATGTACCTGGGTTGAATCCCTTCGCCTCTCCTCGGCAAGTTTGGCAATACGTTCCAATCGTCCAATACCAGCCCAACTACGAACAGGTAACCCAACCAGTAACTTATGTTAAGTACGAGGAGCAGGAAGTCGAACGTCAGATCCCTGTCTTGGCCGCAACATCCAAACAAGTCCCCCGCTATGTGGATCGACCGCTTGGGCCAGGACCAAACGGAGGAAACACGCTAGCTGGGGCGGCCTTAAACAACTTCAACAACCCAAATTTCAACAACCCAAATGTCATTCAAAACGCGGCACAGATCGCACAAGCAAACCGAAACACTTCCCGTTTCCCAACCCGACCAATCGACTACCCAACAAACTACAACTACCGGGGCTTTCCAAACCGAAACCTAGTCGCGCAAGCTCCTGCTCCTTACTATCCCAGCCCCGCGAATGCCCCCGGAAACAATCCGAACAACCCAATGCTCGCCAACGCGGGAGCAAGCAACATCCCGCCGCCAAGCAACATAAGCTCAGCAGTACCGTTGCGTCCCAACATGCTGCCTGAACCTAATTCGATGGCAGGCTACAACGGCTACCCAGCTGGAGCCTACCCGGCGGGCAGCAATCCGAGTTACAGCTCAACGCCCTATCCGGGGAACCCATATCAGGCAAATCCGTACGTGAACACGGCCTCCCGTCCGCTATTCAATTTGCCGTCCTTTGTGACTGGTACAGGTAGTCTATTCGGAAATAGTCTGTTCAGCAGTAATCGCGGCACCAATTACGTCGCTTCGAATATCCCGGTTTCTCAGCCCTATTTGTGGGGCAGCGGAAACACGAATGGTCCATACTTTCGACCGAACTCCAGTCCCTACACGACGCAACCGCCGACTTGGGGCGTTACGCCAAGCAACAGCTACCGAGATCCAATGCAAGGCGGTATGCCAGCTACCGTACTTCGTTGAGCCGATTTTTAAAGTAGCATGCAGAGCGTAAGTATCGGTAGCATCCCGCCAAATGGCACTCAATTTGTGAACCGTAAGGGCTAGCTTCGGGCCTGAATTGTTGGCACTCAATTTGTGAACCGCAAGCGCTAGCTTCGGGCCTGAATTGATGGAAAAGTTTAGTAAACTGCAGCCCGCGGCTAGCGCCGTCGGTTCACTCAACTCAAATTCTTTCTCTGATTGCTTTCTTTCCGCAACCGTGTGGTCATACTTAGATTCCCATACCACAATCAGCGCTCCACGTTTAGGGCTAGTCCATGCACATATTACCAATCATCGCGTTGGTACTGTTCGTAGGCATGCTGACGGGTGCTAATTTGTTCGCATTGGGAGCTTGCTCGCTCCTGATCATATTTCAACTCGCTCGATTCTTCGCGGATCGATGGGCCGGAAGCTTGACCGTAGAGCGACAAGTTACCCATTCCGAACTTCAAATCGGCGAAAGCTTGGCGGTCGGCCTTAGGCTCAACAACAAGTCAGGTTACTTTATCCCTTGGCTCTTTGCCGAGGACCTTCTTTCAAAACGCGTGACCTCGCAACCGCATCGCGCATTGGAGGTAACGGGCTACCCGGCCAAACTCTATTTCTTTCGGTCTAAGCAGAATTCGCTGATGACCTATCAGATCAAAGCGGTTCGAAGAGGCTACTTTCAGTTGGGGCCAACCATTCTTGAGACAGGTGATCTGCTCGGATTGCATCGCAATTATCGAGTCGCTTCCGAACCGCAGTTTATTCTGGTCTTACCTAAGCTAATCACGCTCCAAGGGATGAATATAACGAGTCGGCGTCCAATGGGTGACTTGCGTGTCAATGATCGCGTGATGGAGGACCCAACCCAAATGGTTGGAATCCGCGAATATCGAGCGGGCGACTCCCTCAATCGTATCCATTGGCGAGCAACCGCTCGAACGGGGAAACTGCATACTCGTATCTTCCAACCGACATGCATTCAGGGAGCCATGCTCATCTTAGACTTTCACAGCGCGACCAATCCGGATCGAAACGAGCCCATGCGGACCGACTTGGCGGTCACGATGGCCGCTTCGTTGGCGCATACCCTTTACCTCATGAATCAACCGTTCGGATTGATCAGCAATGGTCGCGATGCCGCAGATCGCGTCCGGCAAATGCGACTTGAGAAAGACTTTTCGGACCGCGACTCTGTCCGAGCCGACGTCGAGATGAACGCCAAGAGCACTCGGTTGCGTCCGGTCGTGGTCGACGCGAGAAGCGGGCCGGAGCAGTTTGCCGAGGTGCATCGAACCCTCGCCAGACTCGAGCGGACTGACGGGCTTCGCTTGGGGGACCTCCTGATGGAGACTGAAAATCGACTCTCAAGACAGCTTTCGGTGCTCGTTTTCGTACAACAAGTTGACGACGAGATGGCCATGACATTGGGTTTGCTTAGACGACGAGGCTACTCCGTTTCTGTCATCGTAAACCAACACGACTTGGACGGCTTGCAAGATTCGGCGGCGAAGCTTGTCGCCTACCACATTCCCGTTTTTACTTTACCGAATGAGCAAGCCATTCCAACAGTTTGCCGGGATATGCTGCTTGCGGGTTGATCAATACGGCGGAATGGCATAGGATCGAACTCCAGGTTCTTCCAACTTCGCAGGCTTAACTTATTGAACCGATTTTGACCTCCGTTTCAAAGCCCAATATCAACGCAAATTTCAATACTGTCTCAAACTCGCCGAACGGTACCGATAGTGCGCCGCTGTACCGCCCGCTCAAGATCGGGAACGTAACCATCGGGTTCCCTGTCGTTCAAGCTGCTCTCAGTGGCTATAGCGACTGGCCCATGCGAGTGATCGCACGTCGCCATGGAGCTTCGTATAGTTTATGCGAGGTGATGTTGGACAAATTTTTGGTTGAACTCAAGGATCGAAAACGGACACAGCACTTCCTGCATAATACCCCCGAGGAGCAACCGGTAGCCGGTCAGCTCATGGGGGCTGAGCCAGAGCAGTTTGCTTTGGGCGCAAAGAAACTCGTAGAAGCCGGCTTCGCAGTCATTGATATCAATTTCGGCTGCCCCGTCAAAAAAGTACTCGGTCGATGTAGAGGCGGATTTCATTTAAGCCAGCCATCGGTTGCACTTGAAATCGTCCGACAAACTCGCGACATCGTCCCATCGCATATTCCCGTGACCATCAAAATGCGTCGTGGACTCGACGATACCCAAGAAAGTCGCGATCGCTTTTTTGAAATCCTTGACGGGGCATTCGGGTATGGGATCGACGCCATAACAGTCCACGGCCGAACTGTTGTCCAACGCTATGTCGGACCTAGTCGATGGTCGTTTTTGACAGAAGTCAAAAAACATGTCGGCCCCAATCGAATGATTTTGGGCAGCGGGGACCTGTTCACTGCGGACGACTGTTTGAGAATGATGCAAGAAACTGGCATCGACGGAGTCACAGTCGCTCGCGGCTGCATTGGCAACCCATGGATTTTTGAGCAATGTCAATCAATTTTCCACAGCAAGCCGCTCCCGCCACCTCCATCTTTGTTCCGCCAGCGGGATGTTATTTTGGAGCATTTCAAACTGGCAGAAGAGCTCTATGGGCAGGATAAAGCCGGCGTGCCGATGCGCAAGTTCGGTATTAAATACTCGGCTCTCCACCCACAATCGCTAGAAGTACGTGAAAGTTTCGCACGGGTAAAAAATCTGCAGGAATGGTCAGCGGCATTGGATCAATGGTATAGCGTCGACGGCCCGGGCGTGTATCCGAGTTTGGAAATTCGCGAGCAAGAATGTGAGTAGTCCTCATCGAATTTCGCTCAAATCGCATTGGAAAGTAGAGCAAAAAATCCCGACCGAGCACTCAAGTGAGTCCGAGTTTTTGGCCCTCCGAGCATTTCACCGTCCGTCGGGTTTAGCGAATAGTCAGAATGTTTACTTTTGTTTTGAACCTTTCGCGAGAAAGCTAGACTTTTTCTTGAATGACTCGAAACTTTCCTGGGATATAATTGACGGTCTAGCGACGGTACCAATCACCAGTATGATGGAAACGACGAATCGCGTGGTACTTCGATGGCGCGGTGATCCACAGGAAACTCCTCATTTACCAGAGCACTTCAAAGCATGGTTGGAAATATCGAACGACGATCAAATCGATCCGTAGCGGTCCTAACGCTCTTCCTCGTCGGGTCGGTTTTCGCATTCACAGTCGGTTGCGACAACTCCAGTTCGAGTTCAACTGAACCTCAAAAACCAAAACTCGATGCCTCGGAGAATGCCAAAGGGACTGAAGACCCGAAACCGGGCGAAAAGACTTCAGCCAAGCCAGTAGCTCCTGCCGCGGATGCCAAACCCAAGGAGCCGCCTCTGGACCCGTCAGTGGATGTCGAGAAACTATTGGCTGCTCGACTTCCCGCCGATGAACTTAGCGTCGGTTGGATAAGATTGTTCGACGGTCAGTCGTTAACAGGTTGGCGAAACGCTGGAAATGCAAATTGGAAAGTCGAAGATGGTGTCCTGATCGCAACCGAAGGTGAAGCGGGTCTGCTTTGCACCTCGGTACGTTTCTCTGACTTTGAATTGATGGTCGATTTCAAGGGAACGGACAAAACCAATAGCGGTGTGTTTCTTAGGACACCGGCTATTCCGTCAGACCCTGCCAAAGATTGCTTCGAACTCAATATTGCGCCCGCTGACAACCCGTTCCCGACTGGCTCACTCGTCGGTCGAGCCAAGGTGAAAGAACAAGTTGATGAACCCGAGTCGGGCGAATGGCATACCATGCATGCCATGGTGGACCGCGATCACGTTCAAACTTGGGTCAATGGGCAGCTTTCCACTGACTACATGGATACGACAGGCTTGACCGCGGGCTTGATCGGGTTGCAATTTCGGGAAGGGACGATTCGATTTCGCAATATCAAAGTTCGACCCATTACCTATGCGGTTTTGCCAGCCAAGGATCTAAAGGATTTCAACACACCTGCCGGCAGTGTCAAAGCGGAACTCACAAGTGAGGGAGCGTTGACTCTAACCGGAGGCAAAGGCCACATCGAACTGCTTCAACCGCACGCCAATTGTTGCTTGCAGTTTGCCGCGCAGACGCTTGCAGAGAACGTGAATTCTGGCCTGTTTTTTCGGTGCATTCCCGGCGAGGACATGAACGGCTATGAATGCCAAGTTCATCATGGCTTCAACGACGATCGCCGCAGACCAGTCGACGCTGGCATGGGTGCCATTTTCCGTCGCCAAAATGCCAAGGCCGTTCTCTCGGATTCGGCAGAGAAAACCTATGTCACAGTAATTGCGGATGGTCCGTTAATTAGCACTTGGGTCAACGGAGTCCAAGTCGTTGATTTCAAGGACACACGCGAACCGAACGAGAACCCACGCAAAGGACTGCGGACAGAAGCAGGAACGATCATGCTGCAAGCCCACGATGCAGAATGCAAAGTACGATTCGACAGTCTAAGCATTTGCCCACTCCCGTAGGAAGGTACCCTTGTCCCGTCCGTTGTATGAAAAACCAGCTCTAGTGGCTTGTTGATTAAGTCAAAGTCTCAATCGCAACAATTAGCCGATGGGCGTTAGCCCTGGTTTTCGGCCGGTCAGGCGTACGACTAATCAACTCTACATCCCGCTCACTAACCCCACCTCGAGTCCGAAATGCCAAACATCTGGAACCGCTTGTTAACTCAATCTCCTAGGCGAGATTTTTTGCTACGAGCAGGTGGTGGATTCGGAATGCTCGGCCTCGCGTCTCTCCTGGACGAAGCTGGACTATTAACGTCAACGCTTCGAGCAAACCCAAATGATGGCCTTTTGGATCGTTCGCTTGCACCGATGTCTCCTCGCCCTTCGCACTTCCCAGCAAAAGCCAAAAGCGTTATCTGGTTGTTCATGAACGGCGGGCAAAGCCAAGTCGATACGTGGGACTACAAACCGGAACTTGAAAAACGGGACGGGAAGACGCTCGACGGTTTCGACAACAAGACGGGGTTCTTTGTAGATGCCGTCGGAGGGCTAATGAAGTCCCCGTTTCAATTCCACCAGCATGGCCAAAGCGGCACATGGGTCAGTGAAATTTTTCCGGCCTTGTCCAAGCATGTGGATGATATGGCCTTTATTCATAGCTGTTTTACTGAAACGAACAACCATGCACCGGCCCTGTTTCAAATGAACACAGGCATGAGCCGTATGGGCTTTCCCGGAGTTGGCTCCTGGGTAACCTACGGTTTAGGCAGCGAAAGCCAGAACTTACCCGGGTACGTAGTGATGTGCGACACCAAAGGCCGAGGCCTACCAAAAGGGCACGCAACCAATTGGGGCGCAGGCTTTCTGCCCGGTGTGTATCAAGGGACATTTCTGGCAGCTCAAGGCGACCCGATCGCAAATCTTTCGCGACTGCCGCACATGTCGACTACCTCGCAACGCCGCCAGTTGGACTTGATCGCAAAGCTCAATCAAAAGCATCAAGAGCAAAGTCCAGAGGAAGCCGAATTGGCGGCTCGAATCGAGAGCTTTGAGCTCGCGTATCGTATGCAAACCGCAGCCCCCGAGGCATTCGATATCGAAAGCGAATCGGCTAACACGAAGAAACTCTATGGACTCGACAATGACAAGTGTGCTCATTTCGGCAAGCAGGCGTTGATGGCGCGGCGATTAGTCGAACGCGGGACTCGCTTCGTCCAAATCTTCTCCGGTGGCATGGACAATCAATTGTCTTGGGATGGCCACGTCGACATCGACGGCAACCATCGGCAATTCGCTGAGGAGACCGATGTGCCGATTGCGGGACTGATCGCCGACCTCAAGCAGCGCGGGTTGTTAGAAAGCACGCTCATTATTTGCGCTGGCGAATTTGGACGATTGCCGCTCGCTCAGAAAGGTGCGAAGCCGGGTCGCGATCATAATCCGAACGCATTCACAGCTTGGTTCGCAGGGGGCGGCGTCAAGGGCGGAACGCACTATGGTGAGACGGACGAAATCGGCCACAAAGCCAGCGTGAACCGGGTCAGTATCAACGACTTGCATGCAACCATCTTGGCCCTATTAGGCATGGACCATACCAAGCTCACTTACTTTTTCAACGGCCGCAACTTTCGACTAACCGACGTCGCAGGTGAAGTCGTTAAGGGAATCATCGCTTAACCTGTGTGAATTGTGTAGCGGCTGGCCGAGTTTGCCTGCCAAGAGAATGATGGCAATCGATATGGCTGGACTTCTACGAGCAGATAACTTTGCAACCTATTCCGTAAATGGGAGCCTAAAACGGGCGAGGAGGTGAAAAACACAAAGCGAGACGACGTCCGGGAGGGCACTATCCAAAAGATTAAGCTTTGGCTTCTTCAAGCGTTGGTACTGCAAGTTCAGCGACGATCCCATCCAAGATCTGTTCACTCGTCATACGCCTCAGTCGGCTCTCTGGTCTTAGGATCAGCCGATGGGCCATGACAGGGGCTATGGTTTTTTTGACGTCATCTGGCTGAACGTAATTTCTACCCCGTATAGCTGCCATCGCTTGCGAAGCGCGAAAGATGGCGATGGTGGCGCGAGGACCGCCTCCCAATGCCAAATCAGAATGCGAACGCGTTTCGTGCACGATCTGCAGCATATATTGCCGAACCTTTGGGTCGACGTAAACTTGTTTCACCAGCTGCTGCACTTGCACAATCTCTTCAGCGGAAACAACACTCGTCAGCGAATGAATCGGATGCTCTCGTTCCAACATCTGTAACATCCTCATCTCCTCCTCCATGGATGGATAGCCCAACGAAAATTTCATAAAGAAACGATCGAGCTGTGCTTCCGGCAACGGAAATGTGCCTTCATGGTCGATCGGATTCTGTGTGGCTATGACCAAAAATGGATTAGGCAATTTGTGCGTCACGCCATCGATCGTCGCACACGATTCCGCCATGGCCTCCAAGAGTGCCGATTGAGCACGCGGTGTGGTTCGATTGATTTCGTCGGCGAGCAAGATGTTGGTGAACAAAGGTCCAGGTCGAAACTCAAACTCGCTGGTCTTTTGGTTGAAGATCGCTGCGCCCGTGATGTCGCTGGGTAACAAGTCCGGTGTGCACTGTACACGTTTGAACGTGCAGCCAACACTCGCAGCCAATGCCCTCGCAAGCAT